>Ga0123353_10006083_pt1 | contig 16002 bp, 20 predicted proteins | sample TergutLab28metaG_3_FD_92763 | JGI IMG/M metagenome (GOLD analysis project Ga0123353, IMG submission 92763) | Labiotermes labralis P3 segment gut microbial communities from Petit-Saut dam, French Guiana - Lab288 P3 | ecosystem: Host-associated > Arthropoda: Insects > Digestive system > Gut ... | reverse complement strand
TATGGTTTTCGAGGTTGCAACAGAGCTTTTTTGCTGTTGTTCCAACTATCGCAGTCGATATTTCATTGGAAAGCCACTTTTTTAGACCATTATTCAACAGGCCCATAATGTTTCTATCTGCTGCAAGTCAGCGGCGGGAATAAATAGTGGAGTAATCTTTGTGCCGGCTAACAGCATGTTAGGATAGCAGGCAGTGCCATTGTGACGCGTGAACAATACCACTTTGTCAAAAGAGTTAATCTCCTGTAGAAACGGGATATTAATATTAAGCACTCCATGGGAAGTAGCAAGTAGATTGATACAACCCTCATCAACTTTTGACAAAGTTACTTCTGATCCGACGAAAGCCGTAGCCAAGCGGTATGCAGCCTCATCTTCATTTACGTCATCATCATTGTCTATTACATAGATATGCTTCTGGCCTAAGCCGGACAAGGCTATAATATCTACGCTCCGAATAATATGACCGCGTGCAAGAGAAAGTTGATCTTCGTGCTTTGGGGTAGTACGCGTGATATTATGCGCTAATACCAGCCCTTCAGCCTGTTCCACGTTGATTTTTTTAGCCATCGCCGCCAGCTTCTTCCGAACTGTTTTTTAATTGTTTCTCGTATTCGACATAGGTGTTAATATTTATAATAATACCCTTATCCTCTACCGGCACTTCCAGTACGTCACCGGAATAAGCGCGCAACAACTCCCGCCCGCCTATATCGCCGCTTAGTCCAAGCAGAGCAGTGCGGTAGCCGATTGATAATACAATAGGGTTACCGCGTTTGCCGGCATAAGTTGGTACAAGAATCCCCTTATCTGTGCACATGGCGGTCGCAATAAGAGTATCATACGTTTGCGTGGTGACAAGAGGTTGATCACCCAGTGCCACCAAGATAAATTTAACATGATTTTCCACAGTTTTAATCCCGGCAGCCAAAGATGTGTTCATGCCGTATGCATAATTAGGATTAAATACGGTTGTCACATTGCGCTGTCCGATAACTTCGTTTATTTCGGCAGCTCTGGAACCCAACACCACAATAACTGTCTGTGCACGCGAAGCTATCAAGTTATCCAAGGTGCGCTGTATTATTAGACGCTTGCCAAAAGGAAGCAACAGCTTATTTTCTCCCATGCGCTCCGATTTTCCGGCGGCTAGCAGAATGGCGGCTACCGCAGGCGTTTTCGATTTACTCACGATACCTCCGTGGTGTAAGTATGTGTCGACCATTACTGGCAACAATTGAATGTATAGTATGTCAGTAAAAGAGTGTCCAGTCAACGACTAAACCCCTCTTTTACTGACAAATGGATAGAGCTTAAGCCTTGACGCCATGTAGCGCCTGCCCTATGCTATTCTGGAGAGAAATCATGAGCGCTAAAATATTTCTGGTGGGTATAGGTCCTGGGCAGGCGGAGCATATAACGCATTGCGCACAGGCAGCCATTGAACGCGCGTCAATAGTTATTGGGCATCCTGATAATTTAGCCCAAATAGCGCATATGGCACGCGGCAAGGAAATAATAACTATCAATCAGAACCCATTGGAGAGATCTCGTGCGGCAGTGGAGAAAGCCCTGAACGGCCAAGATGTTGTTATTGTGTCAAGCGGAGACCCTGGCATATATGCAATTGCGGCTACTTTTTTGGATTATTTGCGCCAACAAAATTTGATGATAGAAACCGAGATAGTGCCGGGATTGGGATTGGCTGTCTATGCTTCGGCACGCCTAGGCGCAGCACTTGGCAGTGATAGCGCCAGTATTAGTCTTTGCGATCAAAACACGCCTTGGACTACTATCTGCCGTCGTTTATCGGCTGCAATATCTGCCGATTTTGTAATGGTTATATATAATCCTTTTGGCAAACTCGGCGCAACTAGGCTGGAAGAAGCTATTGCCTTAATTCAGCAGGAACGCCATCTCAATACTCCTGTGGGAGTATTGAGCCAGGCTAGCACGCCTGATGAGAAACTGCTTCTGACGACACTTGGCGAATTGCCAAAATTGACACTGCCGACTGATACGCTAATTATCATTGGCAACTCACAAAGTTATGTATACGGAAATTATATGATTACTCCGCGGCTCTACAAGGAAAATATAGGTTACTAAAAATACGCTTATATAGAGCTCTTTTGTTATGCAACGAAGTCTATCTAGCAGTCGTAACATGATGGTGAATTACTCTTCGCTCGAAAGATTATTGTTATAGAGATTGATATGCCTAATCGACCAACTTTTCTTACTGATTTAAGCTTAAAAGATGCTGAAGGGCTGATGCGCTCGTTTAATGAGTCTGCTTGGCGTGCTAAGCCGCTACTAGCTTGGGTGTATCAAAAACGAGCAGGATCATTCGATGACATGACTGATTTACCGAAGCTATTGCGTGAAAAACTGTCTGCGGCGGTCACTTTTTCCAGCGTGGCGGAATTGGAAGTGCAGGAGTCGCGTGACGGTACACTAAAGGCATTACTGGAGTTATGGGATGGCCGCAGTATCGAGGCGGCAGCCATACCTTCATTCAAAGGACAATATACGGTTTGTGTTTCGTCGCAGGTAGGCTGTGCTATAGGATGCCCGTTCTGCGCTTCCGGGAAATATGGCTACGAACGCAACTTGGGGATTGCGGAAATATGTGATCAAGTATTGTTTTTTGCCGAGAGATTGGGAGGTGATGCAGCTATCAGCAACATAGTTTTTATGGGGATTGGCGAGCCGCTGGTTAATTATTTGGATGTATTGTTAGCGTCTGAGCGTCTGAATGCTCCATGGGGTTTTGGGCTTGGAGCACGCAATATTACAATTTCTACAGCAGGGTATGTGCCCGGTATTGAGAAGTTGAGTAAGGAGAAGTTGCAGCTGGGGCTTGCGGTATCGTTACATGCCGCTGATAATGCTCTGCGCAACAGATTAGTGCCGCTCAATCGAAAATACTCGCTTGATAAGCTTATCCCGGCTTGTGATGCTTATGTAAAAGCAAGTGGGCGGCGTGTTACGTTTGAATACGCTCTGTTCGCCGGAATAAATGATAGTTTGGAGCAGGCGCGGCAGCTGGCATATTTGCTGAGGGAATTGAATTGCCATATTAATTTGATTGCGGCTAATCCAACTATAGGTTGTGATTGGCAATCGCCAACGTCCGAAATCATAGAAGCCTTTAAGGCGGAGCTTATGCGGCTGAATAAGGCGGTAACATTACGTAAAAGCTTTGGCAGGGATATTAAAGCAGCGTGCGGACAACTCAAAAACAACAGGCGTTAGTGTCAGAATAATGCGATACGACTGAAATCTCGCTGCCGACTCTCTATACAGAGGAGGTTTCAGAGCTAACAAGATAGAGGAACAGACGCTTTATGCAGTTATGTAGCACCAAACATCACGCGACCATTTGGCAGGCGGATTAACCCTTGTGATAACTCAATGTAACGAACCAATAATTCTTCGTCTTTGCCTCCGGCTTGGCGCGCTATCTCCAACAGTTCTTCACAATCGCTAAGCGGTCTTTTCAGTTGGCGCGGTACTCGTTGTTGATATTCCGCAATGTATGGCGTGGCGTCAATTACCCAAATTGGTTTGCGTTTACGCAATTTGATTTTTATAAGATTGCCTTCAGTATAGCGCTCCAATGGCTTGGGCTGTTGCACTACCAAGGCGCCTTGTTTGATATCAAAAGATGTTGTCATGGCTGGGCATGACGGCAGGGCAATTTCGCCAACGGGGAACAGATGATTAGAAGCGGGATAGTACGAGATGACGTAAGGATGAACACGGCAAGCCCAAGCGCGTGCCGGATGCACGCTGCAACGATTCCCAAAAAGGAATATGCAGGCAGGGCGAGGAGATAGGATATTGCGTAGCAGTTGTTTTTGTTGTTCCGGTGTGAAAGAATCACGCACGTATTCAAGTTGCAAAAACCATTCTTCGGTGCTGAAAGGGTTGCCATGGCTTTGCATCGCGAGGTAAGTTTTATGCGAGCAGCAGTAACCATCGCTGCATAGATTACAAATATTCCAGAATGGCTCTATCGCATAGAGCAACTCGATTTCTTTGTCGAAGCGCTGACGAAAGTCTTTAATCCATTCGGTTTTTTCTCGTAACGACATGTTTATCCTCTGTTTGCATGTAACCTATCAACCATCATGATATTACCCAAGCACTCAACAGCCGCAATTCGTGAAGCACCTTGATTGTTTGATATGCCCGCGGTTGTTTACTATTGTTGGTTTCCTTCGTAATACAAGTGGTAGCATTAGCTGCTCTTGAAAGAGCGATGGGGTTGGTCTAACAGATAGCTACTCTTGCGAGGTGATTTTGGCTAATTTGGCACGTAACTCGTTATAACGAGCAATGGCCCGCCTGCCTTCATCGGTAAGTTGAGTGCGTCCGCCGCCGGCTCCGCCGGTTATTTTTTCCACTAAAGGAGAAGGAGCAAGCCGGTTCATAGCATCAATCCAAAGCCATGCATTACGATATGTCAGTTTCATATCTCGCGCCGCTGCGGCAATGGAACCAAGCTGTTCCAGTTTTTCCAGTAATGTTGCGCGTCCGCCGCCAATGTATAGCTCCCCATCTTTTTCAAGCCAAACACTGGCTTGAATAGTGTAGCCTACTTTTGGATGGCGCCCAAAACGCGACAGTTTACGGCTACCGGCTTTCAGATTCCCGACATTATCCATGGAACACTTCCCCTTGCCAGCCATTTTCTAAATTTATACGAACCTTTATTTTGCCAAATGAAAAAAGAATACCGAATACTTATAAGGCGTCAGTTGGCGGCTATCCCTTGCGCAGAGATGCCGAAGAAACTGTCAACACCGTCAACAGTACTCAATTTACCACTTTCCCCGATATGTAATCTGTTGATTCTACCAGTTCTCGGATTTGATACGTATAGATAAGCCCCGTCGGAACTTGCAGAAAGCTCGGCGACACCGGTGGAGTCGGCATAGAAAGTATCTCCCCTTGTTAGCCGGCAGTTTTTATCTACTGCTATTGTAGATATGGCGCCGCTGTTCGGCGCGGATGTGTAGGCATAGTTGCCATTGCATGCTATCCAGCGCGGCATAGTCTGTCCGGTAGACAAGGCTGCGGTGATGACGCTGATGCCATTGCTGGATAATGCGTATGATGAAACGGTGCCGCTACTAGACTCGACAACAATTACATTATTATTCTTGTCGAATGCAAAAGCTGCCGGTCTGCCGCCGCTGGTTTCCATTATCAGCGGTTCTCTGGCGATGTTGTCACCGCTAAGCGAATAAACTATCAACCTGTTATCAGACTCATTGCTGACTACAAGCCATCTACCATTTGGCGAGATACCTATTTGCGAACAAGTTGCCCTAGGCGGCAATTGGCGCACGGCTTTCTCCCTGTCTATGGCTTTCAAGTCTCCATTTTTACCGATCGAAAAACCGGTAATATTGGGGCTCATTCCTTTGCTGTTCAGTACAAAAATACGGCTGCCATGGGTTGCAACGCTGATGGGTGATTGCCCGATAGAACTGGATTTACTAGCGAATGTTAATTTGCCATTGTTGTTGATACTTAAGATACTTATGTCGTTTGAGCCGGCGTTTAGCGCAATAAGCCATTTGCTATCCCCGCTTACGGCTAGTGCCCCCTGTGAGTTCAGCGGGTTAGCGCTACTGCCGGCTCCGCTGCCTTGGGTTTCTGCCGAGCCGGCAGAAACAAGTATCCCAAAGTCGTCCAAGCTGAATGCCCGGACAGTGTTATTTCTGGCGGCGTTTGTCATAACGAAAACACTATTGGCTTTGCGTCGGCTACTACAAGCTGCGCTGACTAACAGCGGTAGAATCACAGCAAAGAGGGGCGCTCCTTTTCTCATAAGAAACTCCTTGTATGTGATATATAAGGCGATTTGTTTATTCTGCCAATATATTAGCATGGCTAGGTATGTTTGGCAATCGTGCGCGTCGCCTCGCCGCGTAGTGCAAACCAACTTGATGGTAACAATTTATGCATCAAGTTATAGGTTGTCATGGAGAGGTTTGTATTAGGCTGCTTGAGGTTGATTTCGTTTTTTATTGTATACGATGCGTGCCAGTAAAATACCAAGCTCCATCAGAACAATCATCGGAATGGCAAAAATGGTTTGAGAGTAGATGTCCATTGTGGGGGAGATGATGGCAGCTATGATAAAAGAGAGAAGAATCCACCACTTGCGTCGAGCAGCAAGCCATTTGGGAGAAACAATCCCAAGCCTAGCTAGCCCCATGATGATCAATGGGGTCTCAAAGATTAGCCCGACAAACAACAGCACACGTGTCACGATGTTGATATAAGAAGAGATACTAAATACAGGTTGGGCAAACTCTTCGCCAAAATTAACGAGAAAGCGGAGCATTTGCGGTAAGGCTATGAAGTAGGCGAAGACAACGCCTAGAAGGAACATTATGGTAATAGCGGGAATAATTGAGAAAATAAAACGCTTCTCGCGTTTTGTGAGACCGGGTCCGATGAAAGCGAAAAGCTGGTATACCAAAAATGGCATGGCGATGATAAAACCGGTGGTTAAGCCTACTTGAAACCAAACGGTCACATTTTCTGTTGGTGTAAGGGCTGCAAGTACTCCTTCAGGAACAAGTTGTGTCAGTAAGCGCAGAATCCGAGTGGCAGTAATCATACCGAATACTAGTCCTACCAGGACGGCAGCGCCGGAATAGAGAATACGCTTGCGCAATTCTTTAAGATGCTCTAGGACAGTGGCGCGGCGCTCATCCACTTGTGCATTCAGTGTATCTTCTGCCATAAAAAATCCTTTTCAGCCGGTATCCCTTGAAGCATTATTTTTGGCTGAGTAGTTCATCCTTTGATGATGGCGGGGCAGCAATAGCGTCTTTAGGTGTGACGATATGCGCGGATAAAGGGCTGTCCTTGGGAGACTCGATGGCGGTTGACTTGTCGGGCCCCGATGTTTTTCTGCTATTGTCATATACTTGCCGCATTGCTAGCTCAGACGCACCGGAGAATGCGTCAAAGTCTGAGGCAGACGACGCGCCGTCATCATCTTGTGAGTTTGAGGCAGGGGCATTTTGAGGCGCGCTCTCGCCGGACTGGGGGCTTATGGTATCGGAAATATCCCGAGCACTTTTTCTTAGTGTGTCAGCGGTATCCTTAACGCTGCTTTCAATGTTCTGAGAGATAGCTTTGGATTGCTCGCTAAATGATGACTTAAGATCCGCCACGTCTTTCTCCAGCGATTTCCTTATGTCGTCAATATCTTTTTTGACACCTGATATACCGCCGTCTTCTTCGTCCAATCCGATAGATTTGGACAACTCACTGGTAATACTAGAAGAAATCTTCCTGATATTACGCAAGACTTTAGCAGCCTTGCGCGCGTAGTATGGTAGCTTTTCAGGTCCTACCAATACAGCCGCGATAAGCAGGATGAGTAACATCTGCATCCAGCTGATACCAAAACCTAAGATGTTCACACTATCATCATCTCTTTTATCAGTTTAACCTAATACTACGAAATCCATATAACTCTAACTGCTGTATGTATATCCGAAAAGGCATTGTTCTGCGACAAGCGATTATCTGGTCGTCTATGACGCCAACAGCAAGATGGCCTATGCGAGAGTTAAGATAGCCTTTCTTACTAAGCTTGATGGCGGCGTTAGCCTATTGGCGCTGAAAGCGATACAAGCAAATGCAAGAGATTGCAGACTATTGCCAAAAGCAGATTACTCGGCAGAACAACAACACCCATAGGCCTTGCTTGGGCCTATGGGTGTTGTTCTAAACAGAGTCTTCGGGCTTAATCTTTTTAGACTTCGCCACTCGTTTTTTGGGTTTCAGTTCCGCTTCTTCGTCGCCCTCGTCGTCATCGGCTTCTTGAGACTTCTTGAAAGCGCGAATAGACTTGCCTATAGCCGAACCGACTTGAGGCAACTTACCCAAGCCAAAAATCATGACGAAGAGAATGAGAATGAGCGCAATTTGCCAAGGTCCAATCCTTCCGAACATCTAATGATCCCCTTTCCTGTTTGAAATAAGATTATTGGCTCTTATTCAGGGATTCTGTATCCCATAGCCCAGCGAGCCGGCGGACGGGTATTAACCCTTTGACGCTGATACAGCGTCCCTTCCGCGTAATCCACCCGATATTCAACAAGGATGGCAAGTCAAGATGCCCTTTCCCGACGGGCAGGCAACCTGCATGATTGTTAATCTGCTCACAAGTGCTATTGCACGCACTATAATAAACTGTATTAAATTGAAGATAGCATGTTTTTTCAATGCTGTCAACAATTTGTATAGGTTCAATGTACTGTGTTTGTATGTCGAAGAAGTATCTAGCGGAGTTAGTCTAGAAACCACCAGTTAGGCAGAAAGTTAATAATGCCTATGCCTACATAAATTATCAGCAGATATTTGGGAAGCTTACCTGCAAAAAGTGCCAGAATAAATTTTAGTAGTGGCATGCGGGCTGCTCCTGCCGCTATTCCGCCTATGTCGAAAGGTATAATCGGCTGGAATGCCAGCAAAGCGATAGCCCATGAACCCCAGCGATTGACCCACCCTTCTATGCGTTCCATTTTGACAAAGTCATTGGCTATGGTGATTTTACGTCCGGCATAACCGGCAAAATAGCCGCTTAACTCACCGATGCTGCCGCCCAATGCGGCGGCTAAAGCAGTCAGCGCGGGATTCCAGCTTTGAGCCACTGTAATCGTGATTGGTATGGCGATCGGCACAGGCGCTATTACTGTAAGATTGGCCACAAGCGTCACAGCGAATACTATGAGGTAAGCCAACAAGGCAAACCTATCCAGCGGAAGATCAAGGGAATTTATTAACTGTTTAAAACAGTGAGAAAGAATAAAACTAATGATAATCAGCAGAATGAAACCACCTGCTAACTTGAGACAGCGCATCCATCGTTCACGTGTCATTTAAAACAAATATTACACGAACGGTACTAAATAAACAACGGCGCTGGGGTATACGTGCTGTGCTATGGGTGGTTATATTTGAAATAAAGGGCTCTCCAAATTGCCTAAGTAATGCGATAAGCCCAAGTCATTTTTTGCGCAATGCCAAACTAACCGGTACTAATGCGAGCAATAGGCCAAGCGTTGTCCCGAAAGTCCCGGCTGCGACGCGACTTTCTATTAACATGCGTATGCCGATAGCAAGACAAGCGGTTGCTAGCAGCAGAAGGAAAACATAACTTGGAATATCTTTACGCAGTATTCTTATTCTCACGGCAACACTCCTGTTTGATATGCTGGACGGCTAATTCGAGCAGACACTGCTTTTATAACATACTGTGGGTGTAAGGTCAACTGTGCGCTGTGCCCTGCGGGTCATTCCGGTGCTTATGAGGAAACCATGCCATAAGCGCATATTCAAAGATAACAATAGGTGATAAGAGTGTCCGCGACATTTATTCAGTACGGGCCTAATACCTCGCGGCTTGCTGTGGGGAGACCGTCATTTCCCCTTTGTGAGTTCCTCATAAACAAAACAGCTCTTCAGATGATCATTTACCATGCCTGTTGCCTGCATGAATGAATATATAATGGTCGAGCCGACGAATTTGAACCCTATCTTCTTTAGGTCACGGCTTATCTTGTCCGAGATATGTGTAGTTAGGGGCATGCCGTCAAATTTCTCCCAGTGACCGACAATGGGCTCGTAATCCACATAGCTCCATATAAACTTATCAAAGCTCCCATATTTTTGAACAATCTCCAAAAAGAGCTTGGCGTTCGTCACGGCGGCGTTGATTTTCAAACGGTTTCTGATTATTCCTGCGTTTGCCATGAGCGCTTCTTTCTTTGCCTCATCGTATAGTGCGACTTTTTCAGGAACAAACCCATCGAAAGCCTCTCTGTAGGACTCCCTCTTTTTCAGCACCGTTTCCCATGAAAGCCCCGCCTGCGCTCCCTCCAGAATCAGCATTTCAAACAGCTTGTTATCGTCATGCACTGGGCGCCCCCATTCGTTGTCGTGATAATCCGCATATAGGGGCGTATGTCCAAAACACCTGATTACCTCACTCATGGTGACACCTCTTTAGTCATAAATATTTTTGGAGCTCTTCAAGTTTTAGATATGGAATGGAATTATACAGCGCGTAGTCCGGCTACTTCCTGTTCTGTAAGAAGGCGGCTTTGTCCTTCAGGCAATCCGTCAAGCAGCAGCAGCCCTTCGCGTGTGCGCCTAAGTTCAACAACGCGATATCCCATTGTGGCGAACATGCGGCGTATTTGGCGCTTACGGCCCTCATGTAGAGTAACGTAACAAATGGAGGGCTGTTTGGGGTCTATACGAACTACTGCCGTGGATGTTGGCCCGTCGCTTAATAGCAATCCTTGCTCAATTTTTGCTTTGTGCGCAGGCGTAATAGGAGTGTTTAGTGTGACAGCGTATTCCTTTTCTTTTTCAAAGCGCGGATGCGTAACGCTATAGGTTAAATCCCCGTCGTTGGTGATGATGATAAGCCCGCAGCTATCCATATCAAGTCGTCCTACGAGATGGAGACTGAAACGGCGCAGATGCGGCGGGAGCAAATCCATAACAGTGCGTCTTCCGCGGGCATCCTGCGTGGCGCATAATACTCCGACAGGCTTATTCAACATGATATATAGATACTCCCCCTGCATCGGCGCGCTAACGGCATTGCCATCCAGTGTTAAATTATCGCAAGCGGTATCCATGGGCTGAGTGTAGCCGTCAACGATTGTCCCATTAAGAGCTACCCTGCCGGCTTTGATAGCGCTTGCCATGGCGCGCCGCGAACCGCATTGGGCTAATACCAGAGCTTTTATTACAGATTGTTTTGCCATGTCAATAAAATAATTCAGTCGCTGTTAGGCTTATGGTATGAGGCTATGTTAGTGCTATGTGCGCGATTTGAAGACGGTTAGACTCTCAGCAGTCCGCGAAGCTCGTTTTCTTGGCAGCCGATAATGCAGCGGCTGTTGTCGACAACAATTGTCGGGAAGGAACGTTTGGGATTCCAGCGCTCCACATCAGACATCACATCGAGCCGCTCGCTGTCAATAAGCAGATCCGCATCCGCATAATAGTATTCCAAACCCAGCTCTCCCAACAGCTCCTTCGTTTTTTGACACCATGGACAGGTGCTTAGGGAATAAAGCATGAGATGAGGCCCCTTTTTGCCGGATATGTGTTTTACCATATTTCACCTCTCCTGATTTTTGCCCTAATTATAGCTGTAACGCGCATTGGATTGCTATTTTAAATAGTCGGCCGGTGTTTATGAACGAGATTGCGGACATGTATATCAGCTATGCATGGTCGGCCGGGCTGGGATTTATGCCTGCGATGGGTTGCTACGTCATGCCGGCGAGAGCGCCATATTGATAGCGAAGTAATGGATTAAAGCGCCGGCAAGTATTAACAGATGAAAAATCTCATGGAAACCGAGTACTCCGGGCAATGGGTTTGGTTTTTTTATGGCGTACAACAGAGCGCCGATGCTGTAAACTACGCCCCCGCCAAGCAACAGGAAAAACTCAATGCGCGGCATGGCTCGCCATAGCTCAAGCATTGGGAAGAGTGCCAGCCAGCCAAGTAAAAGATACAGTATGGTGGAAAAGATGCGTAGCGAGCCGATAAAAAAGACCTTAAGCAGTATTCCGGCGATTACGAAACACCAGGCGGTTAGTATGATGCTTGTGCGCCAAGCACCGGATAGATAAATATAACTAATGGGCGTATAGCTGCCGGCAATCATGAAGAAAATGGCGATATGGTCCAGCTTGCGCCAAATATTAACAGCATTTTCCTCGCGCTTGGCGGCATGATACATAGCGCTGAAGCTGAACATGCCGCACATAGCAAGTCCGTAAATTATGGACACAAGAACAAAATCAACTTGTCCGAATGATTTGATTATTAGCAAAACTAATCCCACAAGCGCGGCGATTGCGCCGGCAAGATGAGATAAAAAGGCAAAACGCTCGGATGATTTGATTTTTATTGACGTACTCCTTTAAGGCAAGCCTCTATACAGTATAGCTTTTTTAAGTAATGTTCTGGAAATTATATCAGTGCGGCAGGAGCGCCGCAGGCAGGTAATAGCGTTGACGTTGTAGTGCTCATGGCTGTACCATAGGCGAATGTCAGAAGAATTAGTATTGATGTCGCCTCCTGCCGCGGAAGCATCGCCAATTCCGAGAATATACGGTGCCTGGGCCACTATCGGTATTAGTGTGGCCGTAATAGCCGTGTCTTTGTTAGCGCTGCCGCTGGTTGTATTGCTTGGATTTGAGGTGGCTGAAATTGCTTTTGACATGAACCCCGTAGGCTATGGCATGGAAATGGCGCTGACTACTATTGTCACAGGTATAAGCGGCATGTCGTTGATTTATCTTGTCGTGCGCCTGAAAGGCAACCGCGGTCCGGCAGGTTATTTAGGGCTAAAATTTCAACATTTGACATGGAAGACAGTATTTACCGCGCTATCGGTGTTCCTAATCGTCATATTCTGCATCGTTAGTTTTGGCGCAATATATGAGTACTTAACCGGCGCGCCGCCGGGCGCGGACAACTCTGACTTTATGGATAATACGTACAGCAGCGTTGGCTGGTGGCCTATGCTGTGGCTTGCGACGGTGGTAGTTGCGCCGGTATTTGAGGAAGCGTTCTTCAGAGGATTTATGTTTGTTGGCTTGCAACGTTCTCGGCTGCGCGCTGTAGGCGTCATCATTCTAACATCTGTGGTATGGGCCTGCTTGCACCTGCAGTACAATTTGTTTGGCATAGCAAGCATTTTAATCATGGGACTCGTGCTTGGCGTGACGCGCTATAAAACCGGCTCGCTGTGGTGCCCCATTATTGTTCACGCCGTATGGAACGCTTTAGCTTTTGTTATTGCAGCATTTTTATAATCATCGCCCGCATAGCTCGTCTAGTTTTTTCTCCAGAACAGATTTGGAAGGCTCGACAAGCACCGTGCCGTCGGGAAATATAATGGTGGGCACGCTGCGGTTTCCGTTATTGGTTTTCTCAACGAAAGCAACAGCCTCGCTGTCTGTCGAAATATCAATCCACTTGTAAGATATGCCGCGCTGATCAAATACATATTTGGCAAGCGCGCAGTCAGGACACCATTCCGTGCCGTACATCTTAATCTTAATTTCATCCTGCATAATGATATGGTTCTTTCATATAGGCGGGGTTGCTGTTATTAGAGCGTTTGGGCAAAGCTGACAAAAGGCTTCCTTGAAGAGAATAGCGTCGCAATGCAGGGCTATTCTGCGGCACCGGGCATGTGGCGTTTGGCATATGTCAGCTGCAGGCGTTTGATTAGCATAACGGAGAATAAAATAAGCGGGTAGAATACGACAGGCCCCATGTCAAGTAGTAGCAACGTGACGATGAAGATGACTCCTATGCCAATTGCGGTAGATAAACTTGAACGGCGAGTGACGAGCATCATCAGCGCCGCTGTCGCAAGCCCGCAACATAACGGCCAGAATAATACTGCCGCTAAAGCGCCGGTCATAGAGGTGGCACCCTGCCCGCCTTTAAATCTGAGTAACGGCGACCAGTTGTGCCCTATCATGGCGGCAAGCCCGGAAAACATGGCTATAGTAATTGATTGGTTAAGAGCCCTGGCGAGTGCGACGGCGGCAAATGCAAGAAGCATATCCATCAGAGCGGCCAGAATAAAAGGAAGCACGCCTAACCGGTAATAAACAGATGCCGGACTGATTTGTCCGTCGGCACCTCCGCGTATATCAACCCTGCCGAACAAGCAGGTGATAATCCAAGCCGCCGGCACCGAGCCTAGCAGGTAGCCTGCTGCTATGCATAATACTCCGGGTATCACTCTATCGCGTCTCCATACATTGCGCTTTAATGAGCGGTTCTGCGCCGCGCGCTATTCTTTCAGCGGAATTCCTTTGCCGTCAACAGCCACAGAGCCGGTTAATATCAGGATGCCGTCAATCAAAGGCCATATGACGCCTATGCCGAGCGTAAAAATGGTAACCAGCAATTGAGCTATGGCTATGCCTGTATAACCTAAATAAAACCGCCCGATACCAAGCCAACCTAGAAATATCTGCAGCAGACCGGCAACCAGACGGGATTTTTGCTCTGAGGCCCGGGTGTACTCTCGCTGCGCGGCCGGCGGAGTATATGCCGGCTGCTCTTGAGCGTTTTGATATTGTTGTTCCGGAGAATCCTGTGTGAATGCAGCTCTCATGCCGCACTTAGAGCAGAAATTTGAGGTTTGTTCCATCTGTGAACCACATTGAGTGCAATACATTAATTCTACCTCCTATACTACCGGACAGTTGATGTTACCATATGACGCGAGTCAGCGATATAAAATTTAACGCAAAATTTAGTAAAAAGCAATAGTTTTTCAAAGGCGGCGTTAAGGACTTCTCGTAAAACTTTACGTGCCAAAAGCAGATTAAGGGTTACATCGGTTATACGAAAGTTATACGAAAGTTGGATGAAAGTTGGATGAAAATGCCAAGGATTATTTGAATGTCGTCTGTGAGCCGCAAAGGTTAAATTTCTAGACAGGCATGAGAAAACCCTAATTTGCGGCGCGGCGGAATGCGGCCTACATATTAAAAACTCACCAGACGGCGCTTATAGTGTCATAATTTGATATGTATAACCGCGATATTACTTAGGAAATGAATAAACGGACACATATGATAAAGGGTGCTAACATAAGTGTATGGAGGAATACGATTTTGGCAGTTAAATATTAGGGAAGAGCATAGCCTAACTATTTAGTGCCGGAGTAATATATCAGTTTGGAAAGCAATATGAAATATTATAAAAGGTTTGCCGATTAGGCTCTTGCAGAACGGCTCAGAAGCTCGCGGATGGTTCTTATTGAGTGCGCAAGGGGCTGTGGAAAAATGTTTTATGCGTGATTCAATAGGGCAGGAAACAGATGTAGTTGTCGAGTAGCCGATGGGCACTTGGGGAGCGTTTGAAATGAACCGCCTCGCAGCTTGCTGCGAGGCGGTTCATTTACTTAAGCTTTTGAAGTGTGCCTAGTTATAAGCCGGCAATTTTACACCGTTTGTCTTAAACTCAATGCACTCAAACGTAAGGCTGCCGCTTTGCCCGCCGCTGGCTACGTCATAAGCGTACTTGAGACAAACACCGGTTGCTTTATCAATACAATAGGTGTACTTGACTGAGGAGCCAAAATAGGACCATGTGTATTTATATCTGTCGCAGCTCCGTCCGGCAACAGTTTCGCTGCCGTCTTTTACCATGTCGGAGGCGTAACTTCCGTAATGTGACATCCAGCCAATAAATATGAATTGCGCCTTGACCTGATCCTCAGTCATAGGCTCTATAAAGTCTACTTTTATAAAACCGCCATCTGCGGAACCGTAATAAGTATCGTATTTGGCGCCGCTCTTAATGTATAAAACTCCGGAACCGCCATAGTCGTAATAATATCCATCCGATGTTCTGATGCAAGTTAATTCAAGAGAGTCCGCACCGCTTATTGAATACCTATACGTGATGGAATAATCGCCTTTTAAGTTGTTTGCTATGTAGTCGGCTCCGTTGCCATATTCAAATCTATCGCCGCCGCCGCTGCCATTGCCGCCGCCGCAGGCGACAAGCGAGAGCGCCAGAGTTATCGCAAGAGCCAATGTAACCAGTTTCTTCCTCATATTACTCCTTTCAATATACATGTGTAGGGCAGAGCTAATAATCCCCGCCTTTTTGAGGCGAATAATACACCCGTGCAAGCGCCGGTGCAAGAGGTATTACGAAGGAAATCAACAGCAGCAACAACCACAGGCATACTTAACAATCCGGATGCTTCACAAATTGCGACTGTCAAGTGCCCAGATATTGCTTACGCGATTAAATACTGCGCATAGCGAAAACCGCTGTCGGGCAATACGCGCTCAGTTATGGCCGCAGCATTTAATCGTGGGATCTATATAGGGTCTGTTGAAAAATGTTATTGTTCATTATACCTAATTAACCTGCGCGAGGTATAAT
>Ga0123353_10006082_pt1 | contig 16003 bp, 16 predicted proteins | sample TergutLab28metaG_3_FD_92763 | JGI IMG/M metagenome (GOLD analysis project Ga0123353, IMG submission 92763) | Labiotermes labralis P3 segment gut microbial communities from Petit-Saut dam, French Guiana - Lab288 P3 | ecosystem: Host-associated > Arthropoda: Insects > Digestive system > Gut ... | reverse complement strand
TACAGTTTTGGGGAAACCATCAGAAGGCATTCCTCCTATTGAGGTAATAGTTAACATTAATTTTTAACTCTGTACGAACAACTTAAATATCTCTATATTCTTATACAATAAGAACTTGACATTGTATATATTCATGTATATACTTCTGTTGAGGTAAGAATATGCAAAGTACCAAAGTATTTATTAGCGGGAACAGTCAGGCAATAAGGCTTCCAAAAGAATATCAGGTTGATGAAAAAGAATTATATATTCAAAAAATTGGCAGTGCCATAATATTGTTGTCAAAAAAAAATCCATGGGAAGCTTTTGAAAAAAGCCTTGATAAGTTTTCCAGTGATTTTTTTTCATCAGGAAGAAAACAACCCAAAATGCAGAAACGGGAATCATTATAGTGTACTTATTGGATACGAATATCTGCATTTATATAATCAATAAGCATCCTCAAAGTATTATAAAAAAAATAAAAACTTTAGAGCCAATAGATATAAAATTATCATCAATTTCTGTGTCAGAATTGGAATATGGTGTTTCAAAGAGCAAATACCGGGAAAAGAATAGAGAAGCATTGATGTATTTTATCTCAGGTTTTGACATAATCTCATTTACTGAAAAAGATGCAGAAGTATATGGTTTGATCAGGACTGATTTGGAAAGCAGGGGAGAAGTGATTGGTCCATATGATATGCAAATTGCTTCTCAGGCAATATCAAGAAATCTGATATTGGTAACAAATAATTTTAATGAATTCCAAAGAATAAAGAATTTAAAATTAGAAAGTTGGGTATAATTAATTATTTGCAGTTCTAAGCATATTCATTGACAACTATGAAGGTTCTGATTTAAATGGCAGCATATGCTTTGGAGGTTTTTATCAATAAAATAAAGTTTTTGAAAAGATATAAATAATTGAAGCAGTATCTATATTTTGCTAATTTCATCTGGAGAAAGACTTGTGGCCTGAGCAATAATTTCTATGGAAACACCAAGTTTCTTAAAATTGGACACTGTCTGAAGCTTCTCCCATAAAGCCTTTTCGCGACCTTCTTCACGACCCTCTTCTAGGCCAACAACACGTCCTTGCTCAAGACCATCAGCGAGTCCCTTAGCATGACCTTCCTGCAAAGCTTCTTCTCGTTCTTCCTTGCGAGCAAAAGCAATTGCGTCTTCTGTATTCCATTCAGTCAATATCATATTAAGAACCTCCGACCCATGAGTTTTAAGGTACTCTGATAGTATATCATGGCTTTTACAATATTTTATAGCTTTTTTTATTGCTTCTTCCAAGTCTCCTAATTCTTTCCAGTATTCATGTATTTTTGTTATGAATATACAATATTCCGATAGCTTTTTAGAACGATTAATAATTTCTTTATTCCTTCCTTCATTGATATTGAGTACTTTTACTTCTAACTCCAGTAATGGATTATCATTTTCCAGAAAATCTGGTTTTTTAAAGAGTTCAGATAATTTGTAAACATGTTTATCAGGAAAAATATCATTGCCATTGTATAGTACATAAAATTCAGGCCATGGGATGGAAATAGGTTTTCTTGAATACAAGGTTCTCCCTTCGATCCTCTTTTCCAATACTCGGGCTATGTAAAGAAATAGTCTGAAAGCCATATTAGGATTAATAGTGCTTTGATGTTCAATTAGAATAACAAGCTTCCCACCTATCTCAAAAGAGATATCATTGTAGGTATCCATGAACAGCACATTTTCTAGTGTGTTTATGGAAACAGGAATATCATTGGGAAGAGATATTCCTTTAAGAGCGCAGTATAATTCTCTTAAGACATCAGGGGTACTGAATAAAGAAGTGAAGACGCTATCTTTAAATTTTCTGTTTGTTTGTATAGTCATAATAATTATATACATCATGAATATCCTGCTTGCTTCAAAAGGTAATAAAGATAAAGAATGATTTTAATTTAATCTTTAGTTTAGACATATGAGTAAGCAGAATAACGAACTGCTCAGTTCCAAGCGCTGCTGCAGTGGTGGTATCGAGTACAGCTATGGGGAAACCATCAGAAGGTATTTCTCCTATTGAGGTAATTGTTAACATTAATTTTTAGAGAATTCTAAGAATTAGACATAAAAAATCAATTTCAAAACTTACTTGAAAAAATAATTTCTGCTTATTATAGTATATTCGGAGTTAAAAAAATGCCTACTTATGATTATGAATGTTCTGCATGCAACAAAGTTATGGAAATATTTCAGCAGATGTCCGAAGCACCGCTTCAAAAATGCCCTGAGTGCGGCGGAAAAATAAAGCGTCTTGTAGGTGGAGGACTTGGAGTAATTTTTAAAGGCAATGGTTTCTATGCAACAGACAGCAGGAAAGATACCAAATCTCCTGCAAAAACAGGAAAGAAAGCAGAATCTGAAGCTGCTCCAGTAACAGAATCCAAACCCGAAGGGAAAAGCCCTGCACCTGAATCATGCAGTAAATGTTGTTCATCATCAGAAAAAAAGTAATCTTTAACTATATTTTTAAAACCTCAATTTTTGCAAAAGCATTCTCAATAAAAGCATCAAGCTCAATAGCTTTGAATGAAGCAGTAACTTTTTCAAATAGAGGTTTTAGAATAGGGTGGGCAGGGGCAAAAACAGAACAGCAGTCCGGATATGGAAGAATCGAAATATCATAACTGCCTATCTCTTTTGCTTTAGTAATTATCTCTTGTTTATCCATTCCAATAAGAGGTCTGAATAAAGGGTATGTTGTATGCGACCCTGTAAACCGTATATTTTCTGCTGTCTGGCTTGCAACCTGGTTTAAAGATTCACCTGTGATTATCGAATTAGCTCTGGTTTTTTCTGCAAGAAGAGAGGCAATTTTCATCATGGCTGCGCGGGAAAAAAGAGTTATCTCTTCCTGTTTGCAGTTCTGTTTAATATGAACCTGAATTTCTGTAAAAGGAAAAATATAGAGTTTCATTTTTGGAAGATAAACTCTGATTTTTTTTGCAATTTCAATTACTTTTTCTTTTGACTGCTCTGATGTATATGGATAAGTTTCAAAATGGAGCGCATCGATAGCGCACCCACGCTTTGCCATCATATAGCCTGCAACAGGAGAATCAATTCCGCCTGATAAAAGTAAAATTCCTTTTCCTGCAATACCTGAAGGGAGTCCTCCTGGTGATTTATAAACATGGGAATATACGACAGCTTTGTCTCTTATCTCAATATTTATTTTAAAATCAGGATTTTTTAAATTAACTTTAAGTGTTTTAAAGTTATCAAGAACGAGTTTTCCTAATATACAGGAGAGCTCATAAGAGCTATATTTAAAACTTTTATCCGATCTTCTGGAAGTTATTTTAAAAGTTTGCGGCATGGGTGCTTCGCAATCATCAAACTGTTTGGAAACAACTTCAAGAACAGTTTTGCCTATCTCCTCAATATCCTTTTCAACTATTCTGGCAACTGAATATCCGGTCAACCCAAAAACAGAGGCGAGTGTTTTTTCGATTTTAGCTCTTGTTTCATCATTGACATTATCAACAGGTTTGAGGAAAAATCTCCCTTTTCTGCCTGATATTTTTACTTTTATTCCATTAAGCTGTTTTCTGATATTTGCAAAAAGCTGTTTCTCAAATATTGATTTATTCTCCCCTTTGAGATTTATTTCACATGTCTTAAGAAGATAAATTATATTCAAAAATATTCTCCGGAATATATCATATAACATTTAAAAGCTTTTTTGATTCTTCTTCAAGTACATTGCAAAAATCAATTAGTTCTTCTTCTTTTGTCTGCGGCCCTATCGATACTCGTACCGATGATAACATTCCAGCTTTTTCCACTTTCATTGATTTTAATGTTTGCGACTCATTCTTTTTATTGGACGAGCAGGCAGCTCCCGCTGAAATAAAGAACCCTTTTTCGCTCATAGCTCTTACAAGAACTTCTGCCGGAATATTTTTTATATAAAAATTTAAAATATATGGAGAAAAGAGATCCTGCATATCTGATCCATCTGCCCTGTCATATTGCTGCGGAAAAAAAGTGGCATCAATTCTCTGTTCAGGTATGATCCTGCATTCTTTAATTTTTTTCAGATTACTTATAAGAAGCGAACACTTTTTTTTGGCAGATTCAATATTTTGATTAATATTATCAACTGCTTGTTGTAATGCAAGTGAAAAACCAAATATATTGGCTACATTTTCTGTGCCAGGCCTTATCCCACTTTCCTGTCCTCCACCTTTGTATAATGGCTCAATTTTTTTCCTGCAATATAATAGACCAACTCCTTTTGGTCCTGATATTTTGTGCGAACTTATTGTGTAGAAATCAATATTACTGCGTGTTAGGTTTATAGGTATTTTTCCTGCAGCCTGAACCCCATCACAGTGAAAAAGAATATTCTTTCCAATTTTATTTGAATACTTATAAATAATTTCTGCTAGCTTATTTATTGGTTGTATTGCCCCTGTCTCGTTATTTACATGAATAATAGCGACTAACGCTGTATTCTCTGTAAGGCTTTTTTCAATTTTATCGGGATCTATAATTCCGCTTTTTTCAGAATCTATTCTAATAACATTAAAACCTAGATCTTCAAGTTGTCCTATTGGACTAAGCACAGAAGGATGTTCAATATTTGTTGATATTATTGTCCCTTTTATTTTTTTCCTGATAATCGAATAAATTGATAAATTGTTTGACTCAGTACCACCAGAAGTAAAAAAAATATTTTTTTTATCTACTTTTAAAGCATTGGCACATTGCTCTCGGGATTTTTCAAGAAGTTTTTTTGCTTTAATACCCAGGCTGTGTAAAGAAGAGGCATTAGCAAATGTTTCTATAGAAGTTTCATAAATATTTTGTAATATTTTATGATCAGGTATAGATGTAGCAGCCCAGTCAAGATAAATATTTTTCATAACAAAATTATTATATAAGAAAACACTGATAAAATCCATCAGCATATTTTATTGAAAAAAATTACAATTTATTTTTAAAAAGAATAATAGAGAACACATTACTATGATAATAAACTAATATTGATTAATATAATTATAATATATATGATTCTGGACTATATGAAAAATATTGAAATGAACAGTGAAAAAATGCTGGAACTCTATGCAAAAAAACTAAAAGTATGCGGACATCCTGTAAGGCTAAAAATACTTTCAGTTATTAAAGATGGAACTGTATGCGTTAAAGAGTTGTGGGAATATCTTGAGCAACCTCAGCCAGTAATATCACAACATCTTGCTGTTCTAAAAGAGAGTGGCATTGTAAGTTCAAAAATAGAAGCTAATAAAAGAATTTATACTATTGTGGACCCTTTTATCGTTGAAATAATTCCATTCATAAAGATATCTTCATATAGCAAAAAATAGACTCATTGATTTTATATAGTATTATTTATTTCTTCAAAAATAGCTGTTAGCTTGCGATAGATTTTATTTATTTTTTCGATTTTTTCATTATCATGTTCTGATAATTCAGCCATGAAGCTGTCAAAACCAGATAAACTTGTAGTTAAAGCAAAATCAAAATTTTTAGCGACTTTAAACCAGTAATTTCCTCTGGAGTCTGTATTAAGAGAAATAAATCCTAAATATCCTGGTCTCTTTTTTAAAGATGCCAATGAAAGTATACAGTCAAAGTATTTTATGATTTTATCAGAACCTGTTTTTATATTAATATTCCCTTTAGGATAATCTTTTTCACTTTTTATATTTCTTGCATCAATAAATTTTAAGATCTTAAATATATTTGATAATTTTTCCCCTGAAAATATTTTTAAATTATTATGTATCAAAGTTCCGGTAACTTCATTTGGAATATGAAGTTTATCGTAATTATTTCTGGCTATTATCTCTTTTGCTTTATTATACTCTATAATTGCATTTTTCTTTTTTTTGCCTTTTAAATTTTCAAGCTTAAAAGATTCATTTCCTATTTTTACAAAATTTGTCGTATCTCTATTCTTCTTGTCTGATACTTCATTTTTGGAAACTGCCATAAATCTTTCAAAAAGATCAGGAGATATCTCTCTTAACCACTCTTTTCTTAATGGAGATACAGAATGTGCAAACATCTTGCTTGTTCTTACAATTTCCCCTGCAACAATAAAGTTGGGATCTTCTTTAAACATTACAGAACCAGGATGGATCTGTATTTTTTCTGCAGTAAGACTTCTGTAAATCCCTTTTTTTGATTTTATACAGACAAATTGAATAAGCCCTTTTGATACAGAAACTAAATAATCTTTTACACTACCTCCGGATGTTATGGGTATTCCCATATCTCCCACTATATCCTCAAGTTGCATTTTTATATTTTCAAGTTCTGACATAATAATATTATCAAGATAATTTATTGTACAAAATTTAATTTTGTCCAGGCTATTCATATATGCTTTAAAAACTTTTATATAGGAAATAAAATCTCCATCAACATCTTTTAATTTATGATGTGCTTTTCTTGCTTCAAACTCCTCCCCCTGAGGCATAAGAAATGGAGAATTAGTTGATAAAAATGTAGCAGCAAGAATTGTCTCTTCAAGAACAGATGGGTAATTGATTATTGCTTCCACAATAATTCTGGAAAGACGGGGGAGTAAAGGAAAATTTACCATCAAACTACCTATGTTTGTAAGGGAGTTATCATCATTTATTGCACCAAGCATTTTTAATGTTTCAATTGCGCCCTCTATTCCTTGTCTGCCTGGAGAAGATATAAAATCAAAAGATTGAAAATCACTTATTCCGATTTCTGCCATTCGCAATACAACTTCAGAGAGATCTGTCCTGTATATCTCTTCTTTTGTAAAAAGAGGTCTGGTTTCATAATCATTTTTTGTATAAAGCCTGTAACAGATTCCGGGCATTGTTCTTCCTGCTCTCCCTTTTCTCTGATTGCATGATGCTTTGGAAATAGTGGATTCAAGAAGAGAAGATGTATATGTTATTGGATTATAGGAATTTATTTTTGCAAGACCTGAATCTATAACAGAAGAGATTCTATCGATTGTAACGCTTGTTTCTGCAATATTTGTTGCAATAATAATTTTTACTTTACCGGAAGGAGTTTCAATAAAAACCCTTTCCTGCTCCTCTTTTGAAAGCCTTCCATAGAGAGGAAGTATTACCATTTTCTTTCTGTATGTAGAGGTATTAAGAAGAGTTATACAATCTTTTATCTGTTTTTCACCTGAAAGAAAGACAAGGATATCTCCTTCCCGCTTTTCAGCTAATATTCTTTCGATAATGGCATTTACTTTTAAAATAACTGCGTCATCTTCGTTTTTATTTACTACAGGATCATAGATAATTCCAACCGGATAAATTATGGAATCAATATGAACGACTGGACACTCTCCAAAATATTCAGAAAAAATAGAGGTATTAATTGTTGCTGATGAAATTATAACTTTAAAATCAGGTCTTGCTTCGATTATCTTTTTTAAAAGCCCCATTATAAAATCAATATTAAGACTTCTTTCATGAGCTTCATCTACAATAATGCAGCTATATCTTGAAAGCATGATATCTGTTTTGATTTCCTGCAGCAATATTCCATCTGTCATGATTTTTACTATAGTTTCGCTTGATGTCATATCATTGAAACGCATTTTATAGCCAACGATTCCCGGCACATTAGTGCCAAGTTGTTTTGCTATATAATCGCATACAGATATTGCTGCAATTCTTCTTGGTTGAGTTACTCCTATTATACCTAACTTTGAATATCCTGCTTCATGAAGTATAAGAGGCAATTGTGTTGTTTTTCCCGATCCTGTCGGACTTTCTACAACTATTACCTGATTTTTATTTATTGCTTCCAGTATTTTTGCTTTTTGCTGATATACCGGTAATTGATATGGTTCCATTAACTTTTAACTTCCCTGACAATTGATACTATTTTTTCTATTCCATCCTGAATATTGATTTTTTCATAATTCTTTCGTGCAATTAAATCTTTAACTGTTATTGTTCCTGTGTCTTTTTCATCTTTTCCAATAATTACTCCCGCAGGTATATTTTTCTTTTCTGCATAAGCAAACTGTTTGTTAAGTTTTTTATTTTCCGGATAAACTTCGCAAGAGATCCCTTTTTTTCTTATCTCTGCTGCTGTTTTATAAAGCAGTCCTGTAAGATCATCATCAATATTGAATATAATACAGTCGCATAACGCCTGAGGTTTTTTATTATCTTCCTTTTCAAGAGCTGAGATGAGCCGGTCGATCCCTATTGATGCTCCGATCCCTGGGATTTGTTCATTAGTATAAAGAGAAGCAAGATTATTATATCTTCCGCCAGAAAGCACAGAACCTAAATCCCTGTTTCCTGCAAGAAAAGTTTCAAATACCAATCCTGTGTAATAATCAAGTCCCCTTGTAATTGTAGGGTCAAGTACATAATAATCTTCGATCCCATTTTCCTTAAGAGCTTTATAAATGACTTTTAGTCTCTCTGTTTCGCTGTTATCTCCATTACAAAGAGTTATAAGCTTATCAAGTGTTTTATCAAAATCAGGTTCTGGATTGATAAAATCAAGAATTTTATTACACTTGCTTTCTCCTATCAACTCCTTAAGAAGCTCTTTTACTTTTTCTTCTCCTATTTTTGTAAGCTTATCGATTATGCGTAAAATTTCTGCAGATTTATCTCTTATCTCATTTATTTTAAGAAATTTGTTTAAAATTCCTCTATTTGAAAGATAAATTTTAAAACCAGTAATGCCAAGTTTTTCAAGAGAGGTTTTCATCATGATCAATATTTCAATATCAGCAGAAGGGGAGTCAGAGCCAACTATATCAAAATCGCATTGATAAAACTCTCTGTATCTGCCACGCTGGGTATTTTCTCCTCTCCACACTTTTGAAATATGGTATCTTTTAAAAGGGAAAAGAATATTACTTTTATTGGTTGCAATAAATCTTGCAAGAGGGACTGTAAGATCAAACCTCATTGAGACATCTCTTTCGCCATTATCCTTAAAGCTGTAAACCTGCTTATCTGTTTCTCCGCCACCTTTGCCTAAAAGAACATCTGTATATTCGAGGGCAGGGGTATCGATCGGAACAAATCCAAAAGAAGAAAATACCTCCTCAAGGTCTTTAAACATTTTCTTTTTTCGGATTTCCTGTTCAGGAAGAGAATCTCTGAATCCTTTTAATATTTTTGGTTCAATTATTTTGTCCATAATAGTTTATTATATCTTTTTTTTTAACTTATGTCTTTAATTCCAGAAACTAAAAATAGTAATGTTCACAGAAGTAAAAAAATGTATAATATGATAAAACAAAAATATTATTGGAGATGGCAGGGATCAATTGATTGTTCGATACGCAACTAATGACAAAGGCAAAACAAAAAAAATAGCTGAAATTTATACAAAAGATGAGCATAAGATTGAACGGCATGATATAGATTCTCAGGCGCTTTTCATTTGCGATAAATTAAGGCGTGCAGGGTATAAATCCTATATAATAGGCGGAGCTGTGCGCGATCTTCTTTTAAAAAAACAACCAAAAGATTTCGATATTGTCACTGATGCATATCCTTCAGGTATCAGAAAAATATTCAGACATTCAAGAATCATTGGTAAACGTTTTAAGCTTGTTCATGTCTGTTTTAGCGAAAATATTTATGAGGTTTCCACATTCAGATCTGCGCGCAAGGAAAGCTATGATAACAATAATTTTGGAACAATGGCAGAAGATGCGTGGAGAAGGGATTTTACAATAAATGCTCTTTATTACTGTCCAAAAGAAGAACAGATAATCGATTTTACAGGCGGGTACAAAGATGTAAAAAAAAGAGTTGTAAAGCCTATTCTCCCTCTGCATACAATTTTTCTTGAAGATCCGGTAAGAATATTACGGGCAATAAAATATTCTGTAGTAATTGATGGAGATATCCCTTTTATTCTTAAGTTGAGAATAAAAAAGCATGCAAAAGAATTGATCTGTTGTTCTCCATCAAGGCTTACAGAAGAAGTTATCAAGATTATGAAAACAGGATACGCTTGTGATATTTTAAAAAAACTTTCATCTTTGGGAATTTTAAAACTGATCCTTCCTAATATTTATAATATGCAAAAAGATAATTTGTTTTATGAAAACCTTAATATTTTTGATAATGAAATAAAAAATGGTACATTACCTTCCGGAGAAATATCTGTTCTTTTAATACCATTACTTGAAAAATTTATACTGACTATTCTTAATCTGGAAGACAATTCCATAAGAACAATGAAAGAAGTTATGGAGGATGTAAAATCTTTTCTAAAGCCATTAACCCCTCCAAATAATGATATTGCCGAAGCAGTAAAAAATATATTTAAGAGAAATAATATAAAATTAAGAAATATCTATAGCGTGCGATTTAAAGCTGTAAGACAAAGGCGCCCGAGAAAATAACTTTTTTAAATGCCTGTAGAATTTAATCTTTTATGTTCTGATGAAATTTTCGATTTTAAGATTTATTTCTTTGACAATTATACCTGCATGTCTTTCCAGGCTGCTTATAAGATATTGCTGGAACCCATGCACTTTGCCCGATATCTGCATCATATAAGGAAGTTTTAAATATAATTTTATTATATAACCTCCTGTGTCATATTTTACTTTTACTTTATTTATTTTAATTGAAGAATCATACTCATCTGCGCAATGGCTCAACATTTGTGAAAGCGCTGTTTCTGACATTGTCACAACACCTTTCTTTTCAGAATAATTTGGTTGAACAACAGTTTTTTCAAATCCTTTAGGTTTGGGGCTAAAAAAGTTTTTTTTCATAAAAACTTTTATTGAATTAGAAAAAATATTTGAATAGTCTCTCTGGATTACAACAGAGGGAACAGGGATTATATGTTTCCCTTCTGTATTTCTGGAATGTATTGCTTTGCTTATTTCCTCTTTTGTTGCTATATCTTCTATTCTGATTATTTTTGAAGGTTGGGGCAGTTTTAATTTTTTTGCGATTTTGCTTACCATTTTATCTGATGTCCCTATCAGGAGTATGCGTCTGAATCTTGTCTTTTTTAAAGCCTTTTGCACTTCAGCTCTATGGCTGGGATCATCAAACATGGCAGTTTTTACAGCAGATAGGAATGCTTCTTCTTTTTTTGCTGATTTACCTGCGACAATGTTATCTTCTTTTATTAGGAGGCCATCATCTACAATAAGATCAATATCATACTTTTCAGCAATAAGTTTGGCTCGGAAACTTTTCCCTGTTCCGCTCTTCCCTACAAGGGCAAAAACCTTAACTCCTAAAAAAAACCAGCCAATATAGTGAAAGAAATTCATATTATAATATGTATAACATAAAATTAAAAAAAAGACAATTTTTAGCAATTAAATAATTATAATAATAAAATCTGACAAATTGGGGGATGCGAAATATCTACCATGAACTCCCATTTAAAAATATTAATAATTGTTCATGGTGTTCGTGGGGTTTGTGGCAAAAATATTTAAAATCTCATCTTCTCCAAATAGGGTAACTATTCTTTCCATAAACAACTTGGGCAGGGGTGCTGTTATACTGGTAAATCCAAGCTTTTCCAGCAACACATTATCACCATCTTTTAGTTCGATTTTCCAACAGTGAAGAAAAAAACTATTTTTCCCTGAATCAGAATTCTTCTTTTTTATTGAGGAAGTGGAGTATTTTTTTGTCCCAACTTTGGTGAAGTATGTATCTCCGGAGAGCGGAAACCCATGTATGGAACACTGTTTTCGTATCTGGCGGTATCTGCCTGTCTCAATTTCAACTAATGCAAGAGTATATCCGGATGAATATAAAAGAGGTTTAATATGGGTCACTGCTTCCTGACTTTTATTATCTTTATCTTCACGCGTTAAAAAATCTTTCCAGGTACAACTCTTTTGCAAATGCCCATCAAGAAGCGCAATATACTTTTTAATAAACATTTTTTCTCTTAAAAAAGAGGTATAAATTCTTGCCCCTTCTATTGATTTACTAAAAAAGAGAACTCCCGAAGTTTCCTTGTCCAGTCTGTGCAAAGGAGCAGGCGAAAAAGCTAATGACTGCTGTGATTTTTTTATAAGCAGCTTTTTTATTACATCATCCAGTGTTGGACTATTTTTGCTGGTTTTTGCCCCTGTGTGGGTCAATATCCCTGAAGGTTTATTAATTACAATAAAAAGAGAATTCTCAAACAGTATCTCGATTTTCATTTTTTTTGAATTAGAATTAGTTTTTGGATCTTCTTTTTTAGAGATAATTGTTTCAATATCTTTTTTTACAGTCTCTGCAAGTGATTTATGTATTTCAATTGTATCTCCTGTAATAATACGGTTTCCGGAAGCTGTTTTTTCCCCATTAATTCTTATTCTGCCCTGTCGTATCTCTTTATAAATTGATCCAAGAGATAGTGATGGGATAATTGTTCTTATTATCCTGTCTATTCTTTTATTATTATCATCATTGCCAGCTGTCCCTATTTTTATAAAACTACTTAATCCCTTGCTACTTGACATTCATCACTTTCCTATTGAGTATTTATGTATTATGCAGGAATATATACATTCCAACAATATTTTTAATAACCCTATTTTTCTTGCAGCAATTTTTAGCTGGTTTTTTACCCAATTTGTTAAAACTGTAATTATTATTATACTAAAACCAGGTCAAATGCCTATAAGGTATTATATCAGCATACTTTTATGGAAAACAGGGGGAATGCCTTCAAGCCATTCTGCGCTTGTTACAGCACTTGCAACTTCCATAGGATTTAAAGAAGGATTTGATTCTTCGCTATTCATAGTTGCATGCGCGTATAGCCTTTTGGTTATAAGAGATGCTGTGGGGGTAAGGCGCTCTGCAGGTATTCAGGCAAGAACATTAAATAAGCTTGGTTCAGATCTTCATGAAAAATTAAATATAGACTATAAATCTGTAAAGGAAATAAGCGGCCATTCTGTTTCAGAGGTTTTTATTGGTATTATTATTGGTTTTTTTATAGCTGTCGCTTTTAGTATTCTTTAAGAACTATGGAAAAACTCGGGATCGGGTCTAAAAAAGTAATTTTATATTTTTCTCTTTTTTTAGCAATTTTATTTTCATATTTTGCACTTTTAAATGTAAAAAATATTAATATAAAAGGGTGGAAAGGATACCATATTCTCCTTGTAGAAAAGAATATGGATAATGATAATTCGATATATACAAAACTGCAGGAAAGTAATTTTTTTGATGAAATTATTTCAGAGTATAATACCGAAGTCGCATATACAAATTATAATTCTTTATCCTATATAACTGTTGATAAAATTGAAAAACGGTTTAAACAACAAGATCCCCGTTTTGATAATTTTATTAGAAAAATATCAGGATATTTTAGAGCTTATTTTGATGATAATCTATATTCTGTTTATTATCTTAAAACAGAAGTTGGGTATAGCCAAACATTTGCTGCAATCAATTCTATTTTGGAGAACAACTATAGCTGGATAATGCCAAAATATGAAAATTATCAATTAAATACTATATTGTTATTTTTATATATATTAATTCTTCTTATATTTGTATATAATAATAAAAAGCAGTGGTTTATTTATATGCTTCATGCAACTCCATGGGCTTTTCTAATTTATTTAAGCGGGAAAATTTATTTTTTTACAGCTCTTGTTATGCTTTTTGTATTAATGCTTCTATTGTTGATCGAAAAAGAGGTTGTAGAGGAATATGTCAATAATAAAACAATTTCTTTAAAAAAGTATCTTAATAAAAAATCTGCCTCAATAGCTTTTCTTGCGATCTTTTCATTTATGATACCTATAGCAGTTTCTGGCGCCAGACCTGCTTATTTTATAACTCCAATATCTATGTTGTTGTTTGAATTTTTCTTTATTATTTCTAAATTTAATTTTACATATCATAAAGTTACAGGCTTTTCCCATAAGATATTCTATGCCACCAGAATAAGTAAAGAAAAAAAGCTCACTATTGCTTCTTTAAGTATTAAATCTTTTACTCTAATATATTTTTTATCAATAGCAACTTTGCCATTTTATTTTATTTATACAGGAGATAAAAATTTAAAATATCCTCTCCCTGCAGCGCATCATAAATACCCTGAATCTGAATTAACTCTGGAATTTCTCAAAAAAATCTCTTTGGATAATGTAAATAATAATTATTTGCCTGATTATAGTGAATATATAAAACATTTAGCATATCAGATCAGACTTCCCTATAAGATAGATTATTCGATCCCTTTTAATAATGAAGAGATAACTATTTCTAATTATTATCTGGAAAAAAATAACTACAAGTTAGAAAAAATAAGGGTCAACCAGTTTACAGATATTTGGTTAAACGATAATATAGCAATAAATAAAGGGAAGGGTATTACAGGTTTGATGTTATCCAATACTGGATTGATTCAGGCAGAAGCTGGAGCTGTTGTTCCGGACTTTCCTCTATTTATAATTCCTTTAATTTTTGGTTTTTTATATCCAATACTGTTTTACTCTTTATGTGAAATAAAATTTATATATGATGTAAAAAACCCTCAAATTTATGGAACCAGAAAAAAGATTATCCCTGTTATTAAAAGGAGAAAACAGCAAGCAGCATGAAATCATTAAAAACTTTTCCTAAAGGTGGTATTCATCCCGGAGATTTTAAAGAGCGGACAAACAAGGAACCTGTAAAAAATGCAGCAATCAAAAACATTTTTATTGTTCCAATGTCCCAGCATTTAGGCGCTCCATCTGAATGCCTGGTAAACCCTGGAGATGAAGTAAAAGAAGGAATGTTGATAGGAAAAGCTGCAGGCTTTATATCAGCTAATATCCATTCACCTGCACCTGGTGTTGTAAAAGAAATCACAGATATTTTTCTGGCAAATGGAATGAAAAGCAAGGCAGTTATTATTGAGCCTTCCGGCGAATTCGACCAACTTGGAAAAATAGTTGCTCCGATCGACTGGAGCGCAATGACTCCAAAAGAACTTCAGGATAAAATCCTTGAATCAGGGATTGTTGGTCTTGGAGGCGCTACATTTCCCTCAAATGTAAAGTATGCAGTACCTGCAGGTGCAAAAGTGGAAACTCTTGTAATCAATGGAGTAGAATGTGAACCATATCTTACTGCTGACCACAGGCTTATGCTTGAAAAAACAGAAGAGATTTTTAAAGGGATTGATATACTAAAAAAGATATTAAACCCTGAAAAAGTCTATATTGGTATAGAAGCAAACAAACTGGATGCAATTGAAAAACTGGAAAAATATTCTATTGAAAAAGGGACAGGGGTTGAGATTGTTCCTCTTAAATTAAAATACCCGCAAGGTGATGAAAAGCAGCTTTTAAAAGCTGTTATTGGAAAAGAAGTTCCATCTGGAAAACTTCCGATCAATATTGGTGCTGTAGTTTCTAATGTAGGTACTGTATATGCAATCTATGAAGCTATTGTATTTAACAAACCTCTTATTGAAAGAATTTTGACTGTAAGCGGTAGTGGTATTAAAAACCCTGCTAATCTAAAAGTGAGGATCGGCACAAAAGTTGGAGATCTTATTGAAGATTGCGGTGGATTAGCAGATGATACTGTAAGGATCATAATGGGCGGCCCAATGATGGGTTTTTCAATGGTTAGTCTTGATACTCCTGTAACAAAAGGGACATCAGGTATTCTTGCTTTTACAGAAAAAGAGATTGGCAAAAATAAAGAGACAGCTTGTATTATGTGCGGCAGATGCATCAAAGCTTGTCATATTGGACTTATGCCTACAAAATTATATAAAAAGATCTCATTTAAAATGTATGAAGATGCAATGCATCTAAATCTAATGGATTGCAAAGAGTGCGGATGCTGCAATTATGTTTGTCCTGCAAATATTCCTCTTGTACAGGGATTCAGACTTGGGAAAAAAATGGCTAATAAACAGAAGGTGAAATCATGAGCAGTGATAATAAATTTATTATAGCGTCTTCGCCCCACATCCATCATAAAGATTCAACTTCAAGAATTATGCTTGATGTAATTAT
>Ga0123353_10006081_pt1 | contig 16004 bp, 11 predicted proteins | sample TergutLab28metaG_3_FD_92763 | JGI IMG/M metagenome (GOLD analysis project Ga0123353, IMG submission 92763) | Labiotermes labralis P3 segment gut microbial communities from Petit-Saut dam, French Guiana - Lab288 P3 | ecosystem: Host-associated > Arthropoda: Insects > Digestive system > Gut ... | reverse complement strand
CCCGACCACGAAACGGTTTGAAACAAAAGTTTCAAGCCGTTTTGTTTTGCTCATAATCGTAACCGTCAAGGCTTATAGTTAAGGAACAATAAAATAGAGATAGATAGTAAGAGAAATGGAAGGAAATGTAGAGCCATAGTTTCTGATGAAAGTCTTTAAGTGAGTACGGCGGCAGAAAAAAACAAGGACTACACGGTTACGCGCATCCGTACTCGCGGTTCATTTCACAGTCTACGTACACATACAGCTCTGTCTTTTTATTGATTATTTTGATTCATCATCTTTTCGATTTTCTTCTTCCTGCCGCGATTCGCTTTTATAATCAATAACACTACAACAGTTACAAATATCGCGAATATTATCAATCCCGGCAGCGCGTAAATTAGACCTATTATAAATCCCTGCAACCCGTCAACAAAATTATTCCACGAAGCGCTTGCGGCGTTGCCGACCTGCTGCCCGAATGTTTTCGGCGTTTCAGGTATATATGTGTATTTAATAACTTCACTCAATGAAATACTTACCGTTGACATCGCAACCTGATTGTCGTAACGGTTAAGCTGCGAATGATAACTTTCGATCTGATACCGGACGTTTGCGAGATTGTTTTCGACTTCAAGCATATACTTTAATTCTGTGGCGTTTTCAAGCATTGAAAGCAATCTTTCTTCCTGCGTCAATAACGATTTCAACCTTGCCTCGGTGTCATAATAAGTATCGGTGATGTCAGATGAATATTCAGATACACTCGTTACGTTGAACTTTGCTTTAATATCGTTTACATACTGATCTAATCTTTGCGACGGTATCCGCATAGTATATGAAGCGTATCTCTCATTTGAACTTTCATATCTTATTGTAGAGCCGTTCATATTAGAACTCTCTATGTATCCGCCCAAAGTTTTTACCATATCTGTGATAATCTGCACAGCGTCGTCAAACTCCATCGTTTCAAGCGATAGATATACAGTTTTAATAATCTTTCGCGTATCGGAAATGTTTCCTCCGCTTATATCAGTTGAAATAGTTCTATAACTGCCGTCATCAAATGCCTTTACTTCCATCAAAGCGGTTTCGTAATAATATTCCGCTTCATCCGGATACCCATAATCATACCTCGGGGCTGAAGAATTAGCTGATAATTTATCATACGAAGAGGAACATGCGAATAAATTTAACACTGTCAGAATTAATAAAGAAATTAATACTACTTTTTTCATTTTAATATTTACACCTCATTTAATTTATTTTTGGATTTTTTCGATAGCTTTTTCAATGCCGGATAATGTTTCCTTGTAATTATTTAGTTTGATTTTTTCTCCCTCTACTACAGCAACCGGAGCTTTGGAAGTGAATCCTTCGTTGTTCAATTTACTTTCGAGTCTTGTAATTTCTTTTAATGTATTATTGCGTTCGGCTGCAAGCCGATCCAACTCTTTCGCGATGTCGATCATTTCCGCAAACGGAATATAAATCGTAGCTGTGTCCGTTATGATTTGAATTGCGTTCTCGTCTTCGTAACTCTCGCAAACTTCAACTGAACTCGCCCACGCCAATTTCTCAAAAAACATAAACGTACGCTCATTGTAGATATTCCTCTTATCCGTTACAATAAATATTTTCGTTTTCTTCGAAGGAGGTACGTTCATTTCAGCGCGTCGGATACGTATAGCCTTGATTGCCGCAATCAATTTATCCATACATTCTTCGTCTTCCGGGAACAACAAACTTTCGTTATACTGTGGAAATTCGCTAATCATTATACTCTCGCCTTCGTGCGGTAAACTCTGCCATAATTCCTCCGTGATAAAAGGCATAAACGGATGCAGTAACTTCAAAGTGTTCGACAAAACATAAACGATAACCTTTTGTGCGTTAATATCGTTGTTCGCGAAACGCGGCTTCAATAACTCAATATACCAGTCGCAGAAATTATCCCATATGAAGTCGTACAATTTTCCAAGCGCTATACCAAGCTCGTAATTCTCAATGTTATTCGTTACCTCCAATACTAAATTATTGTACAAAGATAAAATCCATTTGTCTTCTAATGCAAGGTTTTCGGGAAGCGTTATTTCTTCAATATCAACGTTCATCAGTACAAACCGCGCCGCGTTCCAGATTTTATTGTTGAAATTCCTCGCCGATTCAATCTTATCATCTGAAAACCGCATATCGTTTCCGGGCGTGTTTCCGGTTAATAATGAGAATCTGAGCGCGTCTGTACCGTATTTATCGATAATATCGAGAGGGTCTACAACATTCCCGGAAGATTTCGACATTTTCTTTCCATATGCGTCTCGAACCAATCCATTAATAAAGACATAAGGAAACGGATTTTGTTCCATAAATTCTAATCCCATGAAAATCATTTTTGAAACCCAGAAAGTTATTATGTCATAACCCGTAACCAAAACGCTTGTAGGGTAGTAATATTTCAAATCTGCATCGTCAACGTTCGGCCAGCCGAGCGTTGAGAACGGCCATAAAGCGGATGAAAACCAAGTGTCTAAAACGTCTTCGTCCTGCTTGATATTGTGGGAGTTGCACTCCAAGCAACTATTTACATCGTTTTCGCTGACCATAATATTTCCGCAGTCCAAACAATAATACGCAGGTATCCTGTGGCCCCACCACAATTGCCGAGATATGCACCAGTCGTGGATATTTTCCATCCAATTCAAATAAATCTTGCTGAATCTGTCGGGAATGAATTTTACATCGCCGTCTTTAACGGCTTTAATTGCCGGTTCGGCGAGCGGTTTCATTTTAACGAACCACTGTTTCGACGCAATAGGCTCAACAACCGTGTCGCATCTGTAACAATGCGCAACGTTGTGGCTGTGGGATTCCGTCTTAACTAACAATCCAAGCTCTTTCAAGTCGATAACAATCTGCTTGCGCGCTTCGTAACGGTCCATACCGCAGTATTGTCCGCCGTTTTTGTTTATTTTCGCGTTGTCGTCGAGGATGTTGATGAACGCAAGGTCGTGCCTCGTACCCATGTCAAAATCGTTCGGGTCGTGGCACGGCGTAACTTTAACGCAGCCCGTACCGAAATCTTTATCAACATAATCGTCGGCGATAATTGGTATCTCACGGTTTAATAACGGCAGTACCAATGTCTTGCCGATCAAATGCTGATAGCGTTCGTCGTTCGGATTGATTGCAACGCCAGTATCGCCGAGCATCGTTTCAGGGCGCGTCGTCGCGATGGTGACAAACTCGCTGCTGTCCTTTAACGGATAATTGATATACCAAAATGAGCCGTCGAGCTCCTTGTGCTCAACTTCCGCGTCGCTCAGCGCGGTGATACAATCCGGGCACCAGTTGATTATTCTTAGCCCGCGATATATCAAACCTTTGTTATACAGCGCAACGAATGTCTTTTTAACCGCCGCGGATAGATTTTCGTCCATTGTGAAACGTTCGCGCGTCCAGTCGCATGATGAACCTAATTTTTTTAATTGATTGATTATATTGCCGCCATATTTAGCTTTCCAATCCCAAACATACTCCAAAAATTTCTCACGCCCTATATCATGCCGCGATGTGTTCATCGTTTTCCGAAGCATTTCCTCAACCTTTATCTGGGTGGCAATACCCGCGTGATCCGTGCCGGGCAGCCATAAAGCGCTATAGCCCTGCATACGTTTTGTGCGGATAATGATATCCTGTAAAGTATTATTAAGAGCATGCCCGATATGGAGATTGCCAGTTACATTGGGCGGCGGGATAACAATCGAAAACGGTCTTTTGTTAATCGAAAATGTCTTTTCGTCTGATATTTCAGGTGTAAAATATCCGTTATCATTCCAAAAATTATAAATTCTTTCCTCAATATCTGCCGGTGAATAAGTCTTTGCCAGTTCTTTCTTAATTGCCATTTTACATTCCTCCTATATAATAAAAAACCACGTCACAATAGCAATAGCTATCAGGACGTGGGAACACGCGGTACCACCTGAATTCATGTACAAAAATGCACACATCTCAAACGTATCAATCAATACGTTTCCGCTGTAACGTGCGGATCACAACAGCTCCGGGGCGACTTCAATATTCTCCGGTCACAGCGGTCACAGCCAAGCCGCCGTTCTCTGGGCATCGGTGAAAATATTTACTACTCCTCTTCATCGCAGTTAAAAAATATTTATAGTATTATATCACTTTAATAGTATATTGTCAATATGATTCACATATTGTTTACAAAGGTTGCAATAAATAATTAACTTCAATTTGGTGATTAATTACCTGCCAATCATTATATGTAATTTTTGCGAATTTTTGCTTTTTGTACATAGGTTTATCTATCCTAATTTTGTCAATTACTCTCATTTGTTCAACAAGCACAGTAGAATTTATTTCTTCTAAATCTATATGATATCATTCTATTTTTAGTTGTAGTCCAACGCAAAAATTCTTCTATTTCCTCATATAAAATCGCCATTATATATTACCTCTTAATATATTTTACTAAATTATATCACATGCTGTCACATTTTGTCAAATTATTTTTAATTAAAACAAAAGGCACCCATTATGGATACCTTTCGAAACCTAATGATTAACACGCAACAATGTTGCGAAAACTAATGTCTTACTTAGCTTTTAATATATTATATCTATTATATCACAAATGATTGTTTTTGTCAATATAGTTCATAAATTGTTTTATTTCACTAAATTTTTCAATTTCTCCATAGCCGCTGTGTACCGTTCGTCGTTTCTAATGTAGGCAAGGTCGGCTGTTTTCTCTATAACTTCTATATCTTGCATGACGCTTTTTTGCATTACATCTTTCGGTCTGTTATATCCCGGATAAGTCAGCCTGTTCACCATAAATGATGTGTGTTTAAATTCGCCCTGCGTATAATATTTCACATAATGGTTTGCCGTTTCATCAAGATAATATAATGCTTTCTCATTATCGACTCCTGAGTATTGATTTGTCAAAACATTACAAATAGCGGCTACCCAATGTTCATCTTCTCCGAAATCACTGTCAGGGTAAAGAAGTTGAAATAAACTTAAAGCAAATTCACACATTTTTGCTACTTCACCTTCTTCGCCAAATTTACCGCCATCAAATACACCGCCTTTATAACCATACAAATCCTGTATGAAAGTTTTATAAATATCCCTGATAAAATACACTATGCAACGCTGTCTATATTCAATACGTTCTTCTCCTGTTAAGCAGCGTCCGTATAAAACTTCTCTACTGTAAAGATAAGAAGGAGTCATATTGGCATATCTTTTTGCGTTTTCAAAATCTTTTTTCATCGCACAGGCGTTACATAAAGTATATATGGTTTCAAAACGAATATAAGTATCCGTGCTTTCCGCAAGCAAACGTTCGCCGATTTGTACGATTTCCTCAAAATGATCGCTTGCTAACCAGTGAGGATAATTCAATGCATAAACTAAACTCAATAAAACGACATGATTGTTGGGAAACTCTTTTTGTGCTTCGCGCCACAACGCAATCCTTTTTTTGGATTGTTCAGTTCTATCTTTTTCTTGCAGAGAAATTTCGTAGTCTTTTGCCAAATATTCATCAATACGTTCTTTCTTCTTGATTTCCCCCATACCGAACAAGTCGTCCATTGATATATTATAATATGACGCAATTTTCGGCAGAAATTCAATATCGGGGTAACATTCGCCGCGTTCCCATTTACTTACAGCCGCGCTGCTTACGGTTAAAAATTCCGCTAAATCTTCCTGCGTATTATTTTTCTTTTTACGCAATTCTTTTAAATTTTCGCTTATAATTATATTCATAACAATACCTCTCGTTTTTATTTTACGATTGCAACCGTTATAATTATTATAAGCCGCGTAACAAAAATAGTCAATGACGGTATTGTTCAGTAAAGTTCTAAAATAGAACCACAGGTTGAATTATAGTCGTTATTTAATCTGCATATACTGTAGATACTTTTCAACTCTCCAATTCCTTAAAAGCCTCTATAGTCTTCTCCATTTCTGTCGCAACTTTTTGTGAGATGCTGTCAAATTTCGCTACAAAACCATTCGGGTTATTCAATAACTCATCCACCATCAAACCTATTCCGCCCCAGTTATACACAGTTCCGGTATCAAGTATTCGGGACGCAAATACTATATCAAGCATATCTGCGGATTCTTCGTCGCGTATCGCTTTGTTTAGAATTGTCGTTTCATAATATGCCGGTATGATCGTGTATTTCCCTTCTGCTGCCAGCGCTTCGATTATTACCGAAGTTTTGATTCTGTCCCTGACCGTTACCGGAACCGCGATTGCTCTTGAGATCCAAGTCATCATACTGTTATATTTTGGTTGCGTTTCATCAAATTTCGGCGCAGGTAATATACCGAAATCGTTATCCATTCCGCGTATGAAACGCAGCACTATTAATTGATTATACAAGAACAACGCCCTGTCCTCCTGGAACATTTTATATACGCCGTCCTCGTACACATTCGCTGCCGGTATACCGTCTTTGGTTAAATCCTGCGCAATAGTCGAAACGTTTTTATCGTTCATAAATCCAACTATTTTTTCGATGACTTTTACTCCGCGTTCGGTCGGAGACTTTAAACTCGGAAAATCATCTTTGTCTTTTTCAACAAAAGTTTCACCGGTAGTGAAAAAGTAAAACCCTACATACGGCGCTCCAACAAGACCCGCTATCTCATCAAACCCGATCCGTCCGTCGCCGTTAACATCAGTTGCTACCATTTTCATCAAAGAATAATATTTATCCATCGTCCATTTGTTATTTTTAACCAAATCGTAGAAATTTTCCATTTCATAGTTTTCCGCCATTTTTTTGTTGAACAATACGACGACCGTTCCGTCTTTATCCAGCAAAGTCAAATCGCCCATGACGGAAAATTGGTTATTTCCCAAACTCATATACGGATTTACACTTTGGTCCCACCACGGCTTGCTTAAATCAACATACGGCAGTTGATCGAAAAATAACAAATAACCCTTATTCGCCATTTGCGCCGCCGAATCCGCGCCTATTTGCGCGCAGTCATATTCCGGATCGTCCGAAAGTACGCTTTTTGTAAGCGCGCTAATAGGATCAAGGATTCGGAATTCTTTTATGTTGATATTCAATTTTTCTTCCACAGTTCTGTTTTTGCGGTAAATTGCGTCATTGATAGCGTCTCCGTTTTCTTCGTCAGCGTATATGTCGTATGAGTCCCAGGTTGCCCCGGCGCCGTAATCATGCACTATAAACATAAACGTATCGCCGTTATAATCCACTTCAGGTATATCCGGTTTTAGAATCTCCGTCGTTGTTTCCGCCGGATTTTCGCTGCCGCTTTGAGTTTCATTTGCGTTTGGTGTGTTTTGTTCACTTGAAGCGCATGAGATAATTATTACTGACAACGCGAATACCAAAAACGCAATAATTATTTTTGTTAAATTTTTCATATTAAGTTCCCCTTTTTAATAATATAATGGATAACATGTGAAATAATTGCCTGTTTCAACTTCAAAATACGGAATATATGTTAAATTATCATAACCTTCGATGTTATAATTCAATGGCTTGTTATCTTTATCTTTTATAAGCCACGATTTGAAACCGTCCGGTTTCAGGTTTATTTTGAACAAGTTAAGATAATTATCGCCGTCAAAATTTTCTTTTGAAACCACAGACATCAATAACGGTCCGTATTCAAGAGCGTATCTCTCAAAACTATCGATTTTTTCAACTCCCGTATATTTTGTCAGATTCCATTTAAAATTCAATTCAAATTCAATTAAATTGTCTTTACCGCTTTCCCAAATTCTTTCTATACACAAATATGTTCCGGCTTTCCCGCGGTATTTTTCGTTATTCCCAACCTTAACTTCAATATCCCCTTCGGTCCATGCCGGTATGCGAAGCATAACGTTGAATCTTTCGCTTTTTTCGCACGATATGTTAATTTTAACTTTACCGTCGTAAGGCATATCGGATATTTCCGTAATATTCACAATATTATTCTCCCGCTCCCACGTAAACCCGGACGAATTATATATGTTGAAATATACGGAATCTTCGTTTACCGAGTACAAAAATTCCGGAAGCATACCGAAAATCCGCGTCCCAACTCCGCAGCAGCAATGAACAAGCCCGCCATGACTATGTCCGCCGCCAGCGCGTTTCCCCTCAAGCCACGCGAAATATCTTATCGTTTCCTCGCCGTCCTGATTGGCAACCGCTATGTTGTACAATGATTTCTCTATCTCGTTCACATATTTTTCCTCATCAGGGTATAACCGGTGAAAACGCTGGTTCAGCCATATCCAAAACGCGGTACAGCATAATTCGTTATACGCTCTCGGCGGCGTAAGCCACGCGCACCCGGGAGTGGATTTCTCAAACTCGCACATCACTATTCCCCCGCCGACATGCTGCCAATCTTTTTTGTATGTCTCGTAAAACGATTTCAAAGCGTTTAAATAATAATAATTACCCGTCGCTTTATATAAATCAAGGTAACCCTCGAACGCCTCGATTTCCGTTCCGTGGGGGTGAGGTTCGTATCCGTGCTGACGGCGCGTTTGAACAACGTCTTTTTCGTCCATTATATATTGTCCCAAACGCCATGCCTCTTCATAATATTTTTGCGTTACTTCGATATCTTTTTTGGTTCCGAACGGCGTATTGTATACAAACGGGCTGCATACAACCCCCTGAAAAGCAAGGCTGAGATATTTTATTACGGGTAAATCTCCGCATTCGTTATTGAACCAGTTCTGCCAGTTTTTCAATAATATCCCTGCGTCTTTGCTGTCCGAAAGATAAGCGGCGTATAATCCGTATGTAATCCAAATGCGAACATAATGCGGATATTCCTTTGTCGCGAATAATTCACGTTCAATCGCCATGATATAACCGTCATTATCTCCGTAGCTTTTTATTTCGCCGATAATGAAATCCACAGTTTCCCGTAATTTTTTATTTTCGGTCCACCTCAGGGCATTTCCCGCTCCCATAAGGATAAGCCCTGCGGTCTGACCGTGAAGGTTATCTTCGAAATGCCCGCGATACGGTTCTCCCGGGGCGTCCTTCCCTGCGCGTTTCCTAAACCAGTACAAAGCGGAATCAACATTTATTTTTTGTAAATATTTTATATTGTTTTCAAAAACGCGGCTGAATAATCCGTCTCCAAGTTTAATACCATACAACGGCGTGAATACTTTTTCTTTAATCTTATTGTTTTCGTTGTTATCAAAAATCTGATGTTTCATTTATAATTTATAATTTAACTCCTAATATTATTTTTGTTATTTTAATAATTTTACTATTATCATCGGCACAAAACAATGTATTTCTATAAAATTCACAAATTATTTACATACATGTTTCTTTAATAAGCTATAATTAAAGTATTATTTTAAGAGAATGAGTGAAATTATGAAAAATTATAATCATATGAAAGTTTTTTTAATTATTATAATCTCAGGATTTTTAATCATTACTACATGTTCATGCGGAATATTCAGGGTCATACCGCCCGACGGTGACACGGAAGATATTGATAAGCTCCCCGACGGTGAGCCAAATACCCATATTACGCCTGATACAGATGTAACTGTTCCGACCTTGGAACCGATAGAAGATGATGATAACAATCCTGAAGAAGAAATAATTACTTTTACATATCCGGGAAAAGATTTGTCTGTTTCAGGGACGATTTTGTCCGATTCAAGAAATTTAATAAAACTTCATATTGAATGGAACGTCACGCAAAGTATTGAAGATGAGTATGCCGTAATAAATACAGACGTTTTTATTGATTGTTACGGTATTAAAATCAGCTCGCGCTCAGACTGTAAATTCACTATAAACGGGAATGAAATTATTTTCGCAGCCAGCGCCATTGACCACGACGTAAATTCTTTTTCATCAATTTTAATATACAGCAATACCAGCGAAGTATACAGCCCCGCCGATATAATGTCAACAGTTGACATTGCCGCGTCATATTATTTCGGCGGTACATACGGCGGCTATTCGATCGGCTGGCTTGAAGTTTCGGGTTCTATTGTTCTCGATCAAGCCGCGAATGAAAATTATGTTGAAAATTATGTCAAGCAAATTGACCCGTTGGCGCCGGAACTTCCGGAGAATCCGTTTAAACCTATAATAACGATTGATAAAGACGAGTAAAAATTTAATAAAGGAATGATTTTAGATATGAGTAAAAAACGTTATTGTATCGCGGGCGCAAGCAGCCGCGGTTATTACATGTACGCGGCGAATATAGCCGGCGAGCAATTTAAAGAAAACGCTGAGCTTTGCGGAATCTATGATATTAATATCGGGCGGTCAAGATATGTAAGCGATAAGACCGGCGTGAAGATTTATGAGGATTTCGATGAAATGCTGAAAACCGAAAAACCCGAAGCGGTTATCGTAACTACAATGGACGCTTTCCACAGCGAATACGCAGTCAGGTCGCTAACGGCCGGTTACGATGTTATCACGGAAAAGCCTATGTGCATAACCTCCGGACAAGCTTATGCTATGCTGGAGGCTGAAAAGAACTCCGGCAAACGCATTATCGTTACTCATAACATGCGTTATATGCCTTACATACTCAATATTAAAAAACTGATTACCGAAGGCAAAATCGGCGATATTTATAACGTCAATTTTGAATGGAATTTGGTGTACAACGGCCACGGAACAAGTTATTACCGCCGCTGGCACGGTATTATGGCTAACAGCGGAGGATTGTTATTGACGAAATCATCGCATCACTTCGACTGCGCCAACTGGTTTATTGATTCACTGCCCTCAAAGGTGTTTGGATTCGGAAAAGTCAGCAAATATGGTAAAAACGGCAAGTTCCGCGGAAAATCCTGCCGTTCATGCGAACATAAAACCGAATGTGAATTTTACAGTGATATGACTAATTATGAATTTATTACAGAATTCTATTTTGACAACGAAAAATACGACGGTTATATATATGACGGCTGCGTTTTCAATGAAAAAATCGACGCATACGATACCGTGAATTTAGCCGTTCAATACGAAAATAACGTATCGCTGTCGTATACTTTAAACGCCGCCGCGTCATATGAAGGCTGGCGCATGACGCTGAACGGTTCCGCCGGACGGTTGGAAATCGGTCATACCGCCACAGGCGACAGCCGCGATTCAAGCGAAGTGATTAAATATTATTCGCTTGACGGCAAACTTGAAGTGATCGAAACGCCGCCGACTCCCGGCGTTCACGGCGGCGGAGATATTCGCTTGCTTAACGATATTATGTTCGGCAGAACCGACGGCGATCCGTTCAAACAGCAAGCGGATTCGGTTGACGGCGCAGCCGCCGTAATGATTGGGGCAGCCGCGAATGAATCGATTAAAACCGGCAAAGTTGTTGACGTGACGGAATTGCTCGGCGCGGAATTGAAGAGTTACAAGAGTTACAGGAAATAGATTACGAACGTTTGATACGCGTTTAAACATGTTAAAAATGCCGGATACAAATCAGGCATTTTTTATTTAACTGCGCAAATTTATAACTTTAATTAAATTTTGATAAAAACTCATCAAGTTTTGCCTGTGCCTGAATTTCTATTTTTGCGTTTTCGGACGCGAAATTGTTATTACCTGTCTGACCGATTGTATTTAATATCTTTAAGAATCCGCTGATTCCTGCGTACCAGTCAAGGTCGAATGTTTTTGAAGCAAAATTATATCGAACATTGTTTTCGTTTCATTATCGCGCGCCAATTTATCAACGAGAAATACTTCATAAAACGCATCCTTCAAACCTAAACTCGATTCATACGCGAGAGCTTCCAGAATTAACGCCGTGCGGTTTGGATCGGTTACGGATATCGGCATAGTCGCGGGCTGTACGCCCCATGTTACGAGACAATAATAACTGTCCTGAGGTTCTTCATATTTCGGTATCGGCAAAACTCCGTAATCGCTTTGCATGACCCTGTATCTCGTAATATCATTAAAAGCTCCCGCGTAAAATAATCCTTGGTCGGCTATAAACATCCCGTTCGTCGTATCATATGAACCCGCTAATTTTCCGTCGTCGGCTATTAGGCTGTAATTTTTCTCCGTTCCTATGACTAAAATCTTTTCGACTATACTGTATGCTTTTTCCGTACCGATAGTTAAAACATATTCATTGTTCCCTTTCGGCTGGATCGACCTGTAACCGCTTCCGTTATAGAAATAATACAGCGCGGAATACTCTGTCAGCAATCCCCACAGATCGTTCTGATCCATTTTGCCGTCGCCGTTCAAATCCTCTTTCGTGTTCACAACCATGTTCCAAAAGCTGTCGAACGTCCATTTGCCGTCTATTACCGAATTGTAAATATTATCATGTCCGTAATCATTTGCCAATTTTTTATTGTAAAATACTACCATCGTACCTAAACTGGCGCTTGTTGTAAATTCACCGATTATTGTATACAGTTTATTTTTTATTTCAAGTTCTTTGTTAATGCGCTGGTCCCACCAAGGTTTTTCAAGCCTGACTTCATCGTAATCGAACCAATTATGTAAGAATCCTTGCTGCGCTACCGGAAATAAGCTGTGTGCCTGAATCAAAGCGATATCTCCCGTATCAATATCAGCCTGAACGTTTTTAGTAACGGCAGAAACTAATCCGGCATTGTTACCTTCATATAAAACCAGTGAAATTGTTATGTTATACTTATCTTCAACAGCGCGGTTGCGTATATAAACAGCATCGTTTATTGTGTCTCCGGTCAATTCGTCGGAAACATATAATCTGGCTTCTTTGTTTTCAATTGCCATAAACCTAAAGTCATAACCTGCGAAATCTTTCTTTTCCGGCGCTTGATCGACCACTGTATCGGTTGTTTCATTCGCGGTTTCATCACCGTTTTTAGTCGGATTATTCGGGCTGTCGGAATTTGCGCACGAAAGAATTGTAAACGTTATTATTAATAATAACAGTATTAAAGAAATTATTTTCATATTTCCACCTTCGATCATTTGAAATCATTCAAAAACGCTTCGAGTTTTGCCTGCGCCTGCAATTCGATTTTCGCGTATTCGGACACGAAATTATTGTTCCCCGACTTGCCGATATTATTTAAAATCGTCAATAATCCGCTGATACCCGCGTACCAATCCAAATCGTAAGTTTTTGACGCGAAAATCAAATCCAGCATCCCGACCGTTTCTTCGTCGCGTATAAGTTTGCCGACTAAAAACGTATCATAGAACGCTTCCCTCATGCCCGAACCCGATTCATATCCTATAGCTTCCATTATCAAAGCCGTTCTGTTCGGGTCTTTTATTGTGATCGGCATTGCGGCGGGTTGGTCGTTCCATGTCACAAGGCAGTAATATTCTTTTTGGATTTCGTCGTATTTCGGTATCGGCAGGACGCTGTAATCACTCTGCATATCTCTGAACGTTGTTACGGCGTTGAATGTCCCTGCTAAAAATAATCCCTGATCGCTTCTGAACATACCTTTTGACGTATCATATATACCCGGAACTTTTCCGTCGTCGGCGATCAATGAATATTTATCTTTTTCCGTTCCTAATACCAAAATCTTCTCAATAATATTGACTGCTTTCTCCGTACCGATTGCAATTTCGTAACTGCCGTCAGCTTTTAATTGAATTGACCTGTATCCTCCGCCGGAATAAAAATAATATAACGACGAATATTCCGTAAGGATTCCGAACTGGTCGTCTTTATCCATTTTCCCGTCACCGTTCAAATCCTTGCTGGTCGTGACGACCATCTTCCAGAATCTGTCAAAAATCCATCTGCCTTCGGTAACAATATTATAAATATTTTCGAATTCATAATCCGTGTATAACTTCTTGTTATACATGACGACCATCGTACCAAGTTTGTCAAGCGTTGTAAAATCGCCGTTAATTGTGTACAGTTTGTTTTTAATTTTCAAATCATCGCTTATACGCTGATCCCACCACGGTTTATCGAGCCGGACTTCGTCATAATCATACCAGTTGTAAAAATATCCTTCCTGCGCTAAAGTGAAAAAGCTGTGCAACCGTATCATCGCTATATCGCCGAAATCGTCGTCGGCCTGCACGTTTTTGGAAACCGCGCTTACCTGCGATGCCGTGTCCGCCAATTTAACGACCGATATGGAAATATTGTACTTCTCCTCAACGGCTCTGTTCCTCAAATAAACGGCGTCGTTGATGGTATCGCCGTTCATTTCCTCTACAACAAATAATCTGTTATCGTCATTGACCGCCGAATGAAACCTGAAATCATATCCGCCGAAATTTTTGATTTCCGGCTGAAGATTAACAACCGCATCAGTTTGGGTATCGGTTGAGTTTGTAGTTGTTATATCTCCTTTTTGTATGTTTTCACTCTGTCCGCATGAAATTAATACTAAAATAAACAATAATAAAACTAATAATTTGAATTTCATTTAATATTCCCCTTTCGTTCTGCATATTGAAAAAATCGTTACATCTTTCGCTCCGAAGTGTAATAATAGTTCCCTGCATTTGTTAATAGTTGCGCCCGTTGTTATTACATCGTCAAACAGAATTATGTTTTTACCGGTGACGTTATTTTTAATTTCATACGCGTTCTCAACATTCTCAATTCTCTCCTGCGCGTTTAAAAGTTTTTGCTGGGTATTGCCCTTGTGAATCAAAACGTTCGCGTATTGGATTTTCAACTTCTTCGCAATCAATTTCGATAAACGCTCGGCTTGGTCGATGCCCGTCTCGCGTTTTTTCTTTTTCGAGCGCGGTACGTTTACGATTACCGTGTCATTATAAACCCTCATCCTGCTTGCAATCAATTCTGCCATTTCATCGGCGAGGTATCTGTATAATCTGCTGTTATAAGAATTTTTCGCTTTCAACACCATCGACCGCGCAACGCTGTTTGCATTTTTGTCATAGTACGCGAGATAATTGTCATTAATTCCAAACTTCTCAAATACCCACTTCGGAAAACATATACCATCGCATAGAGGTTCTATTTCTTTCTCCCGCAGTATACTCCCGCAATGCACGCACTTCGGCGGATATATTAAATCAAGTATGTTCATATCAGTCATCGAATGAGGATAGGAAATATTCCAAGCCCGTATAACGTTTGATTTGTCGGTTGTTATCGACCATGCGGTTGACAACGTCGGGCTGCCCGACGATTACAACCATGTTTTGCGCGCGCGTAACAGCGGTGTATAGCAGATTGCGCGTCAAAAGTTTCGGCGTATACCAGAAAACCGGCAGAACCACAACGGGATATTCGCTTCCCTGACTCTTGTGAACGGTGATGGCGTAAGCGTGTTCGAGTTCGTCGAGCATAGAAAAGTCGTAAATCGCTATTCGATCTTCAAAATTCAATATCATGCTTTCCTCAACAGTATTGATGCTTTCGATGAAGCCTATATCCCCGTTGAAAATCCCCATGTTGGATTTGCCGTCTTTTTCCCATTCGATGTCATAGTTGTTTTTTATTTGCATAATTTTATCGCCTTCACGGAAAATAATATCCCTCGACTTCTTCTCTTTCTTTTTGGGACCGGGCGGGTTCAACGATTTCTGCAGCAAGATATTCAACGCTTCCGTTCCCGCCGAACCTTTGCGCGACGGAGTGATAACCTGTATGGAGTTTTTAACTTCTTTACCGTATTTTTTCGGCAGCCTGTTCTGGCATAAATCGACTATCGTATTGGCGATTTCGGAATCGTCGTCGCGCTGGATGAAGAAGAAATCATTGTCCTTCACCGATAAATTCGGATATTTCCCGTTGTTTATGGCGTGCGCGTTCGTGATGATCAGACTTTTTTCCGCCTGCCTGAAAATCTCCTTGAGTTTGATTATATTAAATCTGTCGCTCGCGATTATATCGTTGAGCACGTTCCCCGCTCCGACCGGCGGAAGCTGGTCTGCGTCGCCTATCAGTATCAGCCGCGCACCCGGTTTGATTGCTTTCAAGAGAGCCGCCATCAGCATTATATCGACCATCGAAGTTTCGTCGATGAT
>Ga0123353_10006079_pt1 | contig 16006 bp, 10 predicted proteins | sample TergutLab28metaG_3_FD_92763 | JGI IMG/M metagenome (GOLD analysis project Ga0123353, IMG submission 92763) | Labiotermes labralis P3 segment gut microbial communities from Petit-Saut dam, French Guiana - Lab288 P3 | ecosystem: Host-associated > Arthropoda: Insects > Digestive system > Gut ... | reverse complement strand
CACAAGTTTACCTTTGTTCCCAAGAGCCATTCGGGATAGCCGAAGGCGTATCCCGAAGATTTGTCCACAAGTTTACCTTTGTTCCCAAGAGCCATTCGGGATAGCCGAAGGCGTATCCCGAAGGTTTATCCACAAGTTTACCTTTGTTCTCAAGAGTCATTCGGGATTATTGAAATAAATACAATAAAACTGTATCCTGTAAGTTGTATAAATATACTCAAAAATAAAGCAAAGAACAAAAGCACTTTATAGCTAAACTATTTAAAAGTAAAAATAAAGAGGTTTACGTGAAAACAAGAATAATTAAAATATTTTCTATAATTTTTCTTTCATTTTTCCTTTTTTCCTGCATAAATATTGAAACAGAAATTACTTTTAGACAAAATTTATCAGGCGAAATATCGATCAAATATTCAATATCCAAAGCTGCTATCAATATAGGAAAAATCGACAAAGAAGATAATTTTCTCCCTTTGCCTATCGAAGAACAAAAATTTAGAGAGATTGCTGCCAATACTAATGGACTTACTTTCATATCATACAGGCAGGAAGAAACAGAAGGGGAATTATTTATAAATGTAAAATATGGGTTTAATAATATTGATGCTCTTAATGCCATTGTCTCAAATAGCAATGATAAAAAAGTTGAAGTACAAAGAAGAGGGGATAGGACATACTATACACATAGAATAAGCAATAATAAACCTATAAATGAAGAAACATTAGATCTTGCTAAAGCGCTCTTTCCTGATAGATATGTCAGTGTAAAAATTATAGCGCCACAAAATATACGCACAGTCAGTTCCGGAGATATAACAGGAAATAGTGCGCAAGTAAAATATTCTTTGACTCAGCTTTTATCAAATAAAGAAAATACAACATGGGAAGTCTCATGGTAAAGGCAACTTATGTTTACAAATAAACTAACCAATATTGTATCAGTTGGAAATATAAAAATAGGTGGAGGAACTCCTGTTTCAATACAAACAATGTGGAAAAAACCGCTTGAAAAAGAAGAAAATATAATTGATCAACTTAAATCTTTAAAGTCCCTGGGATGCGATATAATTAGATTTGCAGTCCCTGATATGAAGTCAGCGGAAATATTGGGTACTGTTGCAGAGATATCACCAATTCCTGTTGTAGCTGATATACACTTTGATTATAAAATTGCTTTGAAATGTATTGATTTAGGTATTCATAAAATAAGAATAAATCCAGGAAATATTGGCACAGAGTGGAAAGTAAAAGAAGTTATCGATAAAGCCAAAGACAAAAATATCCCAATAAGAGTTGGAATAAATAGCGGCTCTCTCCCTGTAAAACTGCGGAATAATAAAGATAAAGTTTCCTCAATGATAGCTGCAGCAGAAGAAGAAATTGAAATATTTGAGAAATATAATTTTAAAAATGTTGTTTTTTCATTAAAATCTCCTGATGTTTCGACAACTATATCTGTAAATGAGATGTTTGCAAAAAAATACAGTTATCCTCTCCATATAGGGGTTACTGAAGCAGGTCCTTTAATTGATGGAGTTGTTAAGAATAGCGCTGCTTTGCTTGATCTTCTAGGAAAAGATATAGGAAGCACTGTTAGAGTCTCACTTTCATCAACACCAGAGAATGAAGTAATTGCAGGTAATTCAATTTTAAGTGAAGCTGGTAAAAGGGATAATGTAGTCAATCTTGTTTCTTGCCCCAAGTGTGGGAGAGCAACATTTGATGTTCATGAGTTTATTTCAAAAACTTATGATAAAATAAAAAAAACAGGAAAACATCTGACAGTAAGTATAATGGGATGTGTTGTAAATGGTCCGCAGGAAGCAAAAGATGCTGATATAGGGATAACAGGAGTTGGTAACTCTATTGTAATTTTTAAAAAAGGTGAAATAATTAAAAAAACAACTTCCGAAAATGCGGAAGAGGAATTTCTAAGGGAGATAGAAAAACTTTGAGAAATCTAAATAAAAAAATATTAATACTATTAATTACGTTTTTATTTTCTTCAAATATTTTAAAAGCAGAAGAAGATATCCCTGCATGGATATTATTCCAAAAGGGGATGAATTTTTACAGCCAGAAAAATTATGGCGAAGCTTTTAAATTTTTAAGAGAAGCAACTGATAAGAATGAATATCCTGAAGCTGAATACTGGATTGGAAAGATATTTGAGAATGAAGGGGAAAATACAATTGCATTACGCCAATATGAAAAAGCATTAACTATTTCATATAAAGCTCAAAGCAGTGAATTTTATATTGCCATTCTTTTAAGTATTGCCAATATTTATGAGAAACAAAAAAAATATAGTTTATATGAAGATACTTTAACAAAAATCATAAATGATGTTAAAAAATCAGCAAAAACAGATATGGAATATGAAAAAATCCTTGGTGACAGACTTATAGGCAGCGGTCTTGATAAAGCTATATTTTATTTCAGATATGACCTTGATTCTCTTATAAATCCATATGGTGAACTAGGTGTATATTACTTAAAAAATACAAGAGACAGAAATGCAATAAGATATCTTGCATCTGCTGTAATAATTATTTTTTCAAGAATTATCGAAGTAAATAGAGAATATGATCCTCATTACGAGTACATTGATTCAAGAAACTTATTACTTAATTCAGAAAAAGATAATAAAACAAAAGAATATATGATTGCTTCCGGATTATATAAATATCTTTTTTATCTGGCTCTTGGACTTGATAACATAGGAGAATACAAGGAATCAGATTATATATTTAGTTTTCTTTCAGAAAGTAATGTAAAAAATGATTATAATGATATTTCTTTAAGGATCAAAAATAACAATTATTTCAGTAGCTATAAAGATGGAGTCAAAAAAGCTCTTCTTTTTATTCAGGAAGATTAATCAGGTTTAACCATGGATAAAATTATAATAAAAGGAGCTCGCGAACATAATCTTAAAAATATTGATCTTGAAATACCCAGGGATAAGCTTGTAGTTATCTCCGGATTAAGTGGTTCCGGAAAATCCTCTCTTGCTTTTGATACGATCTATGCAGAAGGGCAGCGAAGGTATGTAGAATCCCTTTCATCTTATGCAAGACAATTTTTAGGGAGAATGGATAAACCTGATGTTGATTATATCGAAGGGCTCTCTCCTGCAATTTCAATTGAACAAAAAACAACACATAAAAATCCAAGATCAACAGTAGGTACTGTAACAGAAATATACGATTATTTAAGACTTCTTTACGCCAGAATAGGGAAACCTCATTGTCCAAAATGCAACAGGGAAATAAGAGAACAATCAAAAGATCAGATATTTGATGCAATAATAACTTTTCCTGAAAATACAAAAATAATTATTCTTGCTCCTGTTATAAGTAACAAAAAAGGGGAGCATGAAAAAATTATTGCAGATGCAAAAAAATCTGGTTTTGTAAGAGCGAGAATCGATGGTGATGTAATTAATCTTGATGAAATAAAAAAGCTGGAAAAAACAAAAAAGCATACGATCGAGATTGTGATCGATAGAATCGTAGTATCAAAGGAAAACAGAAAAAGAATTAGTGAATCTATTGAAAGCGCAATTGAAACAGGCGATGAAAGAATCATTGTTTTAAACCTAGATGATAATAGCGAACATTATTTCTCTATGAAGAATTCATGCCCTGACTGTAATATCAGTATTGCAGAACTTCAACCAGCTCTATTTTCTTTTAACAATCCAATTGGAGCATGCCCTGCATGTTCAGGGCTCGGTATAACTCTTGAATTTGATCCAGACCTTATTGTTCCGGACAAAAGCCTTTCTTATAACGAAGGAGCTTTTATCCCATATAAACCAACTTCAAACTGGCATAGAAGCAGATTTGAGGCTCTGGCAAAAAAATATAAATTCTCTCTTGATACTCCTGTAGAAAAACTGGATAAGAAATTTATTAATATACTTTTTTATGGAAGTGAAGATGATTTAAATATCAAATATGTAAACAGCGATAAAAATCATAGATTTGAGTATAATACAAAATTCCAGGGCATTATAAGCGATATGAAAAGGCGCTATAAGGAATCCATCTCTTCAAATATCAAAGAATGGTTTGAAACATTTATGAAACAAAAAGAGTGCGAAACATGCCATGGTCAAAGACTAAAGGATGAAAGCCTTGGTGTTACTGTTGCTGGAAAAAATATATTTAGGCTTACAACATTTTCAGTTGGAGAGATATCCTCTTTTTTTAAAAACTTAAAACTCTCAAAAACAGAAGAAAAAATATCATGGCAAATAATAAAGGAAATTAAAGCAAGGCTTGAATTTCTTGTAAACGTAGGGCTTGACTATCTTACTCTTGAAAGAAAAGCAGCAACTCTTTCAGGAGGTGAAGCTCAAAGAATAAGACTTGCAACACAAATTGGTTCTTCTCTTGTAGGAGTGCTATATATACTTGATGAGCCCACTATTGGACTTCATCAAAGAGATAATAATAGATTGATCGATACACTAAAACATCTTCGGGATATTAAAAATACAGTTATTGTTGTAGAACATGATGAGCAAACAATAAGATCAGCTGATTATGTTATTGAACTTGGTCCTGCTGCGGGAGTGCATGGAGGAAATCTTGTTGCAACAGGATCTCCTCTAGATATCATAAATAATAAAAAAAGCATAACTGGCAGATTTTTATCAGGAATCGATAAAATAGAAAACAGAGATTTAAGAAGAGAGGGTAATGGTAAAAAACTTGTTTTAAAAGGGGCACGAGAGCACAATTTAAAAAAAATCAATGTTGAATTCCCTTTGGGAAAAATGATCGCCATTACAGGTGTTTCAGGTTCAGGTAAATCAACATTGGTAAATGATATTCTTTATCCAGCTATTTTTAATAAAATAAATAGAAGTGCAAAAGATATGGGAAAATTTGATAAACTGGAAGGTACTGAATTTTTAGACAAAGTTATCAATATAGATCAGAGTCCCATAGGAAGAACTCCCAGATCAAATCCTGCAACTTATGTAGAGCTTTTTACTCCAATAAGAGATCTTTTTGCAAATCTTCCTGACTCAAAAGCAAGAGGATATAAACCAGGAAGGTTTTCATTTAATGTAAAAGGGGGAAGGTGTGAAAATTGTGAAGGAGATGGGACAATAAGAATAGAGATGCATTTTCTTCCTGATGTATATATTACATGTGATGTTTGTAATGGAAAAAGATTTAACAGAGATACCCTTGAGATCAGATATAAAGGGAAAAATATATATGAAATACTGGAAATGACTGTTGAAGATGCGCTGGAATTTTTCAGTTCTATTCCTGTCATAAAAAGAAAACTTACAGCTCTCTCGGAAGTAGGACTTGGATATATAAAACTTGGACAATCTGCGTTAACATTATCCGGTGGTGAAGCGCAAAGAGTTAAACTTGCCCATGAGCTTTCAAAAGTAAATACCGGCAATACCCTTTATTTACTTGATGAACCTACGACCGGACTTCATTTCGGCGACGTAAGACAACTTCTAAATGTATTAAATACCATTTGTGATAAAGGAAATACTATTATAATAATTGAACATAATATGGATATTATAAAGTCATCAGACTATATAATTGACCTTGGACCAGAGGGGGGAAACGGAGGAGGGGAAGTTATCTTTTCCGGAGTTCCCGAAGATATTATAAATTCTAAAAGTTCTTATACCGGAAAATATCTTAAGGATTATTTATAGTCTTTATGGGAATATATATCAGAAATATTTCCATAAAAATAGTTTTTCTCATACTGTTTTTCTTTCCTGTTTTAAACACAATATCTCAGGAAGCTGATAATGCTAATATCAACGAAAATGAGAATTCCACTCTTCCGGAAGAAATTAGTCTTTTCGAAAAAACAATTGCTCTTGATATAGAAACAGCAGATTATTACGAGCTTGTTGCATGGACAAGACAACTTGGAATAGATACAAAAGGTACCAAAAAAGAACTTCAACAGCGCCTTTTAAGTCATTATAAAAAAGAAGAAAAAGTAAAAGCAGCAAAAGAAAGTAAAAATCTTTTTATTATAGAATCTGCAGAAAGAAGCGAATATTTTAATATTGAAAAAATTGATGAAGATTATATTAAGATAAGCGGCAATGTTGTTATCAGAATAGAGAATAACGAGGATGGAACAACACATTCAATTAAAACAGATAAAATAATCTTTAACCAAAAGAATAACCTTATGACTGCAGAAGGAAATGTTACTTATTCAAGAAAGAAGAATGATGAAGAAGAAATATTTAATGGGAAAAAATTATCATTTAATATATCAAACTGGGAAGGTATTTTTATTGAAAGTGGCTCTGAACAAACCAGCAAGCAAGATGATGGAAGTGAGTTAAAATTTATATATTCAGGAGAAAAAATATATAAAGATAATGATGTTATTATTATTGATAATGCTGAAATAACTTCAAGCAATCCTGATGCTCCTTATTATAGCATTAGAGCCAAAAGAGTATGGGTTCTTGCTCCAAGTGAATGGGGATTAAAAAACGCAGTTTTGTATGTTGGTCATGTTCCGATGTTTTATTTCCCTTTCTTTTTCAATCCCGGTGATACTCTGGTATTTAATCCTGCATTTGGAGTAAAACAACCTATTGGCTATTTCATGCAGACAACAACATATTTATTTGGTACCCCAAAAAAAGAGAATGATGCTGCATTATTTTCAATATCCAGTGACTCAGATAATACAGAATATGAAACAGAGGTCAGGGGAATATATTTACGAAAAATAAAAAAGAAAGAAAATCCTACACCAAGTGATCAATTTATAAAAATCATGTTTGATATTTATTCAAGACTTGGTTTATTTGCAGGAGCAGAAGGAAAAACCAGTGTCCTTAATTTTTATGCTGGAATTGCAAAAAGCAGAAATATTTACGCTGGCAAAAGTAGTATGTATTCTACATTTTTTGAAAACAGTGATGGAGAGTTCACAAGCGACTGGAATAAGGGAAATTTTATGGATAATAGCTTCCCTTTCAGGTTTGGATTGGAGTTGGATACAAAAAATTCATTTAAAAATTTGCAATATGATTTATCGCTTGATTTCTATTCTGATCCCTATTTCCCAAGAGATTTTAATGAAAGATCAGAACTTACAGACTGGAGTAAATTATTGGGTATTGAAGATGAAAAAGTAGATAAAAATGTAAATACAAACACAATGGACAGGCTTTGGTGGTATTTTCATGGATCATATAGATATCCTAATAAAATATTGGGAGGAGCTATTTCAGAGATAAATATAACAAAATTTGATTTTTCAATGAACTGGAGAAATAAGAAACAACCTGATATTGGATTTCCCGGCACAGATCCTTCTCTTCCTGGTTATGTACCTTTCTCATCCAGAACAGATTATTTTTATCCTGAACAATATTTTTATTATCCTGAATATTATAAATTCCCTGATGTTTCTTTTGCAATAAAAGGGAATATATTTTCAAAAACTCTTAAGAGATCTTCAAAAAATATAGAACAACCAGCTGGCGGAGGACAAAAACCTTCTGAAGATCTTATATCGCCATGGAAAAAAGAGAAAGAAGATACGGAAAAAGAAGATAAAGATAATACAGATTTATCCATTCTTGAATATCAAAAAATGCAGGATGAAAATATTAAAGCTTTTAAAAATAGAGAGCTATTTTACCACTCTATGAGTTATAATATATCTCCTAACGTATCTGTTACAGAGACAATGGATCATACAACATGGCAAGCCCCGGAAGCGGTAAGTTTCAAGCAAGCATATACAGAGACAAGAACATATGGAAGAGCAGATATTTTATATAATGCAAAATTATATGATGATCTTCTTTCATTTGATAATAATATCATTCTTACAGGAGATTACAGATCACATTCAAATAAATCAGACACCATATCAGATACTGCATGGAACAATTATCTGCTACAAGACTACAAAGCTACATATTTAAAAATTGAAAATAGCTCGACTGTTACAACATTTCCTTTATATAAATATGAGATGTATGATCAATCCTTTATAAAATATCAGGCAGATATTATTACTTATAAAAAAGAGTTTGATCAACTCGACAGTAATAGCAATCCTAATTATTCCAATTCATATTTTGCATTTGAAAAAGAATATTTTACGAGGCATGAAACAGAAACACATTTGAAATATTATTCATGGTGGAATCAAATGCAGCAATTCAGGATAAGAGCTATACATCCACCGCTCCTTCAAAGAATTGAAAATGAGAATATTATAAGAACAGGGCCTTTAACTTCAACAACAATTTTTGTAGTAAATGAAGAGAGAAAAGATGTATGGGTACCTGGTGATTTAACATTGAGAGAAAGACTTGCTTATGATAATAAAACCTATATTGAACATACCCTAATTTATGATGGTTATAGCGATGAGTGGAATACATCTCAAACAGTAGGCCGTATTAGTTTCCTATATGATGAAATATATTTCATGAATGATTTTAAATATGGTTTTAAAGTAAACTCTCCTCTTGAATTTACATCAACACTTAATCTATGGTTTTTTCAAGCACAATATAAAGCAAGAAGACAATTTCCAGCAACTTATGTTACTGATTATGGAGGCTGGATGCTGGATACAAAAGAAAAATTTGTTCCTTCAGAGTTTCTAGCAAAAATAGATTTTAGCAGATATTTTATGCCAATATGGAAAAACCGTATTAGATATAAAACAAATCTCCTCACAACATGGAAAATGGACCTGCAGGAATTTACAGAAAATGCACTTATCTTTGATTTAGGATTTGATTTTAGAATTCATCAATTTCTTAATATAAATTTTAATATAAAATCTGAAAATAACAGTACCTACAGATATATACCATCTCTTGCAAAAGAATTGGGAGAGGAGTGGGTGAATCCTGTTACTGATTTATTAAAATCATTCAATTTTTTCAATATAGATGACAGATATGAATCATTCTTTAAATTAAAACAACTTGATTTTAAAATTGTTCACCACCTTGGAGATTGGGATATTTCTGTTCAATACACAGGTTTTCCTGACTTTTTTCAGCCAGCAACTGGGTTACCTGAATGGAAATGGAAATCAGAAGCAACTTTAATGATACAGTGGAATCCTATTAAACAGCTAAAAACTGAGGTAAAAATGACAAGTGACGATGGTTTTACTATGTAGGCTGTTATACTGGCCATGGATCTGTTTGAGCTATACAATGTAAAAAATCGAATGACTTGACTTTATGATATAATGATCTATAAAATCGTTATTAAGGTATAAAAAAGATTGAACAAAAAATGTTCTATAGTTTTAGATGATCATCAGAAACTAGCAGATTTATGCGGATTCAATGACTCAAATTTAAAAATCATAGAGACTCTTCTTGGCTCTAATGTATATACGACAGGTAATGAGCTCCATTTTTCTTCTGATGATCTAAAAAAACAAGATCAGTTTAAAAAAATAATTATAAAATTAGAAGAATATTGCAGTAAAGGCTGTATTCTTTCTCCTGATTTAATAAATGGAATATATTCAGGTATTACTTTTCATGAATCTTCAGGAAATAATTCAGAACTAAATAATAAAAATGAATTAGAAAATCTCGAACTTGTAATACCAGGAAGCACTAAACGGGTATATCCTAAAAGCTATAATCAGGTATCTCTTTTAAATAAATTTAATAATTTTGATATAATTTTTGCTGTAGGTCCTGCTGGAACAGGAAAAACATATCTTGCTGTTGCAAAAGCATTAAGTGAAGTCTTGCAGAAAAAGAAGAGAAAACTTATCCTTACACGACCTGTTGTAGAAGCAGGAGAAAGTCTTGGATTTCTTCCTGGCGATCTTACTCAAAAAATAAATCCATATCTACGCCCTCTATATGATGCTATGGAATCTCTTATTTCATTTGAAACAATAACTAAACTTGAAGAATCAAGAATAATAGAGATTGCTCCTCTTGCATATATGAGGGGTAGAAGTCTTTCTGATTCTTTTATAATTCTTGATGAAGCGCAAAATACTACAAGAGAACAGATGAAGATGTTTCTTACAAGGATTGCAGAAGGGTCAAAAGCTGTAATAACAGGAGATATAACTCAAATAGATATTCCAAACAAAAAAAAATCAGGTCTTATCCATGCAATAAATATACTCAAAGATGTAAAAGAAATTGGTTTTTCTTTTCTCTCATCTGAAGATGTTATGAGAAATAAGTTAATAAAAAAGATTATTGAAGCTTATGATAAAGAAGAATAATAAATTTAAAACTATAAAAACTAATAATAATATTGGTATTAATAAAATACTAGTTTTATCCACTCTTGTTTTCAACTTGCTTTTATTATTGATATTTTTAAAAATGGATTCATATTTCTATAAAAGGGATATTAAAGGTTACGAAGCTGGTAAAGTTGCAGAAAGAACAATAATAGCAGAACATGACTTTGAATATATAGATAAAAAAAGCACATCAAGGAGAAATTTTGAACTTGAAAGAACAATAACACCTGTTTTCAAAGTTTATAAAGAAATAACCGATGAATCTATTTTACTTTTTGATATATTTTTACAAAGATTTAGTGAATATAGTGATCAAGTTAAAAATCAAAATGAGCTGGCAGATAAATTCGAAGATTTTAAATCAAGGTATCCTGATTTTAATATTAAAATAGTTATTCAACTTTATGAAAAACCTTCTCTTTATTCTTTGCTTGAGATCTCAAAAACTATCATTGTATCAGCTATGAATAAAGGAATTATTGCTTCAGAAAAAAAGAGTCTGGGTGACTACACGCCAAATGAACTTGTTGAAATATGGAGATGGAATGACGGTAAAAGAGAAAAAGATGATATCTATTTTTCAGATGTTTTAACAATGGATAAAATCAAGGAATATGCAATATCTTCTGTAAAGGGAAGTAATTTTGAAAAAGATGCAAAACTTATCGCAGATATTGTATATTCTTTCTCCAAAGATAATTGTTTTTACGATTTTGAAGAAACACAGAAAAAGCGAAATGAACTTTTTACAAGCACGATCCCTGTATATAAAACAATAAAAAAAGGGACTGTAATAATTGAAAAGGGATTTATTATAACTGATCGCGAGATGTTGATCATAAGTGCTATGGGGAACACTGTAGTAAAAATAAATTTAAAAACGAATATTGCTATTTTATTCTACTTGATAGCTCTTTATTTTTTAATAAATATATTTTTTTCTTTGCCTGGTGTTATCAAAAAAACAGATACAGGCGAAGTTATTTTTCTTATCATATTATCGGAACTCTTTTTTATATATGCATTGATAGTATATAAGTTCTTAAATATTCCTATATGGCTTAATTATGCAATGCTAATCCCAACATCTCTTTTTACGATGATCATCGCTATTATAATAACCCAGACAGCAGCCCTCTATTTTTCTTTAATAGTTAGCATCATTGTTTTAATTATTGGTAATTTCTCCCCTTTCCCTGCAATGTTTTGCATACTTAATGGAATTGCCGGAGTATTCTTTGCTAAAAAAGCTGATACCAGAATAGATCTTATTATTGCAGGTATCAAAACAGGTTTTTTAAATATATTTTTTATATCTACTTTTCTTTTATTTACAAATACAGAATACAAAGTTTTTATATCTTCATCAGGAATTGCATTTCTTAATGGATTTTTATCAGGAATAGTTGTTTTAGGTATTCTCCCAATTATAGAACTTATTCTTAATTCTCCTACAAGATTCAGGCTTATAGAACTTTTAGATTTGAATAACCCTATATTGAAAAAAATGCATAGCATGGCACCAGGCACATTCAATCATTCATTAAGTGTAGGTAATCTGGCTGAAAATGCATGTCAGGAAATTGGGGCAAATGCTCTTCTTGCAAGAGTTGGAGCATATTACCATGATATAGGTAAAATTGATCGGGCTGAATATTTTATAGAAAATCAGAAGTCATATAATAAACATGACTATATGAAACCAAGCCTCTCTGTATCAATAATTAAATCACATGTAAAAACCGGAATAGAAAAAGGAAAAGAACTTCGCCTTCCGCAAGCTTTAATAGATATTATTGCGCAGCATCATGGAAATGGTCTTATCTCATATTTTTATGTTAAAGCACTCAAACTTGGAAATAAAGCTAAAATCAATCCGGAAGAATACTCCTATGTAGAAGGAAAACCAAAGTCAAAAGAAGCAGCTGTAGTACTTCTGGCTGATAATGTAGAAGCTGCTGTAAGAACATTAAAAAATCCAACAGTCGCAAAGATCGATAGTTTTGTATGGGAAATACTATTATCAAAAATCAAAGAAGATCATATCACAGAGAGTGAACTTACTTTCAATGATCTTAAAATAATTAAAGATTCTTTTGTAGCAACACTTACAGGAGCTTTTCATTCAAGAATAGAATACCCTGATATCCAAAAAGCTGAAAAAGAAGCAGAGGAAAAGATAAAAAAGGGTGAAAAAAATGAGCAATAAAGTTGAAATTAAGTATGAAAATATACCTTTTTTAGAAAAAAAAGATAATAAAATCCAGTTGCTGTGTAATAATATTTTTGATATTCTTAATATCAATAACTGGGAATTATCAATAGTAATTTGTGATGATCTTTTTATAAAACTTCTTAATAAAGAATATAGAAATATTGATGAAGCAACAGATGTTCTCTCTTTTTCTCAACTAGAAGATAATTTCCCACTTTCTTGCAATAAAAATGTATATGCAGGCGATATTGTAATTTCTCTTGATACCTTAAAAAGAAATGCAGAAGAATTCAATGTAGATATAAATGAGGAGTTTATACGGCTTATTTTACATGGAATACTTCACATAAGAGGATATACTCATTCAGATAATAGTTCTGAACAAAAAATGATTATGTATCAGGAAGAAATAATGAACAAATTAACAGGAGTTAAAATATTTTAAAAATGAAAAGTTTTTTTCAAAAAATCTTTGATAATAAAAAAGATGAAGAAAATTTTAGCGATCTTAATCACGAAGAAAAAAATATGATAAAGGGGATTGTCGAATTATCTGAAACAACAGTAAAAGAGGTTCTTATTCCCAGAATTGATGTAATATTTGTATCTATAGATATGCCTCTTGCAGAAGTACTAAAAATAGTAATAGAGAGTTCTCATTCCCGGTTTCCTGTTTTTAAAGATACTATAGATAATGTAGTAGGAATTCTTTATGCAAAAGATCTTTTAAGAATCATTGTTACAAAACAGGATATAGATATGGCAAAAATAATCAAACCGCCATATTTTATTCCTGAAAGCAAAAAAATAAATTCCCTTCTCCATGAATTTAAAAGAAGAAAAGTTCATATTGCAATTGCAGTTGATGAATATGGAGGAATATCAGGGATTGTATGTCTTGAAGATATTATTGAGGAAATAGTAGGGGATATACAGGATGAATTTGATGAAGAAGAAGAAGACATTATAAAAGTTGATGAAAATACATACTTTTGCGATACAAGAGCTTATATTGAAGATATAAACGAACAACTTGGGCTTAATCTTTCTCATGAAGATTATGATACTCTTGGTGGTTTTGTATTTGACCTGTTTGGCAAGATACCTGTAGAATATGAAAAAGTTACAAATAATGGAATTAATTTTATTGTTCAAAGTATGGAGGGAAATAAAATTAAAACTATAAAGATAGAGAAAAACACCAATCCATGAAGAAGATAATTTTATCATTACTATCTATTTTAATAATAACTCAGTTTTCCTACGCACAAAATAGTATTTTTAAAATGAATAACGATGCGGATATGATGCTTCTTGATGGAGAATATTATACTGCAATAGAAAAATATAAAACAATACTTGATCAATCCAAGTTATGTCAATTCAATCAAAGGACTGGCAGAAGCATATTTTTATCTGGGTGAATATACAGAAGCGTATAATCAAATAAAAACTGCTTTAACCTTTGATAAAAATAATATAGAACTTTTGAGTCTTCAGGCTCATATTTTGATTGCATTAGGCAATATTTCAGAAGCTGAAAAAATAGTTAAATCCATCAATTCAAAAGAACCAAACAATATAAATGCTTATTTCGGATTTGCTGAAATTGCTCTTCTTACAGGAAAATTTTCCCAGGCTACAGGAAACTATCTTAATGTACTCTCTATTGCTCCGGCAAACAGAAAAGCGCTTCTTTCTCTTATTCTTATTTTGGGTTATCAAGGGAAGTATCAGGAAGCAGAAAAATATCTATCAGATGCATTAAAACTTTATACAGATGATTATTTTACTCTATATATTGCAGCAAGACACTATCTTGAATCTGGCGACCTGGTTCAGGCAGAAAAGCGTATAAAAGAATCTCTTAATATCAAACCTGATTATTTTGATTCAGCGCTTCTTTATGTTAAACTTTTACTTTTAAATAAAAAATATGATGAAATATACTCTCTTATACAACCTTTTTACAAAGATAAAAACAATAGCATAGTTCCTTATTCCCTTGGCATAGCTTCTGAAAAAAATGAGGATTATAATAATGCAATAAAATATTACGCAGAAGCTTTTAAAATAGATCCTGATGATGAAATATCCCGTTACTCGCTGGAAAATGTAATAAGAAAACATAAAGATTTTACAGATACAATAAGACGCAGATATGCAGAATATCATTTTGAAAGAGGAAAGGGGCTTGATGAGAGAAATTATAACAGCAAAGCTCTTGAGAGTTACAGAAGAGGCCTTCTTATTGATCCATATTCTGTAATAGGAAGGATACAATATGCAAATATTTATCTAAAAAATGGATACAGAGCAAAATATCTTTCTGAAATTAGGACTCTACCTGCCAAAGAACAACAAAAACAGAATATCAGCGATCTTATTGAAATTTATGAAAGTATGACAAAAAACAACGTATCATCGCAATGGGGAATTGATCAGTTTTTAATTGATAAAAATCATTATACTTTTGATTTATATTATATGGAATCTTTAAATATGCTTCATTCTTCAGGAGAAGAAGTTATTACAAGTATTTTATCCAATATTTTCACTCATTCAGAAATTATGAAGATAAATAAAAGTATGAAAACATCAGGTTATGCGGAGTCATTCTCTTTATCAAGAAATTCTGCGGATCCTTCTGATTATTTTATTATATTAAAAATCAATGAAGGAAAAAGATTATTTACAGTAACAGCATCTATTTATTCAACATATACCGGAACTCTTATAAATGAATATAAGATAAATACAACTGGAAATAATAGAGTATGGGAAAACCTAAATAGACTATCAGAGCAAATTTTAAAAGATTCAGGAAAAGAAGGAAAAATAATAAAAATTAATTTTGACAAAGGAATAATAAATCTTGGGAAACTTGATGGGATTAAAGAAAATGATTCATTTTTAATTGTAAAAAAAGATAAAATTTCTCCGGATAGAACAAAGATAGGAAATACTTATTCTTCATCAGAAATTATTGGGGAATTCCATGTAACCAAAGTCGATGAAAATATTTCAGAAGGATTAATAAAAAGTAGAGATATATTTAATCTTGTAAATTATGGTGACTTTGTTTTCCCTATATCACAAAGCACCCATCTTGAAGATAAGAATGAAGAAATTACTAATGAATATGAGCTTTTTAACATAATTCTTGATATAAAAAAGCGGTAATTCTTAAGTTTAATTGACAACTATATCATTTTTACATATTATAAAAGTTGAAATTAATAAAAAAAGGCGGAAATATATATGAAAATTGCTATTAATGGTTTTGGTAGAATTGGAAGAAATGTCTTTAAAGTTGCTTTTGGCAAAAAAGATGTGGAAATTGTTGCTATAAATGACCTTACTGACCCAAAAACTCTTGCTTATTTGCTTAAATATGACTCAACATACGGTGTTTATAATAAAAGTGTGGATGCAAAAGAAGGTGCAATAGTTGTAGATGGAAAAGAAATAAAAGTATTTGCAGAAAAAGATCCTAAAAAT
>Ga0123353_10006078_pt1 | contig 16007 bp, 7 predicted proteins | sample TergutLab28metaG_3_FD_92763 | JGI IMG/M metagenome (GOLD analysis project Ga0123353, IMG submission 92763) | Labiotermes labralis P3 segment gut microbial communities from Petit-Saut dam, French Guiana - Lab288 P3 | ecosystem: Host-associated > Arthropoda: Insects > Digestive system > Gut ... | reverse complement strand
GACCTCACGAGGCTGAGTGGACCCCGTTCCAGACCCACTACTACTCAGAAAATCTGGTAGCGCCGGGGATCGAACCCGGGACCTCTGTATCTGTAGCCAGAGACTCTGACCACTAGACCACAGTGTCGCTACTCCGCCCAATTTATGCAAATAAACACTGTTGTTGTAACTAACTGTTTCAAATTAAACCTGGTATAAGGGGTCTGCACCCTATTTTCTAGTTTCAGAACTTGACGATTTAACTCGTGGACACAAAATCCCCAAAAGTCGATCAAATTTCGAGCCAATTCGGTCACATCCACCTTTCCACAACTTTCTTAATGTCTTCCATTACCTTTTATACCATTCGACCATACCAGGCCCAGCCTTCCAAGCAGCTGCCTCCCAGCTCCTCCTCCACCAAACACTGTGCATTGTTAATACTCTATGTTTAATCACTGTTTTGTTCGGAAATGCTTATTAATGTCAGCAACCGTCCAGTTTACATTCAAATGAGAAAGAACAAAACCAACAGAAAACTTCTGTCCAGTTCTGTGAAATATAGGTATCACTGTACCCACCAGATAAGGTCATCAGCACTTTCACATCACTTGGTGCTCTGAACACTGGCCATGACCACTCAAATGTTCAGCCCTCTATCCTTTAATTTCTGTCTTTGAGGGGGGGGGGGGATTAAAAGATCACTTGCTCCAGCAAGAGGCAAGAAGTGAAACTAAGCTGCATTTTGGACGTTCCAACGAGTGCAAGGCACAGTCCCAATAAACTGATGCAAGCCACAAAATCACTTCACAGACACACCATAATGTGTCCTGAGGCTCACGGTGGTCAGGTCATTTTGACTACTGTTTGTAAATTCCGAAGTAACATCGTTATGTATACAGCGTGTATCAAGATGCGTGTGGCTATCCACAGAACCAAAAAAGTTACCCGAATGCAACAGCCAAGTTGTTCCACTGCAGAAGTAGGCCAGCAGCAGATCCAGGGATATAGGAAAGTACACGTTTCGCGTAATACGACGCACAACTTCTGTGAAGTATATGAATCACTTTTATGATTCTACAGATAGCTTAATCCATCTAGAAGCCCTTAAGAAATCTAGGGCTGACAACCTTACCATCGTATGGGAGCCTCAACCTCTTGCACCCCTCAGGCTCTGTACAGGCTTGTACAGGGACGTAAATTAGCAAATGTTTTAAAGGCCTTTCTATATGACAGACCACTTGACAGAAAATTTTATCGGAAAATACACTCATGGGATTAAACCTATGGAGCTGTGGTGTCTACATGGTGGTTGAAAGTAAACTCACACGTACCGACTCAACACGAAGTTCTCCCCCACCCCTCCCGTGCGATCAAAAAAGACCCCCCCGAAAAGTGGGTTATGCACACGCCTGTAAGTCTTGTTAAGTGTACGTTCCTTTTTTTACATTTTAAGATCTAAAGAAACACTACGCGCACATTAATATTGTCACTGTATTAAGCACGGTACGAACAAAAGCCAAGTGACAATGTAACCACAACTAGGCCTACAATTAGGTCCATATATATACTGTATATATATGGCTCTTTATGCTGGAATGTGTGGTGTTGGCTCTTTTTACACAACTTTCTACATTCCTTTCCATGACGTTCAGTAAGTATACTTTGCAGAAGCAATGCAAGTGCACTCTGTGTTCCACTGAACACACTTCGCAAGCTCGCTGAGACCACAGAACATCTCGCATGCAAGACGGCTCACCAGTTAACGTTCCAGCATCGCTGTTATCAGCGGCAGATGCACAGTGACACTCTCCGCAAGCAAGACTATTTGCACTTTCCTACACTCGGACGCACGACAAATCATACTCTCTACATACGTATATACCAATTTGACACTACGGTGAAATCTACTTTACAAGAACAAGGCACGAGTTTTACGAGGCCCACAGACCAAAGTTTCCACTTCTTCATTTTATTTACCAGCACCGTGTCACCCGCTTCCTGAAATCAGAAACAACAGGGTAATACTAATGATTTTGGAAGGACACGGGAGTGACTTGGCTTTCCTTTTAGGTATCATCCCGGCATCTGGTTAACGGTAAAGAGGAGAAGCACAAAAGCACTCAGTCGCGACAGGCAAACCTTGCTGATAATCTAACCCGGGTACCTATCCAATAAGCACGCGTATACCGCGATGACAAAGGCATTCGGAACTGAAACAGGGTTCTTGGTTGATGGAACTGCAGACATAAGACAGTCGATGGCAACTGCTGACCTCTAGGCTGTTACACACGGTGTTACCAAGTATGCGGAAACGGGACTACCATACAGCAGGATCATTAAGTCTACCACTTCAATTTTTATATGCTGGACACAATAAAATAATTAAAATTCGGCTAATTTACCTGCAAACTTAGAGAACGTGGAACTGACAAAATATGCGATTTACTGAGAATAAGTGATCGGATCTTAGGCGACCTAACGACAATGATTTAAGCATTCATTACACAGCATCGAGTGCGATGAGAATATATTCACAAATGGGGAGCAGGTAAGGATTTGAGAGGCGATCGTCGCAGTCCGTTTGAAGGTACAATATCGGCAGTCGTCTTGTGGGACTTATAAATTTCTTGGGATGTCAAGACAGACAGGAGCGCAGACGAGATTCGAACTCGCGGTACTTTCAGAATATAAGGCTAGAACATTCCGTCACACAACCATCTCGGAGACAATACCCTTCCATGTCTTACGTACTACAAGCCTAAATGATACCTGCAGTGTAAAAATAGCTTCCGTATTTGCGATGGGAATAGGTAATTGCGTTAGAAATGGTGGTAAACGTAAATATTTCCTAGAAGCCCTTGGAACTGCTTCACAAATCGGCTAGGATATGTAAACAGTTTTCAGATCGCTACTTCAAGACATTTTATTTGAAACACCGTCCACACACCCCATCCAAATGAACAACTGTTGAACAACTGATAGGAGTTTTTCCAAGCCTGATGTAGCTACTCAACGCAATCGATGACTTCCCCCCCCCCCTTTCCCCCTACCCGACCAATCCAGGGCTTCCCCGATTGCCGTGCCATCTGCTGGGAGACGCGTGTACTTCGTGTGAATTAGGCCTGTGTTGGCCCGTCATCTAGCGGCCACAAACACAACAATACGAATTGCAGAAATTCCAACGTGCAACCCCTTCGCGTAAAGATCTCGTCGAAAGCAGCATGTCTAGCATCACGCGGCGCGGTCTTGGTTAAATCTTAACTCTTGAGTTTCTCAGCAGTCATATTATGATATTAATAGCGTACGTCAGCACAACTGTTTTTATTACACAAGGTAATTACATAGGCAACATGTTTCGACTATTGAACAGTCATCTTCAGGCCCATTCTTTAAAGGTTAAGTCACGGGGTGCTGTGCACACACTGTGTGAAGCCGTCCAAGTCTGTGCAGTGAATGTAATACGTAGAACAGCATAGCTATAGAACGATACGCTACACAGTGGTTAATATTCAGTGCGAACGTATAGACACCTACGCTGAAGAGTACATCTGGTTGTAAAGGACTCCATTGACAACGGAACCAAAACTCAACACTTACGTCAGGAGAAAATCTTAACGGGAAGCTTATTCTTCCCTTACAACAAAACAATTTAAACAAGCAGCGAACCTTACCAGACAATAATATCAACTATTCCACAAGACAATTTCATCGTGCGATATCATAACATGCCCACTCCTATGGAGCAGCAACAAAAGACGTACTCCGACGTCACCAGTAAATATATAGTATCCCATAGCTCCAAAAACAACCAGACGGAAACGAGACTTACATTTGTAAAATGGCGAACACCAATATACCGTTTTAAGAATGTTATATACTTTTACTTGTTATTACACAATTAGTATAACACATTTTACGAGACAAATGATCCAATTTTATGTATCCCACTGGTGTAAACACAATTTACACGCCACACCATTTGAGACAAATTATTTAATTTTATGTATTCCATGTATGTAAACACGTTGGGATCCCAAAGTGTGCATAGCATCTTGTGACTCAAATGAAAAAATAGGCCTGAAGATGACTAATCTATAGTCGAAACACGTAGCCTATGTAAGTACCTTGAGTAACAAAGTAGTTGTATTGACGTATACTATTTAGTATTATATTACGTTTATAAGCACATCGTGATGCTTCCATTCAAATACCTCCACGCTTTTACACCCTACTTCTTTAAGCGACGACCCCCTAATGATGAACTTTATGTTTTATTATTATTTACAAAGATTGCCCCTAATGATGAGACAGTTACGTTCTTAATACTTGGTCACGTTAAATCAAAACGGCGTAACACGAGGTTTCTATTACTCCTTTTCGAACTAGAAACGAAGACTCGAGTTCGATTTCAACAAGGGTAAGATTTTCTCCTCTATCTGGTGTACATACATGAGACTGTAAACCTCCCAGCCTCCTATCCAGTCGGTACCAAGAACTCTTTCCTCAGCGGTTAACGGCCGGGGTGTTTAAGAGAATTCGCCGCATGATAATGCCGAGGGTACGCATTCGTGGGGTTACACCTCCACTCCCCAGTGTCTTCATGGCGTGCGACTTAGGTGTAGTTTTGCGTGTACCTTATACCTCTCACTTTAGTCACTTCCAGGTCCCAATTTTCAGGTTTTAAAAGAATAATTTCATATTATTTCGAGCCTTCACTAAAGGGTTCCAACGCCATATAAAATACCGGTAACGCGAAATTTCCAAAATCCTGACGCACCTGCATTCTCTCAGCTTCACGTAAGTTTCCCAAACGTTCACTTCCCCTTTAGTTTCAAGGCGCAAATTTTATGTATATGTGTTTTTTCCCACGCGTGCTTCATGCACGTCACATTTCATCACTCTTGATTTAATTTACGATTACAATATGACGTAAAAGCGCAAGACTGATCTCGTATGTCAGACGTTACATGCCGCGACTGCAAACCACAGACGCACTTCAAAAATACCAAGTTCAGCCGGAAAGTGGGGTTGCCTTATGACGGGTTACAGTAGCTTGGGGCTTCAAAGAATCGCGTTCAAGGTAGAACAAAACTCCCTGTAGAGTAGTCTGGACATAATTCGAGAACGCTCTGACAGTTCTGTGTGTCAACAGCTACTGAAGTCCAACCCCACTCTCGGAAATACAGCAACGCATCATTCGATACACCACACATACCAACGAATAGCGACACACGCTCTTACGTTAAAATTCCACATAACGCTTTATCAGACTCCAAAGGAAGCGGTACGGAAGGTTTGCTCTCCACTCCAGGCTTGATGAAGGGCGCCAGCCTCGACAACTAACCGGCAAGGAAGATCGTGCGTCAACTTTCGACTACGTTAATACGAGAAACACCTTCAGAAAATACTTAGACGGTTACAACGCAAATTCAGAGACACACAAGCGCTTGGTGAGGGCATGCCGAAGTCGCAGAATATCCGATCACACCGAGAAACCACGCACTGAAACTCAGTAGTTAAGTCAGACCGCACGACGAGAGTTCAGTGTACAACTGTCTAGCTTACCAAAAATCTCTTAGCAACTTCATACGTCCAACACAGAGGCATTTACCACCAATTACATAGATTTCGAAACTACGCACGCGTGGTTCTCACTAAGCTGGAGAAGCAAAGTTCCGCTACCTCCGGTGCAGGAACCCAACGACACACCCGACTCCGCTACGGATCCCGCTGATCCCCTTACAAATTCCCGTGACGAAATGAACACAAGTTTCTCACCTGACGAAACTACTGACCAAACTGCGCACCCATCTCTAATCAAACACCTTCATCTTCATCTTGTAACCAGTCCCATCCAACATTCGTTGATCCCTATCATCCGGTACCCAACTTCCCACCTCCCACCTTTAGACGCCTAACGTCAACTATAGTTGATGTACCGCACCGCTAACCTCCAAAGTTGCATTTTATATATTTATTCAACAAAAATAGGTACCGAATATTTTAAACATGGTGTATATACTCTCCGGTTTTTTTTCTTCTTCAAAATGCAGTTTGTTTCATAATTCTAACGTATTTGGTTCCTGCATTATTCACATTTTATATACAGAATGTGCTAACATTAAAAAAATAATTCCGGCGCCAAAAGGTTAAGCCTTCACAAGAAAAAGCAGCGAGTAATTCCAACATACCGCCCATCGCAGTACAGCACTTACATAATACTGTACTGGACCAGTCTAGAAACCCACACAGGACATCTCTCAGCGTGCCTGTTCTGTAACGTTCCAAAATCTCTCGAAACTACACCGCACTTACGCCAGTAGTGAGAACGAATAGAAATAATGGATGAAAGAAAACAGGCAATGTACGTATAAACCTAACACTGTGGCGCGTTCATGCAACCACTGTTGCAGTGGAAAAGTAACTAGTATTGCACATTCTGAGTGTGTGTTTCTAACCAGAGTTACCCAGCACGCAGAGTGCATGCGCCGCGTTATATTGTCTTCTGTGGCCTGTCCACCTGTCATATTTTTCAACATTATCTCATAAATGGTACAATTTTAGGAAAGAGTTACTGAATACAAAATGGGTGTTACGATTTTCTCTCCAACTTTTGTCAGAAATATTTCTCATTCTCAGAAGAATTCGGCGACATTGTCATAAATGTACATAGTTCTCCAAGTAAAGGAGCCGCAATTCTTGGCAGATTTTAATGTACCTTGACGTTTCGCAACAAATTTTCGAAAAACACTCCAATATCTAATTTCATGAAAATCAGACCAGTGGGAGCCGAGTTATTCCACGCGGACGGACGGACGGACGGACATGACGAAGCTAACAGTCTCGCCTACAAGAGCTGTTAATTCCCGTAAAGCACAACACATACCCACTTCGTGAACAGCATCCACCTAAATTTATTACAGCACGACTAACTAGTTGATGTGATAACCCGCCCTCAAACAAACAAACAAACAATATGCAAGATGAAAGTGCTTAAGTATTTTACACTAAGGAGGAATCAACCTAGATAAACGAAAAAATAGGCACGAACTCAGTAGCTGCATGCACTTCGTGGCCTATCCAAGGCCAATTTCTTTCATGCTCAAATGATAACTGGCTTACCTGCGCGGGACTGGCACCAATGTGGTGATTGCTGCTGATCTTCTGTCCTGTATCAATTTTCGGTTTATCGTCACCTAACGTCAAGGAGTTCACATTCTTGAGGTTATTCTTGCCCGCATGCTTCATCACACTCTGTAAGAAACAAAGAAAATACATCACTTCTCGTGCAAGAACTTGCCGGTCAATATACACAACTGCAACGCCAAATACAGTCGATGCGTCTTACATTTGTGCAGATGCGTAGAAAAACTGTTTTCATTTTGACGAACATACATTTATGCATCGGATCTCCTACAACAGCAATCCGCGCCAAACCGTCCTCCACCTGTCACTGTGCTACAGCATACACCCACAGTCTTAGACACCACAGATCTTAGCCCCCCCCCAAAGGAACGCAAGGTGAAACCTTACTGCCTCGATCCCCTCCAGGTAACTGCCACGCCTGCCGTTCCATCAATGTAGTTTTCCAGAATTCGAATAAACTTTCACGTAAGAAATCATATTACTGCAGTAAATAAATATTCCGATTTAAATTCTTATAATAAAACCAACTAGATGCACAAATTTCTCAAATTTATTTTTGGAATTTGCTGACAGCTCGCGAGCTGTCAGCAAATCTGTATGACACGTACCATTGCTGTGTGTACAGTGCAAAAATCCTGATGATGGACAGAGGAACTGTCCGAAACATGTAAAGTTTTATTTTAAAAAATTTAGAAACTTGTGCATCTAGTTGGTTTCATTATAAGAATTTATCATGATGCACGGTCACCTGAACGTCAAATTCCGATGTAAACTCAATGTGTTTATTTTCAATAAGCGAACACGCTGGTAAACGCATCCTAACAATTCAAACGCGTTCGCTCTGTCATTGTCTCCAGATTTGTATTCGAAAAAGCTGCCTTTTGATAATCTCTTACAAATAACCCAAAACTGACGTGTTCAGGCAAAAATTCTCAATGTGTCTTTCCAGTGAATTCGTATGTATTAATGAGAAAAGAGTTCTAGCCTTTCCTCTGACCTCGGGTCTCAAAATATCTTAATTCCTGCCAGACACCATAGTGGTAACAAACCACTGCTCCCTTGACTTTCATATTGTTCTGACATCATACACTGCAAAACTGCGAGGCCAGCGAATAAGCGCTCCTGATTTCGGCTACAACATACATTTTATCTAGGTGTTAGTGTAAGCCAAGCACGTCCGACTTCCGCCTGCCAGCATGTAATAAACATAATATATAACTTTAATAAAACCCCTTGTTTGTAGACTTTGTGGTTGCAATCTACGCTCGACCAAGCCACTACGCTCCTGTCTTCATGAATTATAAAGCAAAAGCCCGACCATCGTAATTCAGAACCCATCAACGCCGAGATTACGACACCGCTGCAGTATTGGTCTACCGTTTGTTGTTACAATCTCCCTGGCGGAAGGTGGCAGCAACAACCGTTATATCTGCCCCGAATAATTTATTGAATGTTTCACATCTGACACTAAACTCTCCTGTTAACTGACATATTTTGGAATGCATCAATGACAATTATAAACTACCATGCAAACAAAGAAAAAAAAGTTCGAACAAGTCGTGTTCTGAATTAACTTTGCACGTATTGCTTCACGGTGCTCATAGGGGTACGGTTCCAACTTCACTCAATCAGTCACGTGACAGTGGTGCAACTGTAACGGTTACCAATGTTCATGCACTTTGCAGTGAACACGGCTACCCAAAGCAATTACTTGAAGTAACGTCATGACATGAACACAACGATGCAAATCAACTTCTCCCTTTAGGCTCCCTCTGCGTACGTCGAACAGGCCGGACCTGCAGCTTCAACTGAGAACATGTTTGGCCAGTCGCACGCATCGGTGGTGATAAAATGCAGAGCACCGAGTGAGTACCAGTCGAAACTTCTGAACCAATTTTGATGAAACCTGATACTGGCGGCTTCAGGGGTGTACTGTGGGACATATTTAATTGGCTCTTATCGGTCTAATGACAATCACAAAATAAAACCCGACAGTTATCTTTTTTTTCTAAAACAAAAACTGAGTCTGAAACGTGCACATGTCGTATTTACGTAAGCCTAAATCGATCTTGGCTGTTTCTTCAGATGCTCATCGACGGGAATGTATATTTACGTACCATACACCAAACATCTCGTAAATCTGAACTTCCCGAGATATTTTTCTATACGGCGTATATCCGAACAAAATAACTTATAAGAAAAACTAATTTCCGACTCTCAGACTGAACAGTTGTTCAGGCAATCAACAACGTGAACTAACAATTGGCGTTTCAGTTCCGTGTTCAAACAGGAATTCTTTAATACTACCAGTAGTAATGGTAAAGCAGTCCCGTTACAGGCCTGGAGTGGCCCAGAGGGTTCCAGGAAGTTAAGGTTTCCAGATTTCATGACAAGGCACAGGATGGTGATAAGGTTGTCAGCCTCACGAACCGGCCGCCTTTACCCCCAGGAAATGCTCCTGGTACTCATTTCTGTTAGAGGTTGATTCGGCCCCTGGGCCATAGTGCGATCGGAAGGATTTTATGTCAATGAAAAATTCCAGTGACACCAGCTGGGATCGAACCAGCGACCGTCCGACTTCCAATAGTACTGAACATAAAACTGACCTTGCGGTCAGCTGTGGTGCGCTAGGGACACGCATGGTCCAGGAAGCGGATGTTGCGCCAATCTTGAACGCACGCTGAAAAGAATGTTTCCCCGAGGAGGCTGGATTAATCGATTAATCTCAGGCTCGTCTGGGCAAATAACTGGTTCGGAAAGAAACAAAGAACGCGTGATAAGGTAGACGATATAGACGGAAGCTGAATGTGGACGTCACAAAACAATGAAGTTGTTTACTTTCGCTCCACAGTCAGTCTGGTAATCTTCACCTTTCATGTTTCGCACAAAGAAACTCACGCCTCTAATCTGTCGGTCTTTCCTCATGAATGTCTCCTCTCTCATTATGCCATGTGTTCTTTACTATAACCGTTGAAAGAACAGATTTTTAACACAGACTATGCGGTCTGGCACAACTCGGTACACAAAATCGCTAACAGAAGGTAACTTACGTCAACACAACGGCAATTTACGAAAAGACCATCGGCTTGCCTTCTGGGACAATGATTATTTACATACAGCAAAGTATCAGCTAGGCTTCATACTCGAGAATCAGGCAAGTACTGAGAACAGTACGGTACACTCATCGACCAACGTATTACCTCATACGCTTCAGAATATTTCGTTATAAACGGATAACAGTAGTTACAGTTATGTAACTGCAAGCGTGTCTTTAAACTTTACCCTCAGCACCGCAGCTGTCACGGGAGCAGTATTATACAGACTGCATCCGCTGGGACAGTATAATACACTTCTGGTAAGTGGACTGGGATCCACTCCCACTAAGTTCATATACATTTCTCGCTCCGCAGCTTTTCACAGAAACATTTCCAGTATTATGTTTACTGGACCATAATTTCCCATGTTATTGACAGCACATAATTTAGAAACATCCCATACAACGGTTAATCCAACAAACTGCACAAGTAGCCATAAGTAACTATTTGTTATTCTGTGCTGCTCCTACTGCATGTTTCGGCCTCTACAGGCCAACCTCAGGGAAGTCATTAACAAAGGAATACCTCAGCAACAGTTCGGTCGAACATGTGCACACATGGAGTTAAAACATGTCGTCAATTAAAATGTTCAAAAATGTACAAAAGTACATTGATTACATTCTTTTATATTTTTTGACAATTTTATCATTAGTTGCAGACAGACCTGTCACTACTGCCACTTTCAGTCTAAGGGAGTTTTATTCCTGTGTTGTCTTTTGAAGTTTATACCGTAGTGGAGCAATGGCCACTGCTAGCAGTAAGTAGTCAATGGTCAACCGTAGTATAAACAGCAATAGACAACACAGGGATACAACTCGTTTAGAATGAATATGACAGTGGTGACACATGTTTACCCGCAGCTGAAGATAACATTGTCAAGAAATGTAAAAGTACCTGTAATTAATCTATATTTGATAGATTTTAGTAACAATTTCATTAATAACAATGAATTTTAACTCCATGTATGTACATCTTTGACAGCATTTGTTATAATTGTAGGCCTATTCCTACGTAAATGACCTCCCTGAGGATGGCCTGTAGAGGCCGCAGAAGCACGGAGGAAGAGTATCGCAGAGTGACAAATGGCTATTTACGGTTGCATGTCCAATTATTTGGATTACATACTGCACGGAATATGGTCAACATTAAATGCGACACACCCTGCATAATGACAAGAAGGCATAATGGATAAGCAATTTCGTCTTTTCAGGATCGTTGAGATGCACAAATTAATTTAAAAACCTTAGGGAACCAAGATTTAGGAATTCCACAGAAAATTCATTTTCCAGGAAAAGGATATATACCCTTACAGACGCTTCGCACGCTATCGTGTTAAACCACATCACCTCACGAGTTAAAAAAAAAAAACTTTCTTCTTAACTGTTTCAATTACCGCTAACAACTTCAGTAGGCCCGTAAGTTTGTCCAACATAAATTCTGAAAAGCATACATTTAATCTGTAACAAACCAGCATAAAGCCCAGAAATCTGTTTAATTCTTCGAGTTAACTGGCTCTCCGTTAAAATATTTGTAATTCAATTAACCTGGTCTATTCCCTTGCTATCTGTTCAAAGTACACAGATACACAACAAATTCTCAATTACGGCAAACGGAAAGTTCGACTTCTCATAAAATAATCAATAAACGTTCATTTAAAAGTTTATTTTTCCAGCGTGGTGAATTTTCAGCTATTTGTACAGTAACTTGAAAACCAAAAATATAACGCGTTCAATGGGTGACACACTAATGCTATTGTACACGTGACGGGCCGGGATAGCTCAGTCGGTATAGCGACTCGTTATGGGCTGGACGGTCCGGGGATCGAATTCCGGTGAAGGCGAGATTTTACGCACCGGTCCATACCGGCCATGGGGCCCACCCAGCCTCTTATACAGTGGGTACCGGGTCTTTCCCGGGGGTAAAGAGCGGCAAAGGCGTGGGATTGACCACCCAGCCCCATCTAGCGCCGAAGTCAAGGAAAGAGTAGATGCATACCTGTACTCCCCCTCTGGGCCTTCGTGGCCTGTTCTAGGTTGAGCTATTATTGTACACGTGTCATTGGCCTCTGTTAATTTATGGTACTGTACACAAAGACATGGGGCTAAGCAAGAAATTTTACTACAGGTTTCACTGCACAGGGTCGGAAATTGTTTACCTTGCATTTTCAACTTCCTAAAACACAGAGATGTCCGTGGGGTCTGTGTTACGGGTCAAGAGAAATTTTGGTACGAGCAGTCGTTTAGAAATCTGTGTACGTGGAGGATGCATAAAATAACAAAGACCAACATTAAAGCAACAGGAACTCACTTTAAGCGTGTAAGTACGCACGAATGTAAATAGATCGGATAAGGTCTAAACCAGACTTAACAATATAGAGTGACGTACAGTTACGTAATATGAAATTTCTTACTAACCTAGGCAACAACCGTTCATTCAATACATCGAACATGAATGCAGAGAACTGTGTAATTAAGCAAACGATTACTTCTGTCTCTTCTATTCTTCTTGTGTGTCTGATATCCGCAACTATAAACGAGCGAAATTTTATAGCCTATGGCATAGCTGAACAGATAGCTATACGGAGGAACGGAAAAATCACGATGATACGTGGTCGAAGTTCCAAGATTGAAAGTATGACAACAGTAAGGTTTGGCACATAAACCAGTTGTAGACGGCTTCTGTTAGTGCATATTAAAGTACGACAGCAAAAGATTAGTGATAAGGAAGTTCAGGTTCTAGCTCAATCAGTGCATCTGTAGCAAAGCTACAGAACCCAACTCGGTGCCTTGAACAGTTTATGAAACTAAGCTCTCATATGTTTGTCTTAGAATGGTTTAGAAGATTAAGATAGAAGCATGAGGACCTTGAAGACAATCCACTGAATGAGCGGCCGTAAGCTGGAAATCCGTAGAATATCATCTGGCAAAGTTCAGAACTGGTTGAAGGAGACCATCGAATGACAACTGCATATTCAGCAGGGCAGCATTCGTCAAATTCTTCAATAAGATGTGGGAGAAAGTGTCGGGGATGGGCGAAAGGACCACAGAATGACAATTTATGAAGACTTCACCCAGATCTGTCACACGAATCCACGCTTTCTCAATTGCATCGTCATTAGAGATGAGTCTTTGGGTATTGCAGGAAGATCCAACAACAACACACCAGTTCATGAATAGGAGATCACCAGCATCATCGAGACCAAAACGCTGCGCTTGCAAAGTCAAGGATCAAAACGCAGTTGATCGCTTTTTGTTATGAACAGGGTGCGCTCCGCAAAACAAACAAACAAACAAAAAAAAGGCCCGACGGAAAAGAGTAGACTGCGAATTCCACGTACGGATGCTGAGAAGCTTACTGAAGCGAAGGACGCTAACAAAGACCAATTAAACGCGGTGTTAAAAAGCTCTCACCGTGGCCACGTATTTTTAGACACCAAAGATACAACTTTGTAGGTTTCATTCTCATCGTACAACAAGCAGATGTGCCTGCAACATCGGACCGCACAAATTTACACGACAAAACATAGTGATCCATCAATTACGTCAACACCCGAAAGTAATTCGTGCGACTCCGCAAACACTAAGCCAATCAGGTGGGGGGGATATGTTGGAAATTGGTCGTGTGACTTGAAGGTTATGGTTGGTGAAACTACACGCTGAGCTCTGTTGTTAAGAATAACAAGGTTCGAAAACACGCCTGTCTAGTAATTTTATACTGGTGGAATCCCAATTAATATATGACGGTCACTATCTAGAAAGCACAAGCAGGAACAGAAGAGGTTGCTTACTGATAAAGTACGTGGCTTCTTTTTGTGAAGATCAATGTTTTAACGTAACCAGGGAAAGGTCCCGAATCACGGGTTTTGTAGTTTTCTCCAGGTTATTTAGGCGAAATACTACATACATGACTCTTATTACAATCCTCCAATACAGAGGAAAAGGCATTTCTTAGGTACAGTGATGTGTTACGATATATCGATGGACGAGATTAAAACGAGTAATTAACAGGAGGATGAAGAAAAATACAGAATTAGGAGCTTCGTTATGGGTGCTGCTTGCGCGATGAAATCAGGAAGGTGCGACGGCTGGCATGGTAGGGAGGGGAAATGTTTGGTGGGTAGTGGTTGGAAACCCCGAAGGAAATACATCGCTGGTAAGGACTCCAGTTCTGGAGGGGGTAATATTACAAAATATGAAATGTACGTGTAACACAGATTAACAATAAGGCACTTCGGATCCTTGTACCCTGGCCCCTTCTTAGATGGCTTACGACAGCTCTATGGTGCAAAGGTGGGCTTCTGCATAGACAGCTCTAAATCCGTGTAATTCATAAAAATGGCGATTTATTTCTTGGCCGAGCAACATCGTTTCAACATCTTGCACTATGCAGTCTGTCAGTAAACGGCACAGCATGAACAGCGCGTTAGAAAATTTCAGTGTCTGGCAGCCACCGCTTCATCGCTACCAGCCAGGTACATGTTTGCATCCATTCCATATATATATATATGTGTGTATGTGTGTGTGTGTGTGTGTGTGTGTGCGTGCATGCTAGCGCGTAACCAACAAAACATAGTACAGCTGGATATGACAAAAAAAATTACTGAAATATGGCAACAGCAACTTCTGCATCGACAATGAAAATACCCTCTAACTAAATAAAAGACTGCTACAACGCTTTAGGGTCATGTCACCAGAGGACGTCTCCAATGCGACTCCAGCGCACGTTGAGTGCTGGTGCAAGATCAGTCTTGCCGGTCCAGCTATGAAGAGTGGACTCCAGGCACAGCTGCTTACTCGCAGCATCACAAACGGTTCAGACGCCTGTGTTGTAAAGAGAGCCAGTGGGAATAAGTCTCGCAGTTTTCAACTGCGCACAAAAAAGCGGCACCGCCAATTCTGGCGGTGAGATATGGTAAAATGGGATAAAGTGGCGTTTCTCCGTCGATGTCTGCTAAATATAACACGATTTTCTACGACGAAGAAAGGATCTGTTTATCAGTGATCACGCCAACAACGTAAGTAACTCTTACACGCCATTTTTCGTTACTGTTGTCCGAAACTGTCCAACTGCGTCCGTACGATCTAGCAAAATTTGTTCTAGCGTTCATCTGTTTCAAAACTGTAATTACATATACACTGTTGTTCCTTTACACACAGGCAACTTTCAAATTCAGTTCTTAACTGTATCCATATTTTATGCTTCTAAACTACTTTTGGGGAAATTAAGTTTCTTCCAAGCCGAATAAATACCTGTCACTGGAATTCTTCGCGCACTTTCCGAATGTAAAGTGTATCTTCTACACAGACGTTTAAAAAAAATGCTAACATACAGCCCAAAATCGTGTGTCATTTATTTTCTAAACATTAAATGCGCAGATAATTTCACGACCTGTTGTGTATGTGTGAAAACCCTGTATCTTGCCCACGAAAATTATTACACCTACGATTACTGTAAATGGGGAATTTAGGCCCTTACTTCAGTTAAATTTATTCTTACATTCATTGTTCCGGGAGGGTTGCAGCAAAAGATGTAAGTAAACAAAAACATTGCATTTTCCTAAAGAAAATTTTAAAAATTTTAACAGACAGTTGACTACCGTATTTTATACTACAACTTTTAACCACAGAAGGTACTTAGTTTTTAATATAACTTTTATAAAACTGTAATAGTCAAACTATGTTTTAGAAATAACCAAAGAAAAACATTACATGTTACAGTACACACTATACCAGAGGCTGACTGTACAGGGAAAATGAACTCCTGATGATGAGCTTCCCGAAAGCT
>Ga0123353_10006077_pt1 | contig 16008 bp, 12 predicted proteins | sample TergutLab28metaG_3_FD_92763 | JGI IMG/M metagenome (GOLD analysis project Ga0123353, IMG submission 92763) | Labiotermes labralis P3 segment gut microbial communities from Petit-Saut dam, French Guiana - Lab288 P3 | ecosystem: Host-associated > Arthropoda: Insects > Digestive system > Gut ... | reverse complement strand
TCAAAATGGGAGGTTTAGGGGCACTGAAAAGGTACCGAATCGGGAAGATATTGACGAGAATTGAGCGAAAACGGTTGACTCCAGAGAATCGATAGGTTACAATGACGTTATTAGAGGTGCCCAAGAGAGAATCCGTCTATTTTGGCGAGTGGATTGTTTAGGCAAAAAGTCCCTGCTAGGGGACTATCAGAATTCCAATCCTTTTGCGAGTCCTTCGGGCGGAGTCCAAACGTCAAGCCGGTTCGCAACGGCTTCTGCCGAAGATATCCGGCGACTGCGGTGAGGAGTCAGCATCGAACGAAGTAAGTCGGCAATGTCAAACGGAATCGCCTGATTGAATATTCGGGCATCCTTCGGTTCCGAATGGAGTTTCGCACGAAACTTTTCACGTGTCTCCCCAAAAGGAAACGGTACCGTACCGGTCAACATTTGATACAACGCACAACCCAGCGAATAAATATCCCAAGAAGGAATCGGACACGAAGGATTACGAAATTGATCCGGTGCCATGTAATCGACCGTACCAGCAACGCGTCCTGATTCGAGTATCGACGAATCCAGTTGCCGATCTTCGGTGCTGCTCTCTTCATCATTGTTATGATTAACATTGTTTGGATTGACCATGTATCGGGCATCAATCGGTACTGCCAGTCCGAGATCGATCAGTTTTGCCGTTCCGCCGCTCGCCAGTAAAATGTTCGCCGGTTTAATGTCCCGATGAACGATACCGTTTTCGTGCAAATACTGAACGGCTCTCGCTATTTGGGAAATAATCGTCGTTGCAACTTCCAGCGGCAACACGATTTCCTGCCGGAGTAGAGAACGAATGTCTCCGCCGTTCATGAACTCGTGCACCATATAATTCACATTGCCGTCTTGTCCCGAGTCAATGTATCGGATAAGATTCGCATGTCGCAGATTCTTTTGCACATCGATTTCGTGCATGAACCGGCGTGAAAGTTGCGGAGTGGCTTTGGTAATCGGCAAAACCTTAATTGCCGTAAACTGTTGTCCAGAAGGCTTGCGCCCAAGAAAAACGTATCCGTATCCTCCCTGTCCGATGGCATCGAAAATTCGGTATTGTCCCAGCGAAAATTTGGTGCGCTCTTCCAAAAGTTGTTCGGCTTGCCAACGATTCAAAAACCCTTGTCGAATGAGTGCTTCTGCCAGTTGCGTCTCTTCTGGCGTATGAACTTTTTGTGCCGTCTCCGAGGCATCTAAAACGGCATCCGCCGGATTGAACGCCGCATTTTTTCTTTGAGCCGATTTGTGCCTGAACATTGTCCGCATTTTCGGCAGGCGTTGCAACCGCTCCAGCGATATAGGTTCGCTTGCCGAAATGTCATACAAGATGGAGTCGAGTGACGATTCGGCACCGGTAATGCGATCCTGAACGAATTGCGAAATTCTTTCCAGCGGTTCCTCATGAACGAGACCGCTTGCAAGAACGGAGCGATAAAAATTGGATTCGTTCGCGATGAACATGGGATACCATTCTACGCTCTTTTTCTTCCTTCGGCTAGCAGGCACCCCGCAAGGTTGTATAAAGGAAATCAGAGAACGATCCGCAAGAAGACCCGACGAAACGGCAACAAAATTAGGATACAGAAAAAAACTTGTTAGCGAACTGTAAAGGAGGGCGGGGCAGGAGGACAAGCCCGATACCTCAACGAAGGGCATTTTTGAGTACAATGGAGGATTGCTATGTTTCGATTCGAAAATCCCTACTTTTTTTTGCTCTTGATTCCATTGGTGTTTCTGGTGATTCAATACGAATTCCGCCGGATCGCTCCCGTGAGTGTGGTATTCAGCAACGTTGCGGTTTTGCGGACGCTTCCTCGCACATTCGTACAGCGGCTTGCCAAACTTGTGCCGTATTTGCTTTATACGGGGATCGCCCTGTGGATTGTTGCACTGGCACGTCCGCAGTTCGGCGAAGAAGAATATCGAGTCCGCACCGAAGGAATTGCCATGCTCATCTGCATCGACCGGAGCAGTTCGATGGCGGCGAGGGATTTTACGATCAATCGACAACACGTTCGTCGACTCGATGTGGTCAAACAAACGCTCCGAGACTTTATACAAGGTAACAATTCACTTTCTGGTCGGGCAGACGATATGATTGGTCTGTTAGCGTTTGGCGGTTATGTCGATGCACTGTGTCCGCTGACATTCGACCATGCGACGTTGTTAGATATGCTCGATCAAATTCAACTTCCGGGTGAAATGGCGTGGGAGGCGAGGCAACTCGGTATTTCTTTGCCTGCCGAGGAAGGAGCAACGGCAATCGGCGATGCACTCGCTATGGCGGCGGACAGGTTGCGGGAATCGGAAGCGAAGAGCAAAGTGATCCTTTTTTTATCGGATGGTGATCAAACGTTCGGTCTCCTGTCGCCGATGGAAGGAGCAGAAATTGCCAAAACGTTTGGAATCAAAATTTATACGATTGGCATCGGTTCGAATGGCGAAGCCCCCTATCTTGTAACCGATGCGTTTGGGCAACAACGGACGATCATGCACCAGGTCGGTATGGATGAAGCCGTGCTAAACGACATTGCTGAATTAACTGGCGGCAAGTATTTCAATGCCCGAAACACACAGGCACTGGAAGAGATTTACGCGGAAATCGATCAACTCGAAAAGACGGTTCACGAAGGACGTGTCTATACACAGTATGCCGAACTTTTTCGTTACCCGCTCCTTGCCGGTTTGGGCTTCATTGCTCTTTATACGGTCTGTATTTGTACCCGGTTCCGTCGTTTGCCGTGAAGGGTTCAGACATTTTGGCAGTACCCCATGTTGCCCATTTTTCCTATTGTTCTGCGATGATCTCGTTCCCTCACCGAACGAAACAACCATAACTTTCGGTAAAATTTACCGATTTTTCTCATTATTCCGGTTATTTTGACCGAATTCGTTTATTTGGTATTCTGTCCTTTCCTGTGATGAAACTCAGAAAGCGCAAAAACACGGAAATCGAATTGAGCGGACAAGATTCCTTTCTCGATCTTGTCTCCAACATCGTCGGTATTCTGATTATTCTCGTCATGGTGGCAGGAATCCGTGCCCAGTATTCGTCGGCGAACGTTCCCGATTCGCAGGTGCTTGTCCATCTCGAAGAAAAATATCAGGAATTGCAAACAAAGGAAAACGCGGCACTCCAACTGCGAAGTGATGTCGAAGAACTGAAAGTCCAGTCGGCAATCGTTGCGGAGCAAATTTTTCTGCAAAGCGAATCTTATGCCGATCTTTTCGATTTAATGACTTCGATGCGGGCTGGCATTGACCTTGCCGCCGAGGAAAAGAGTCAAACGTTCAAAGAAAAAATCGAATACCAGCGGCGACTCATGGAAACGAACGCCAAGTTGGAACAAATCGACAGGGCTCGAACCCATTTTCGGCAAATACGTCCGAAGGCGACGGTTGTGGAAAACCTTCCGACTCCATTGAGTCAGAGAGTGGAGAACAAAGAGATCCATCTCCGATTGCTTGGTGGTCACGTGGTGGTCGTCCCGCTTGTTGAACTCATGATCCAGTTGGAAGGTCACGTTGGCGAAGAAAAAACCAGGTACTTCAGACAACAAACGAGTACCGGTAAAGTGGGACCTATTGGTAATTTTGAACTGGAATTCTTCTTGGAGACTTATGAAGTGCCGATGAACGGCGGTATTGGAACACGAATCGGCTTGCACTATGCGGAAGCCGTACCAACGTTTGAGCCGTTAGGACAGCCTCTTCGGCAGGCATTGGCATCGCCGCAGTCGGAGTTTCGCCGAAAACTTGCGGCATTTCAGAAGCACCTCTACACGGTAACGATTTGGCTTTATCCTGACTCGTTTGAAGAATATCAGGAATTGAAGCAATTTTTGCAAGAGCAGGGTTATTCTGTGGCAGCGCGACCGATGGTGATGGGCAGTCTCATCGGCATGTCTCCAAATGGGACAAAGTCCTCTACGCAGTAATTTATACTGCAATTTACACTGCGTTTCCTTCCGGTTTTTGTTCGGAAGAGACGTTCACTGGAGTACCATCCGCTTGATTCTCAGGAGGTTTGTCGGCTTGGTTGGCGGACGCTTCATCGTCGGTTTCGCTTGCCGCTTCTTCTACCAACACATTTTCTTCTTCCTTTTCCGTTCCTTCCTCTGGTGCCGTAACATCAACGAAAATAAGCGGCTTCGGAAGGTGCAACCGATTGAGATATTTCACTGCCCAAGGGGCTTTCTCTTCGAGCCAGTCTCGACCATCGTTGAGCCAGTCCTGGAGCGTTGTCAGCGGTGCGACTTGATTGAGTGCCTTTTGCCAGTTCGGCGGACCGAAACCTAACCGAATCGCCAGATAGCAACCAAGAATGATGTTGATCACCATGAACAGGGCGACGAAAGGCATTAACAGAAATAACGTTACCATACTGCCACTATTGTAACGGAAATCGGAGAAAAAGGGAAACACCGCCCCAAGCCTCCACTTGACTTTACCACTCTCTTTTCGTATAAACATTCCAATCATTCGTGTGCTTCCTTGTTTTCCCGATGCTTTCCCGGCGGCTGTGTTTTGGAGCAATCATCATTGCCGTCGTCGTCGGCTTGTCCTGGTTGGACGTATCCATTTACCGATACGGATTGGCAAAGGACATCGTTTGGCTGCCGAAGGGAAGCATTTTGCTCCCCACCTATTTGGTTTGTCTCGTTCTAATGACCCGGGAAGTTCTTCGGCTTCTCAATGCCGCCGGTTTGAAACCGCTGACTTCGTCCGTCTATCTAGGTACTCTGTTCATCGCCACAAGTTGCTGGATTGCCAATGTCATTCAACAGTACAATCTTGAAGTATTGGAAAAAACTACTTCGCGCGGCGGCTGGCAGTGGGCTGCAACCGCCAGTTTCACCGCCTTGCTTGCGGTCGCTTGCGGAATCATACTCGCCTTTGCCGCCGAAATGCGACGCTATTCCCATCCCGGTGGTGTCATGATCAATCTTGCCGGTGCCGTTTTTACATTTGCCTACCTCGGATTGCTCTCGTGTTTTATGATCCAACTTCACATGGCTTACGGTATCGAAGCGATTCTGTCATTGGTGGTCGTTACAAAAATGTGTGACTCCGGTGCCTATGTTTTCGGAAAACTTTTCGGCAAATACAGGATCACGCCCAGTTTGAGTCCGGGAAAAACCCTCGAAGGATTCATCGGCGGCTTCCTTTTTGCCTGTGCAGGTTCATGGCTCTGGTTCGATGGAGTGCTTCTTTATTTCAACCAACCTCCGACTCCGTTTCTCGGCTGGGTGATGTTCGGTCTTGCAGTGGCTTTGACAGGAATGGTCGGCGATCTCGCGGGTTCGCTCATCAAGCGGGACAGTCACATGAAGGATTCGGGACATGCCGTCCCCGGCTTCGGCGGAGTATTAGACATTTTCGATTCGCTCTTGATGGCAGCACCGGTTGCCTACGTCTTCTGGGTATTCGGACTCGTTTGTCCGGGATAGTTCCTATATTCTACCTCGGCATTCTATCGCTGATATACGAAACCGAGGTTGGCGGAGTGCATGACCTGATTCGAGTTGGCATACGCATCGTAGCCAGCGAAGTAACGGAAAAACGAGGTCACGGCATAGTTCATACCGAAACCGGTCTGAATCCAGTCGCGTCCCGGATCGTTGCCATGAACGGTGAATGCTCTTTCACGTACACCCGGTTGATTGACGAATCGGGCGGTGAATTCCGTGTGCCGGTCGCTCTGTTCGAATTCGTACATCCACGCAGCATTGCCGTAGAACGAAGCCTGACCTTTGAAGAATCGGAACGATTTGGAGTCAAACCGCATTCCAAACATCGCCCGAAAACTTGAATAGGTTTTTCCACCTGCCCTCAGTCCCACACATCCGGCATTACCTTCTTCCGTGAATGCTCCGCGTAACAGTCCGGTTGCCTGGACACCCACGAAGGGAGACAGATTGAACGTACCGCCGCGATATCGCAAGCCTGCTTCAAGGTGCGCCGTCGATACGAACGCATCGTGTTCATTCCTTGCCATCCGGTCAATGAAAAGTGCCGGATCAGCCGGATCGCCGAACACGATTCTCCGCTTGGTGTCGTAATGGTGATTGCCGATTCCTGCCTGAAGAAGCATATACGTGTTGGCGGTATCCTGACGCAAATAGGGTCCTACCATGAATTCAGTGGTGAACGTTCGGTCGCCCAGTTCGCCGGAAAGGCTTCCGCCCCCTGCCGATAGGAACAATCCATAACGTTGCGGTTTGGAATTGAATCGGTCGTAACCGATCAGGATTCCTGAAAATCCTTGCCCATATTTTCCGACGTTCCCGTCGGCGTGCATCACGCCAGCATGTCCATAGACCATACCCCATATGTGCGTGGACGGATTGGAGCCGCTCTTGTTGTTGTCGGGAGAAGCATAAGGCGGGGCTTGTCCTCGATACTGCCGGTTGCTGTTGTTTTCCATTCCCGGCAAACTATCGTAATCACGCCGTAAGACATTTGCCAACGTATTATGGAACATGACCACGTTTTGGAAACTGGCGGTCGTCATCGTTCCGTAAATGGAACCGCTCAACTGGTCGAATGCTGCGTGTAACGGGTCTATTGACGGCGGCTTTACATCTTCGCCGTTTTCTTGTTTATCCTTGTTGATTTTTTGCAATCCCCCTCTGGCACTGTCAAGAGCAGCCAATACAGTAAGGTAATCGCCGCCGGGATAAATGCCCACTTGGTCGAGGTAACGCCCCATTGTACGTTGGTTCATCGTCTTCCCTTCTTGCGAAAAATTGAAGGCACGAACAAAGGAAAGCCAATAAGACTGCTCATAATCGGTTCCCAAAACCACTTTGACAAGACCATCTCTGAATCCTCTTACGTCCAGTGTAAGCGGACTGGTCACCAGCAATTCATTGGTATTATCGGGATCGCCATCGGGATTGACGGTGAGGAACGTATACCTCTTGTCCACGACATAATTCGTATCACCGCCGATGATTTCGACAGAGACCATTCCACCGTTGACGACAGCATCGCCGAAGACGTTGATGGCACTATTTCTGTCGCCCTCAATGCCAATCACGAAGTTTCCATAATTGTTTGTAAAGTTACCGTCAATGTTGAGCGTACTGACCTGATCGAGTTCAAATATCTCTTGGGCAATATCCACCAAAACATTCCCTGCAAAGATTGTGCCGCCTTGGTTGATAAACGTTCCTTTTTCGAAAATGGGAACAAGATTTTCATCGAACCCCACCTGAACCAATCCCATAGTAATGTCTCTTGTACCGGCAATCGTTCCCTGATTCTGGAAGTAATCGCTCAAAATACTGTGGACATTCACAAGGAATCCCGATCTCGTATTGGTAATACTGTTTCCAACGATTATGACAGGAACATTCACAAGATAACCGCTGTTAATAAGATCATTGTCTATCTGCATCGGAAACCATACACTTCCAATGTTCTCCATGTACCCGCTGTTGGTCAGATCATTGCCAACCAGCATGCTTCCAAAGTTCACCATGGAGCCGCTGTTGGTCAGGTCATTTTCTATCTGCATCGACGACCCTAATAATCCAGAGTGCCGAATCTCCCCGTTGTTGATCACATTCCTTACGATGAAAGTATCAACATCGGAAATTGCTCCAGAATTGGTCAACGTACCGTGGATTGTCATGGTGCCGACCGTATCTATGATTCCAGTAGAATTATTGGTTACATTTCCAGTTGTGTTTACGTCTCCCGTCGTCCACGTTGTAATGTTCCCTATGTACCCGCCGCTGTTGAACACGTTCCTTGCATTGAGAGTATGGACATCGGAAATTGCTCCAGAATTGTTCAACGCGCCGTGGATGGTCATGGTGCCGACCGCATAGATTATTCCGGTAGCATTATTGGTTACATTTGCGGCTGTGGCTGCACTTCCCGTTGTCCAAGTTGCAACGTTCCACATTGACCCGCTGTTGGTAACATTCCCCGCCGTTGTCAATGTTGTGACGTTCCAGATACGTCCGCTTTCCCAGTTGACAACACTTCCGCTCGTCGTCAACTCGGCAAGGTGGAATATATCGCCGTAGTTCGTTACGATTCCGTTGGCAGTGATACGGGTATTCACATTAGATGTCCCGCCGAGTACGGCATGTACAGTATTGCTTCCGACGGTAATAGCACCGATGTCGTTCGTACCTGTACCAAAAAGGAGCGTCCCCTCTTGGATATCTGTTAATCCACTATAGATGTTGTTGCCGAGCAGAGATAATGTGTTATTCCCGATTTTCGTAACGCTTGCGATTCCAGTACCGGACTCGGTAATATCCCCTCCGAAGGTCACATCAATATCGTTGTGGTTAAACGTGACATTTCCGTTTCCGCGGGTAACAGAAATGTTTCCAATGAGTCTGCCTGTTGTGCCGCCGTCGCCGATTTGAAGACTACCTCCCACACTACTTCCCAGTGCTTGCTCAAGTGTTACGTCAAACGTGTGATTACCGCCTATCAAAGTGAGAGTTCCCGAAGACACTCTTGCTCCATCTGCGAAACGAGTGTTGCCGTTCAATGTGACTGCGCTAAGGTCTATCAACAAACGTCCGCTTCCGGTAATATTACCGTTGAAAATCCAGTTACCGCCACTGATTGCAAGGGGACCAAGAGGGGTAGACTGGGGGCCGGTAAGACCGGCGAAAGAGCCGACCTGCATGTCGGCAACGGTGACACCGCCACCAGCAATGTTGATGGTGGTAACTAATCTTTCGTTAGATGGCAATACGGGGTTAGGAAGTCGGCCATTTATCTCGTCAAACATCATGCTCCTTATCAAGTTGTTATTGATAAAGATCGCAGTAGAGCCAGGACTAAAATTGAATTCGGCATCTTCAAAATCCAAGGTACCATCCATCAATTGTGTTATGAAATCCATCTGGGAAAGAGCGTTGTCCCCTATCCATTTCAAAAGACTAGGAAGATAATCCCTTATGTAATCAAGATCCAGGCCAAAAACTCGATCCATGTCGGGACCTTCCAGGTCCCAGGTTAACACGGTACTCGTTTCGTGTGATCCTAGCCATACACGGAAACCCTGCCCTTGAGCGTTATCACTCCATGTTCCCAGAATCAGAGCAGCGAGCAGAAAAGCGAGGACGTAGCGACACCCCAGTCCGATTTTTACCCAATTTAACATGGCGGTCAACCCGAACATCCCTGATTTTGGCGTTTCCGACATTGGTCGCTCCGTCCTAAATATCGCACTATTCCGATAGTGGTCTTTCGGGATTATCGTAAAACGCACCCAGTTCACTTGGGTTTTTCCCGTGAATCGCCCTCCGGTTTTGCAGAGGGAAGGGGCATAATCGTTACACTCCGTCCAATCGGTCTAACCGGCACTTTCGGCACAAGCGACATTCGCCCAAAAACTATTTCGCAGGGGTCCGTGGGTGATGTTTTTGCTGTAGCACAGACGTTCGGCATGAATTCTTTCCCGATGTTACCATTTTTGGATAGCAAAGGTGCTGATGCGCAATTTGACGATTGCGGCTCTGCGCCGGAGCACCGGCTAAATCCGGTCGCTCCGTTGCACTGCTCTTCCGGCTTTCATGGGTTCCCCACAAAGTTGGATTTGACGGGGGACTACTTTAGAAGGCGACCTTAGGTGCGACGCGCTCACCTGGATTTTCGACTTCAAACAGCGAAGCCTCCGAAAAGTTAAACATTCCCGCGATGATGTTCGACGGAAAGACTTCCCGCGCCGTATTGTACGTCATCACCGAATCGTTGAACGCCTGCCGGGAGAACGCAACCTTGTTTTCGGTCGAAGTTAGTTCTTCCTGAAAGGAAATCATATTTTGGCTTGCCTTCAAGTCGGGATACTGTTCGACAACGACCATCAATCGTCCCAAAGCACTGGAGAGTTCTCCTTCGGCGCGGTTCAAGTCTTTGATACACCGTCCGTCGGTCGGATCCGCCGCCGCTTTGTTCGATGCTCCAAAAGCGGCATTTCGGGCAGCGATGACCGCCTCAAGTGTGGTCGCCTCGTGTTTCATGTATCCTTTGACGGCTTCCACCAAGTTGGGAATCAATTCGTATCGTCGCTTCAACTGAACGTCAATCTGCGCAAACGCATTTTTGTACCGGTTCCGATGGGTGACGAGACCGTTATAGACCGCTACGATCCAAAGGAGAAGGATAACCAAAACAGCAATAAAGCCGCCGATAAAAACGAGAGTGGTGAACATAGGATGCCTCGATTTGTGACGTGTTCAGATAGAGGGCTTTGCAAGCCCAACCCGATTTATTGTATCCTATTTTTGCGACAAAACAACCCCTGCTACTTGAGAAACCGAATGCTCAAAAAATACCGAAAACGGGAAAAATGTGGTCATTTTTTTGTGTAGACACCCTTTCCCGTTTATGGTACAATCGGTGAGATTCGCAATTTACGCGGTCTTAACAACATCATCACTTTTTTTACATCGTTACTTTTTTGGAGAGAATCAATTATGAAACACATCGTAGGTACATTGGTAGTTCTCCTTCCGGTATTGTTGCTTCAGCCCGTCCAGGGCAACGAGCCGTCGGAAGAGATGAAGGCAGCAGGCTGGGTTTCCATCTTCGACGGCAAAACGCTCGACGGCTGGAAATGGAACGGAAAAGACGAAGGCTTCTATGTCAAGGACGGCACCATAGTGGGCAAGGGCGGACGCAACCATCTCTATTACATTAAGGAGGATTTCGGCGATTTCGAATTCCAGATGGACGTGAGGATCAATCCCGGCGGAAATTCAGGAGTCTATATCAAGTCGCAGTGGGAAGATGACACATGGCCCACGACAGGTTTCGAACTTCAGGTGAATGCAACGCATCCGAATCGGCTCAAGACGGGAACGATATACGACTGCCTCGATTACTTGAAATCGCCACACGTCGACAACGAGTGGTTTAATTACGCGGCGATAGTCAAAGACAATACTGTCGAGGTCAAAGTGAATGGTGAGACGTTGTACATTTACAAAGACCGCAAAGCGTCGCTACCGTCGGGTACGAAGATCAATGCCGCCAACAAGCGGATTGCCCAACGAGGATATCTCGTTCTTCAGCAACACGATGACAAAAGCGTCCCGGAATTCAAAAACATATTTATCCGCAAATTGCCGGACTGACGCGTATTCCGAACGAGATACCCGTCATTCCCGCGAAGGCGGGAATCCAGACGGACGATGTTAACCCTGTTTCTCTAGACTCCCGCCTGCGCGGGAGTGGCAGAGACCGTTCCAGACCAATTACAAACGCGCTCTAAATGATTCCGCCGTGCGTTCGGTAGGGGGTCATGTGACTCGGCTGATCGAGCATCCAGAACCGCTCCCACTCGTCTTCGATGAGGCGCAAGTCTTCGGACTTGTTGAGCAACTGATTGTTTCGGCGCAACGGATCACCGGAAAAAATTGCGTGAACGCACCCTGTCGACGTTATAACAGCGAACCCTAAAAGAACTGACAGTACCAATCTGCTCAACATTACATTTCCTCCATGAAATCCCAGACACCTGCCTGAAACCACACCCTGTCTCATGGTCATCGGCACTCTCACCTATGGTACTTCAGAAAATTTCCAAGAATGCAGTAGCGGTGTTTCCGGTTTGGTGTGATGTAGCTTTTGACAATCCAAAGCAAAGGACATCAATGGGATTACACTTGCGGCTCCGTGATCGCCCTCGCCGGACAAATATTTTGACACATCTGACAACCGGCACAGAGAAGTTCGTTGATTCCGACCTGGTCGCCAACCTTTTCCAAGCCCGGACAACCGAGTTTCAAACAAAGATTGCACTTCTTGCACGTGCCCGTTACCACAAGCGGAGGTCCCAACGGCTTTCGCAAATGCAGTGGACACGGTGCCTCCGACACGATTAACCACGGCTCTGGCGAATCCGTTGCCTCTTTCACCACAGCCGCCGCCGTTTTGATGTCCCGAGGATCGACCGTCCGAACGTTTTTTATGCCGCATGCCTTGCCGATTTCCGCAATGGAAACCTTGACCGTCTCTTCGCCCAGCAACGTTCTGCCGGAACCGGGATGGTCTTGATGTCCCGTCATCGCCGTTGTGCGGTTATCGACCACGATAATCGTCGAAGTCCCCTTGTTGTACGTAATGTCCAGTAAACCGGTGATGCCACTGTGAAAAAAGGTTGAATCGCCGACCATCCCCACAATTTTTTGCGGCTTGGCATTATTTCGCTCCGCCCTCTCGATTCCGTGTGCCAATGTTACACCACCCCCCATGCAAAGGAACATATCCAGTCGGGAGAGCGGCGGCAAAACACCGAGAGTGTAACAGCCAATATCGCCAGCAACGATTACATCATCGAGTTTACCGAGTGCATAGAAAATTCCTCGATGCGGACAGCCCGGACACAACACCGGCGGACGGTTAGGAAGAGAGATGTTCACGGAGCCGCAATCTAAAGATTGCGGCTCTGTGCGTTTCGCTAACGCCAACACGTCCGGGGAAAATTCGCCGATGTTCGGAAACATGCTCTTGCCAGTGCAAGCAATTCCGAGTGCCTTGATATGTTCTTCTAAAAAGTCTTCCAGTTCTTCGACAACGAGCAATTCGTCCACACCGGCGGCGAACGTTCGAATCAGTTCGTCAGGAAACGGGAAGGGCATGCCCAGTTTAAGCACAGAAACATTCGGAAAAATTTCTCGGACATACTGATATGCAGCGCCGGAGGTTACGATGCCCAATTTTTTATCTTGCCAAAGGATTTTATTGAGTTCGCAATGATTGCTGTACAGGTACAGTTTTTTTAGCCGCTCTTCGAGTTTCACACGCAAGGGTCTTGCCCAGAGGGGGATCGGCACGAACCGGGGCGGGTCTTTCACGAATTCAATCGGCTTTTCCGATTCTTTTCTCGGCGATTCGCTGACCAGACTCCGTGAGTGGGAAATTCGGGTACTGCTCCGCAGGATGATCGGCGTGGAGAATTCTTCAGAAATTTCTATGGCGATTTTGACGAAATCCTTTGCCTCTTGGGAATCGGAAGGTTCCAAGAGAGGGACTTTGGCGAATCGGGCAAAGTGCCGGGTGTCCTGCTCATTTTGCGACGAGTGCATGCTGGGATCGTCTGCAACAACGGCAACGAAACCGCCGACGACTCCGGTGTAGGCAAGGGTCATGAGGGGGTCGGCGGCGACGTTCAAGCCGACGTGCTTCATCGTTGCCATGGCTCTTGCACCGGCAAAGGCGGCACCGGCAGCGGCTTCGAAGGCGACCTTTTCGTTGGGCGACCATTCGGCGTAGATTGTATCTTTGTATTTAGCGGCGATATTTTGGAGAATTTCGGTGGACGGCGTGCCGGGATACCCGGCGGCGACGGTAACGCCTGCCTCGTGTGCCCCTCGGGCTATCGCTTCATTACCGGAAAGAAGGGTTTTGGTCATCAATGCTCTCAACAGTATCAGATGGTATAGTGTCCCATAATTTGGAAGTTTTGCAAGGGCATGACATTCCACGGTTCACGCCACTCGCGCACCCGCATTCGATTCACTTCTGCGTCGGTAAATTCAACCTTGCTGGGATCAAACGTCAACTCACGTTTCAACATCCACGACAGTGCCGAGGCATGGCAAACGATGTGAGAACTGCAAATCACGTCCGCATTGCAGACCGGTTGACGACGTGTCTTCACGCAGTCGAAAAAGTTGCGGACATGCGGAAAAGGGTCTTCGCCATGAGACAAGTTGTCCATTTTGCCGTAAAGGTTGCCATCCCGTGCAATTTCTTTTCGGAGCGAGTCGGGCGAAACAACAATGCGTCCGCTGTCGCCGGTTTCGACCCAACCTTCGTCCCCTTCAAATCGTACCGGACATGTACCGAGTCCCATCCAATCGTCGGGACGCATCACAAGTTTGACACCGTTTTTATAGACGGCATACATCGTGGTTCCTTTCGCCCAATAGCGTGTTGGAGCATCGCCGTCGGCATCGAGTGCCCATTGGCAAAGGTCAACGGTGTGCGCTCCCCAGTCGTGATGTTTTGCCCCGGAGTCGAAATCGTAATGTCCCCGCCAGTCCCCCATGACGTATGCCCTATTGTATGGTCGCCACGGAGAGGGACCGAGCCACATGTCCCAATCGATCTCTTCCCGGTCGGGTAGCGGCTCGGCAGGATACCAATCGTATCGGCACTGCAAATAATAAATGGAGGCGTGAACCGTGTGAATTTTGCCCAATTTTCCGCTTCGTGCCAAATCAACGGCGTTTCTGAAATTGTCGAGACTTCGCCGTTGCGTGCCTCCTTGAAAGACGGTGCCGTAACGCCGCATTGTTGCCGCAAGTTTATGGCAAAGATCGAAAGTAATCGCGCACGGCTTTTCGCAATAGACATCTTTACCGGCTTGTGCGGCATAGATGGCGGCGTGAGCGTGCCAGTGGTCGCCGGTGGCAATCAGTACGGTATCAATGTCTTGGCGTTCCAATAATTCGCGGAAATCACGATAGGTTGCGCAATCGGAACTTCCGTATCGTTGGTCCACTTGCTCTTTGACGAATTTTCGCCTGTCGGCACGAACATCGCAAACGGCAAGAAACTGTACGTCGGGTTGCGGGAGCATGCGTCCCAGTACGTACCAACCGCGGCTGTTGATTCCGATACCGCCGAGTGTGATTTTGCTGTTCGGTGCAACGCCCTCACGACCGAGAACTGTTGCCGGTAAAACGAGTGGAGACAGGGTCAGTGCCGATGTTTTCAGCACTGTTTTTAGAAAAGTCCTTCGGGAGAGCATACGATTTTTCAAGATATTTCCAAGGGGCTTCGAGTGTATCCATTGTACTTTTGATGAGACGTTCGTGCAACTCCTCATCGCACCGGTGAATCTTGACTTTCGCACGTAAAAGAACGACAATGGTTCCCTATGTTACCTCCCGATTCAGCAAGGATTCGTGCCGCCTACGATAAGGTTTGCCGAACACTGCTCGACCGCCGAACGTCCGCTGGACACTGGGTCGGTCGACTCTCCGATTCCGCACTCTCCACTGCCACCGCCGTCAGTGCGCTTGTGATTCACAATGCCGATGCACACCAAACGCACATTCGGCAAGCGGTCGATTGGCTGCTTGCTCATCAAAATTCCGACGGCGGCTGGGGAGATACCGCTAAGAGTTTTTCCAATATTTCGACAACACTACTCGTCAAATCGGCACTTCTTTTAGCCGGTACTCCGGTTCCCGCCAATACCGACGAATACCTCGACCACGCAGGCGGAATCGCCGCCATCAGAAAGCGGTACGGCAAGGATCAAACCTTTTCGGTACCGATTCTCACCAACGCCGCCCTCGCCGGTCTCGTCGAATGGAAAGAAATACCACAACTTCCCTTCGAACTGGCGGCACTGCCGATGGCGTGGTTTCGATTCGTGAAAATGAACGTCGTCAGTTATGCCATTCCCGCCCTCGTCGCCATCGGACAGGTTCGATTCCACTTTTTCCATGAAAAAAGAAAGTTTATCAGAAATTTCGTTCGCCGTCTTGTCAAAAAGCAGACACTTCGCCTCATTCAAGAGATGCAGCCGGAGAGCGGAGGATACCTCGAAGCCGCCCCGCTGACCTCGTTTGTCGTCATGAGTCTTTCGGCAATGGGACTTCGAGAGCATCCGATAGTTACGAAAGGAGTCCGCTTTTTGTTAGACACCGTTCGGGAAGACGGCAGTTGGTCGATTGATACGAATCTTGCAACGTGGGTAACGACGTTGTCGGTCAATGCACTTGGCAAAGAGTCATTTACTGCCGAAGAGTCGGAGCAACTTGTCGATTGGATTTTATCGTGTCAGCACACCGAACGACATCCTTTTACTGGTGCTTCGCCCGGCGGCTGGGGCTGGACAAATTTGAGCGGTGCCGTTCCCGATGCGGATGATACTTCTGCCGCATTGCTGGCATTGGCAAAAGAGACAAAGAACGATACAATGTAGGCAGGTTAACGTTTCTGTCCTGATACGTTTTACCTCGACTCCGTGCCGATAGAATGAGTGAT
>Ga0123353_10006076_pt1 | contig 16008 bp, 10 predicted proteins | sample TergutLab28metaG_3_FD_92763 | JGI IMG/M metagenome (GOLD analysis project Ga0123353, IMG submission 92763) | Labiotermes labralis P3 segment gut microbial communities from Petit-Saut dam, French Guiana - Lab288 P3 | ecosystem: Host-associated > Arthropoda: Insects > Digestive system > Gut ... | reverse complement strand
CCCAAAATGGCTACAGCACAACCTTGAATGAAAAAGAAGTTGTTATTCGCAGAGGTGATGGAACTGTTGCAGCATCGGGTAAGCTCGTTAATAGCCTCTAGGTATTGGCGATTCAGGTGTGTATTCCACGACATGCTGCAGAGGTCCACCTGGTAACACAAGCGGAAACACTGCAAGTATTGCATGAACGTCTTGGTCATCAAAATAAGCGCCATGTTATGAAAGTGCTCAAGCAACATGGTATTAATGTGCAAACAAACAAAGAATTTTGTGACGGTTGCACTTTGGGAAAAGCACATCGGCAGAGCTTCGGAACTCGGACAAGCCGACCAAGCATAGTTGGAGAACAGATTAATGCATATCCTGTTATGCAGAATAAATACTGCAGACTGCAGTATGAATCACCTGCAAAATATAAGGAGTTATTTGTCCTGCTTGACCGCCAGGCACCCGCCCAACGTTCCGCTAGCGTTATGTCACATGCTGAGTCTCAAAAAGTTTAACAGTCCGTTAAGGAGGCGAGATCTAAGATTCGCTGTGACAATAACCTTTAGGACGTCCAACAAAAACAAGCCATTGTACATCAGCTGCTGAAAATGTTGTCCTCCTGGCCGAATGCATTCATTACTCTCTGGAGTTCCTTGGAAATTGTTAAAGTCTTGCCTCGGATGTTTCGGAGTTCTTACAGGGTGTATTCTTACAGCTGGATCACATTCCTTCAAAGTCGGAACTACCGTTCTCTTTTATGGTCGCAGTTGTAACAATTCTGTGGCCCTTCGTGCAGACGTTTCGAAAGACTCGTCTTCTGAGCTTGGAAATTTTCTGCGACATTTTCCAGTAGCCTCATATTTGAAACAGCTGTACTAAAAACAGATGTAGTTCAACAGTGTACCTGAGTCCAGGCATGCTGTTACAGCACTGAAAAACCGAGAAACGTATTTACCAGCAAAAACCCACTGATTCAAGGTGCGAGTCTGTTATCGTCAACAGCTAAAGTTAAACTCTCGTTTAAAAACAGTGCGAGAGAGCCTACATGGCCGCGGTCTTTGGCCCTACATTCCCCTGATTTAACACTATTTGACTTTCTGGATGTTATTTTCAAAGCGAAATCTTTTTTTCTCGCTTCCTTCGCCGACTGTTAAACCTCCTGAGACTCAGCTTAGGATGCAGCACTAGCGGAGCGTCGGGCAGGACTTTATCGTTAGAGCAGGGGGGAGGGGGGAGGACCCTCTATCATGAAACCAAAAGCAAATTACACGAGCGGAGCTGAATAAGTATTCAGATGACACAGATATTAAAGCCTCTGAAAATAAACGTTCAATTTTTTACTTGCGACAAGGCAAATAGTTATAAACCATTACTTAAGTGGCAGTATTGGGCTCAGCATACTTCTAGTGTTTTGAACTTCCACGGCGTATATTGTCAGAAAACTTCCCAATTCCTGGGTGTCTTCACCGCTCAATTCACTTATGAGCTGCCTTTATACTTCCAGAGTTTAACACCCTTTCGCCCATTCTTTAAAACAACGTCTTTTTTTTTTATACACTGGAGTTCGTTACGAAGTAAACACAGGCACCTTTAGAGAAGACCATTTCCGTCCACATTCCTGTGACTTGGTGTCAATAACTAAAGCGTTTGTTGGACTTTCATGAAATTCGGTATAAGAATTCCTTACCAAAATATGTCCAGCAATTGTGAATTTCAGGAAGATCGACTTAGTCATGCTTTACTTTATGACACAGAATAAAGTCGTACACACACTTTCCACATTTCTTAACCAATTCTGGTGCAATTCAATACACAAAATTTTCATGCAATGTCGTTTAACAATGCCATCGTAAAAATCAGTGCAGTTGAAATTTTACCGTTTTATACAGTTTCGTCCAATTTGAATAAAATTCGGTACGGAACATGTCCACAGAAATTCCCTGACGGATTCTGAGTTTCATGAAAATAAGCGCAGTAAAGGCCATACTTCACATAGGGCATTAACAATTTGATAACCATACTTTCCACAATCACTGTCCCATTTAGGTGCAATTCGATCAGCCCAAAGTGCTACTGAACAATTGTGGGTTGCATGAAAATCGGCCCAGGGAAGGCCGCCGTACTTTATAATGGGTGTACATAAAATTTCACTTAGGCGTCTACCGTAAAACTGTTTGATAGTTTGAAAGAACTCTTTAGTAAAAAGTCTTCTCTACATCATGGTACACCACTTGCAATCCAGTATCTCTTATGAATAACCACGACACATATACGGCAGCCGTGACTTTTGCTTCGTAAAGCCGAACCATGTACGGTCAGTTATTCCAGTAAGTTGCTCACAGAACTTGCGCAAGTTTATGCGCATGTGTAAAAGTTCAGTATTCTGAGAGTTATCGAGTGATTGCTGGTCTCCGAGCACTAGTGGGAAGCTCGCCAGGAACGGTTCTCAAATCTTGAACTTCGTTTCTAGATGCTCTCAACAGGATTTCAGAGAGTTTACTCGCACATGTATACACAGCCCAAGACCTCGTAACATTTACGGAAAGAACATGGAAAAACACTCGTATTTTACAGCACCACCCGTCCTCCCAGGGATGCATCAGGATCAGTGATTGTGGAAAATTATCAGAAGATGACGGCGAGGGTTAAATTGTCCCCACAAAATTACTGAACAAACATTTTAATCAATTTTTATGGATATAAAATTATGAGGTACATACAACACTGATTCAAAAACTTCTTTAACACTAATGCATTAGAACATTAGGGGATTACTAGGCAAAAATGATGAAGTGATGTGTTCATTAGTAACAAATCATCAAATTAAGCCCCACTTATCTGTTTAACTGAACATTACTCTTCTAAGCAGACCGCGAAGTTTTAACCGGCAGTTCGGTTTCGAACCCTGAATACGGTGATTACGAGATTTAATTATTTATTTCTGGATTACAAATCAGGTTAGATGTATACAACTTCTGGTTTCAGAAATTTGAGGCGAGAAAGTTGTTTTGGTAGAAGGGTGGGGGCATAACTTTTTAAAGCGAAGGGACATGTCATGGTGTTTTTTTTTTTTGTGAGATCGCATGCTAGACCATTCTTACTGTCACAATTCGTCCTAGAGAAAGTTACACAGTAGCCCACCCCAAGAAAATCGTTTATTGCAAGCTGAACAAAAATTAGAGCGCCCCTCGCGCCGTCTAGTTTAACCTATTAGTTTGAACTTTTTTAAACAGTGAAATTTGGCCTATTGGGGACTGGAAAAATTCACGTCTCGGCCAATGAGATTATTTCAGCATCTGGAGGGATTATTTCTTTAGCAGGGCAGGCCCAGGACGCGAGCTCGGATGCAGGGCACTCTTTTTCGTATATCGGAGTCAGAAGGACGCGTTGTTTTATCCTCTTACAAAACTTGTATCTCCCCCCACAAAAAAATTATAGTCCAAATTAAGATATTAAAACAAGAAGGTATCGCGAGGTGTTTATCATATTCCACAAGCGTACAGGACACACGGTGAATTTCGAAATTAGTTAATCAAAGAGGGTCACGTGTGAATTTAAAAATTAAGTAACGTAATATAAGACTAAAGTGATCGCTTTCCCTTGCCGCGCTCTACCAATGAACTGAATTAATGACATCACCCTTTTACCTTAAATAAATCACCAAAAATCAGTGAAACGTATTTCTTTGGGGACGCAATGGTGAAGTGAATACTGGAGCTGGGATACCTCCACGCAATATTCCCACTGAGGGTAAGACCTCAACTCGCCGAGCACGAGCTTCCCCCCCCCCCCCTTCGCAACCGAGATGAAAGGTAGCATTCTTTAGGTTCTAGCTACTCACGCACTCTTTTTCAAGGTTGAGAAATGTAACAGGTATAATAGCAATTATATTCCTCTACATATTTCTAAAAATCGCGATGAGAAAATCACAGAACTGTGTGCTGTGCAAGTTAATACTAAATCTTCTCATTTGATAATAGTATGTACTGACAGGTCTATTTCAGGGAATTTTGATAAACATGCTGCCTTGTTGGATTGTACAATGAAGCACTCGTATACGCCTAGGACTGAGTTTTTAATTTGTGGAGACATAAATGTTAATTGTTTGATGGAGTTTATCATACAAAACAACTGTCTTCATTATTGACTTACACTTTGTCTAATTCAATCTATTGTCCTGCAAGAATTAAAAAGTGTAAAGGTACAGCAATGCATAATATTTCTATAGATAATACTAGACTACATGATTTTTTCAGTTACTGCCATAGTTAATGGTCTGTCAGACCACAATGGTCAGTATTTAATTTTACAGAATTTCTTCAATATGATTAAAACTAGAAGATCAACTAGTAGAACTATGTTATTATGTAAAGATTCTATCTCTGACTTGAGTAGTCAAAAAATGAAAAAGGGAGTAATTTGTATTAACTTGTTGTGCAAGATACATTTAACTCATTTTTAAATACTTTCTTAATTATCTTTGAATCATGTTTTCCTCCTCAACACATATTAATAATAAAAAGTGGATGCCTTACAAATGGTGTAAGGGCATATTTTGTAGGTAGAAAAGAAGTTTATATGGTCTTTACAGCAATGGTCATAGTCAGAAATTAAAAGCTTATTATACTCAATATTGCACAATTTTATGTAAAATCATGAGAGAGGCAAAAAGATGTATTTCAACCAACTAATATCAATGATAACAAAACAAAGCTACATGGAATACCGTTAAGAGAGGAATAGAAACAAAATGTCACCCTATACCAAGCCTTCTGTACTTGAAAAAATAATTTAGAAATTAATCCTAACCAAGCTGCAGATGCTTTCAACTATTATTTTTTGGAACTAATGGAAAAATTAAAACTCCAGGATGGTCAGGTAGATTCTGCTATCGTACCTAGTGAGTCACACTTCTAATCATTATCCGATTACGACAGTTGTTCCAGTCAAACAGGCAGAATTAATATGTACAATTGGTTCCCTGAAAAATAAAAATTGTTCTGGATATGATTGGATACCTAATAAAATACTGAGATTGAGCAGTCACTTAACAACTTTTAATATATCACTTTTTGGCTATTTTTCCTGATAAACTCAAGTATGCAGCCCTGCTGAATGACCTAGTCAAACACACTGTTAACATCACCACCACCACCACCACCACCACAACAACAAATTAAACAATTTGGAAGTAAGAACAAACTTAAAATCAACTTTCCACAGCTGTTATAGGCCTATTAAAAAGTACAACATAGTCACCTACATTAACTGATATGAACTACAACTATATGTTTGGGCCAAAAACAGCCACTATCAAGTCAAATTCAGATATTATCTTCTAGAACCGACTCAATACTGGCTAATTTTAGCCAAAACATGTAGTCATACTTTGTATCAGGTAATGGAGATAACCTGATGTTGTACTTACTTATATAAGAGCTGTGGAAAGTGGATTTCAGATTTATTCATCTGAATTAAGTAAATGCACAAGAATGCATCAAGGCAATATCAAGATCTGGAAGTAATTTTGTGGTTAACAACAAAAATAAATTCAAATTAAAATCAGATGTCTGTAACACAAATACCAGGCAAAAATATAACTTTCACCAACCTTCATGAAATTTATCACTATATCAAAAAACAGTCTACTCAAATGGCATAAAAGTGTTTGTCTCCCACAGGCATCAAAACTTTAAGTTATAACCCCAAAACAATTCAAGTCAGCCATAAAAAATTATTTACATGCCCATTCCTTTCACTCTACAGATGAATATTTTAATGTAAATAGAGAATTATACACTAAGCTGATCAGTTTTAAGCTAACTGTATTGTACCAATAACTACTGCATGTATGTAACATTTTATTGACTAGGTCTACATCCCAGTCAAGTTAATGGTATCTATCCCGTTTGATCTAGTTAATCACATAAATACACACTACTCTGTATGACACAACACTTTATTATTTCTTTCAATTTGTTGAAAGAAATAATAAAGTGATATGTTAGACAGAATAGTGTGTTTCTACATCCAAGGCATTAACCTGTTTCGGATTAAAAGAATACAAATAAATTCAAACTCAAATTCAGGAAAATAACTCTACAGATTAATAATTATGGAAAATTTACAATGTTCTTAAAATGATTACACAACTTGTAATGTAATTTCAAAAGTTTTAATAAAATAATAAGTTATACATCTATGACATAATGTGGTTTTTTTAAATACTGTTACAATACTGTACAATATACTTATTATTTACCACTAACACATACAATTACCTTGTATCATATAAATGTAAGGTTACATGATTCAACCATTATACTTGTGTGGTCATCTGCAGACTGCCCAAAAATGTAAAGTCAATATTACAACAGTCAGCAACATTTTAAGGGTCAGACTGAGATCTCAGTCTTGTTATATGTCAATAGCAAGATGGAGACCTCAATCTGACCCTTAAATAATGTTGTGAATTATAATTTTGACTTGTATGCATTTCATAGCCCAAAGATGACCAAAAAATGGTTGAAACATGCAGCCACACATTTACATTATAATATAATATAATATAATATGTTATGCTGATGGTAAATAATAACTATTTTGCAAATCATGCAACACAACAGCAAGTCTAAAATAAAAAAAAATTGTATGACAGCCTGATGATAGACATTTGTGACTGAAACATGTAGCTACCTTCTGAATAAACAAAGTTGTATAGGATGGACCATTTAAAGATTTGTTATTGTGTGCCAAGCCTAAAATGCAGGAAATTGTCTTTTTGCTACAGGTAAGTAGCAAAAAGTAGAAAATTAAAAAGGCAATGCTGTTTGATTTCCCTCAAAATTTAGATCTGTGGCACTGGGACATGCAGCTAACATATATATATATATATATACATAAACAAATGAGTTTGTTTCAGTCACGTTAAGGAATCTGGACACAACAGGACTGTGAAATGGCACAAGGTTAGCAAAGCACAGATGCCACATACTGACTGTGCAAGAGGGGAGGATGTATTTATTCCCAAACTACCAACCATTCCCCACGATGTACCATTTCAATTTCAGTGATTGCAGTTTCTACTGAACCTTGCATTTGGAAAGTCCAACAACAAAGCATACAGGCATTCCCACAGAGCTTCAGATATTAATCTTGAGGCTCATTGTTTTCTCATGGACAATTATACGTATATGTAGTGTATTACCAAAACAGAAGTGCAGACCACATATATATACATCTCCCAAGGACATAATAAAAACTTATTGTATCAAGGGACATTATATTAAATGCAACTTGACTGTACATGTACAACAAACAATGAACACTGTACAGCAAGTTAGGTAGCAAAAGTGCATATTTTAAATTTTACGATTTTGTTCTTTGTCTTAAAGTAAAAATCATCCACTCTGAAAAGGGCTATATCATGAGCCTTTCCTTTTTTCCAACTTGTTTTAATTGTCTTTTGAGTAGTTAACACTGCAAATTGTCAAACGTGACTGCAATTTGGAGAAAGTGTATAACTGTGTTGATCATGGTATCCTACCATATAAAGTGAATTTTTATGGAATCAATGGCAAGGATCTTGCACTTTATCAATCTTATATGGATAACAGGTATTTTAGAACAGCAATATATAATGACAGTGATAAGAGCAATAAAGTTTCAAGTGGGCCAAAGTTAGAAATGAGTCCCACAAGGCTCCTTATTTGGACCTCCACTTTTTCTTCTATATAAAAATGACTTACCCAAGATAATAAATGAACATCAGCACCTATAATCTTTGCTGATGATACTAGCATCTTATTTGATAACTCTAAATTAACAGATTTGAAAAAAGAAATTCACAAAGTCTTTGAAACTTTAAATAAATGGTTCAATGCAAACCAATTAAACTCTAAATTTTAATAAGACAAATTACATACACTTTACATCTAAGGGAAATATGTGAATCAACTTAAATACTGGCTCTAACAAAATTTAATCACCAACAGCTCCTACACTAATTTCCAGGGCATAATGATGGATTGTAATTTATCTTAGAATAACCATATGGATTTACTCATGAAAAATTGTAGTGCTTGCTATATAATTATAAATGTCAAATCATACATGTCTGCCTCAGCACTAAATATAATCTATCATGCTTTTTTTTACTCGGCTATGAGTTACTGAATAATATCCTGGAAAAACTCATTGCATAGTTCCACAATTTTATCAAACAAAAAAGGCAATTAGTATTATGGAAGGATGTGGGAATAAAGTTTCGTGTAGAAACTTATTTAAGAAATTAAAAATTTTGCCTTTGACATCATAATATCTATCATCTTTATTAATGTTTGTAATTCAAAACAAAAACCTTTTCTCCACAAACAATGAGAATTACTATATAGACACTAGACAAAGAAATAATTTATACCTGCCCCAAGCAAACTCAGCTATTTATCAAAAAGGAGCTTATTACTTGGGGATAAAAATCATTAATTATTTACCCAGGGAGATTAAGAATGTTGCTGATAACCTAAAAAGTTTAAATCTGTTCTAAAATAATTTATACACTTATTCATTCCTACATTGGAAGAATATTTTAATCAATCATGAATTATGTATTCTATGACAAAAATTGCTTATTATATTGGCATTAATTTTGAGGTTTTGTTGTATGGTACATTGTATAAGTATTCAATGATTGTCTTTTATGTTCTTATCTCATTTACTGGTATAAACTTGATGCCTTATTTATGTACTGTATTTATAAAAATATTATTTGCATTTTGTCATGAATCATTCTTTACTGTGCCTACTGCTATTTTAATGACATATTCTATATCCATTTTGTTGCATCTCTGGAATACTGAATAAATGAATGATTGCTTCCATGACAGCATCAACCAAACAAAACAATCTGTGATACACTTTCTGTGGTCATAGGATGTGAAAAATAGTTAAATCTATATAAGAACGATGGGTAAGGATGGTAACAATTTTAGGTGACAGCTGAACATTTCTGATTGGATCTAAAGCTTTCAAGGAGGGCAGAAGACTGCTGAGGTTAAGGACAGTAATGTCAATCTGGGGAATAAGTCACTAAATCTAGCACTTTTAAATCTTTGTTGAATTATTACTGACTTTTCTTGGAGGTTTTTAGGATCAAACTGGGACCAACTTTGATATCTTGACGCTAAAGTGTTATGTGCATGTGAGTTAATACAGTTATTTTGTGTTATATGAGGTTAGAGACAGGCATATATTTGATTTTGGCCTCATTATAAACTGAACATCAATCATGTTTGTTAATAAACTACAATGTGAAGCAACAGAGACTGATACGTTTGACATAACATACAGGTTTTCATCCAAAGCCTACACCAAGACAAAACAGCCTCTTGAGTAACTCTTGATTTACTCAAGAGCCTCTCTTGGATATTTTTAGTGACTTGCCCTGCGAGGAGTTGGCAACACTAGTTAAGGAGCATGCAATAAACATACCTGAGATACCATCAAGGATAAAATTACTTCTGACAAAATCTCGACAATTCTATGGACTGTTGGAACAAACAAGCTGGAGGACAGAAAAATTACACAGAATTCTATGAAACATCTAAATAATTTTAATTTAAAATTTTTTTATCATTGCATGGTGCATCTTCATACCATCAAAGTCCTTCATTCACCAACATACACACTTTATATGTCTTATAAACCACTAAAATTTACATTAAAACTTAAAGCAAAACTGCTCCTACATGTTTTGGTCTATGATCACCATCAGGGAGTTTACACTTGAGCCTAGCTAAAGTCAAATTTTATAAATATGACTTAGCTAGGCTCAAGTATAAGCTCCTTGATGAAGGTCGTAGACCGAAACATGTAGGAGCAGTTTTGATTTAAGTTTTAATGTAAATGTTAGTGGTTTATAAGACTGATATAAGTGGGCCAGGTACCTCTGTCAGTATAGCGACTGACTATGGGCTGGACGTTCCGGGATTGAATCCCGGTGGGGACGAGATTTTCCGCCCATCCAAACCGGCCCTGGGGCCCACCCAGCCTCCTGTAATATGGGTACTGGGTCTTTCCCGGGAGTAAAGTGCAGCCAGGGCGTGCTGCTAACCACTTGCCCCCTTCTAGTGCCGCGGTCATGGAAGAGTAGAGCTATACCTCTACCCACCTTCTGGGCCACACCGGACCTGTAATGGGATCACTTTACCTTTACCTTTACCTTTACAAGACTGATACAAAGTGCATCTATTGGTGAATGAAGGACTTTGATCTAAATATTTTGCTACTGATATGTCCAAAGCTTTAATAAAATTGCTTTTAATATTTCACTTACCTTCATAATTTTATACTTTTTTCAAATTCTAACACATACACAAACTTTCATACAGACACTTCAAATGTACTTATAAATAATCAAGTATCTTATTCAATATTTGACTTACTGTTTCATCAGAGAAGTGCGAACACAGACGTTGGTTATCTTGTTGTTATGTGTGATAATCCGTAAACCTTCCTGCCATGTCTACCAATCGTTAACACAACATAGCAGGTGGGCAATCCATGCAACAAAAACAGCAACACGCACACACAACCAAGATTAATGACATGACACGTCAACATGCTCTCAGACTAACCAACAAATGTCCAAACTTACTGCTTCTTCAAGCACGTCATGGGGCATACATTATTTGCCTTTACATTGTGCGTGATTTTCCTGATTCCCTGTAACCAGGCCTGCAGGACAAAACAATATGTTTAGAGAATACCAACACTTTAGTACCATATGTTAAATAACACTTTGACATTTTAGTTATGTAAGATGAGGATGAGGTAAAGCATTCAGTGATTCTCTAAAGGTGTATAAAAATGGATGGTTTATTATCCCTCTTTGGTATTACCTTTGACAGAGTTATAACCAAAAAACAAAATATTTGGAAGTTGGCACAGCTCCCATCTCCTGGACTGTTTGTTATGTACCAGTACGGACTTCCCTGGTGGTCTAGTGTTAGATACTCTACTCCAGTAGCATCTTCAGAAGTTTATAGAGGCAAAAAAATTCAATGATTATGATCATTTAGGATGTCACGCTGCACAGACCAACACACACACCCTGTGCGTCATAATCGAGTGTCTAAAATTTTCCATAACCCATACTAGAAGTGATGTAAGCATTCAACTGTCACGATAATTTCAAGTCATTCACAATTTTGCTGTATTTATCTGTGTATGGCATTTACCTGCCTTCTCTTCATTAAAAAAAGTTACATCTGCCTAAAACATGGATTAAATTTCATTATTCACCCAGATGTGTGACAAAGTCCTGTGGTAAAACACACATAAATACTTCAACAATGTATTCACTTGCATCTATGTCAACAGGGAGGAGACTCATATAGTACAGTGACTAGGCTAATGGCTGGATGGTATAGGGTTGGAATCTGAACAAGGGCAAGATATTTTTCTTTTACAAACCATTCACACCATCTGTGAGGCACACACGGCCTTCTATCTAAGGGCTACCAGAGTTCTTTCTCAGGGTTATAGCAATCAAGGCATGATGCTGACCACCAGCCACAATCTAGTGCCAATGTGCAGAATGAGTGGAGCTATACCCCTGCTCCCCCTTTATACCTCCATGGCATGGAAGGAATGTTACCTTTTTTACCTTTAGGCATTTCAAGAGTTACTTGTGCTGCACTGGTGAGGGCAAAAGTGTATGTGAAGAAAATATTCCTGTTCCACTCCCCCCATTGTGTGTCATGAACTGGCAATCCAACATAAAGATCCATGTTAAAGTGTAACTGAGAACAACTTGATTTGCATAATATACACACTTCACTAGCATCTTATTTCAAGCATATCACATATACGGAATATGATTAAATATCTGCACCTGGTTCACAATCATTGCATACAAAGGTATGCAATGACTGGAATTATGATGCAATATTTCCCTATTTTATTCTGACACACTGCAGTCATGCAGGAATTTACAGTTACACAAGTTTTCCATGTGAAATTAACCCTTTGGTAATGGCGTTAAGCATCCCATGTACTCTGTAAAAGATACGGTTTTTAAATGGACACCCATTACTTTGCATGTTGCTGTCCAACGACCTTAGGTGACGCTCGATTTTCTCAGTATCATACTACAAGTTGACTAACGTCTTTTGGCACCAAAGAGGTAAGAAGGTTTATATTATTTCATACATTACTGATTGTATTGTTAAAACATCAGAATTTCCTCTCTTAACCACCTGTTATATTTCTATTGTTTGGTATAGGTCTACACTTGCAATTATTTTTCATATGAAGAAATTTTAACAATACAATCAATAGTGTATACACTACAGTAAACCTGAATAATTTCCTATGGAAAATTGTGTAAATATACACTCCCTGATGATGGTCCTGCAGGACTAAAACAAGTCAAAATAAAACATGGGTGCCATCTTTTTGGAAGCCATAACATTGTGTTTATTATCAAACAAACTACACTTATTCAGTCTAACACAACACAGGTTTATTTTAATTCAATTTGTTACTTTGACACAAATGCTATATGTTTCGACCTATACTTAGGCCATCTTCAGGCATGTTGATACAAAAAAAACTTACATGCATCTCCCTTGTAAGTTTTCTGCACTGACAAGCCTGAGGATGCCTCTAAGAACAGGCTGAAACATGTAGCATACACATAAAGGTAACCTGTTGAATTAATAATAAACTTGTGTTGTGTTAGACTGAATAAGTGCAGTTTGTATGGGTGCCATTTACACCAATTTATATGTAGCTGGATGGTTTTTACTTTATAACTAATGAACTAGTATGTTAGCCTTTCAAAAGGTTGCTTTCAAGGCATGGCATCCTTAATATAATTTACAGAATCCCTGATCTGCAACCATGGACTGTATTTATCCCAGTACACACTCAATTTTGGATTTAACATAAGGATGAGATTAAGGCACTACACCCCAAGCATAAAACACAATGGCCAGAGAGAATCAGTTTTTGAAAAGAAGAACAGGCTACATTCCTGTAGTTTTTCCCCCTTCATTCCACATATCCTCGATGTGGTTCATATCAGGTGCTCATTGTAGCCACTGAATGAGTCTGACATCTGACTGCACCGATTCCCATATTTGAATCAGAGAAGAATTGTGAATAATAATAATAATAATAATAATAATAATAGAGAGAATGGTTTTGTCCAAACTGGATTACTCTATCAAAATAAGGCAGTCTTATAGAGGGCACCATCATTGTCAATATCATGCTGATAATGATGACCATCTAAGTGCTCTTCTGTACAACAAAGAATTCCAGCCACTTCATGGGAGATCAAGCCCCAACAATGAACAGACACACAACCACCATATGTGTAGATTTACAAACAGTGAGCATTGCAATGCTGTACCTGTGGACAGTCAACTAAAACCAGTCCATCACTTTATGAACTAAACGCAGATTCATCCAAGAACACGATTCTATCACACTAGCCATCTACACTGCTCTCAGTAAATGCTACGCAGTATATCTTATGTTCAACAGTCAGCTGGTCCCACACTGCAGCATGTTATGCTCTGAGATCACCTTCTTTAATCCTCTGTGAATTATAAGTCTCTACCCAGTAAAGTTAGTAGCAGCCTTAAATTTCCTTACATTGATGAAAGGGCTGCTTTGAGCTGCAGCTACTAAGGCAGCATCTGAAGCTAGGTTGGATACATTCCATAACCAAACCCACGGCACCTTCCAACTTACAGAGTTATCTGGTATTTCTGAAACATGCCCTTGCTGTGGACTTTATGACATTATACTGTGCACCTAAGGTGTTTGTATTTAATCCTCCCTTCTCAAGAAGAGCAATAACACTCCCACAAATACATCCATCTTGGTGAACCACAGTGAAGAGAATTATGAGGAAATGGTTTCAGTGTCATATGTCAGTCATTTAGTAGTTACAAGCAATGTTCAAACTTCTCACCCCATGCTATGGCCTGTAAGTTACTGCTGCATTTTCTAACATAAACAAAAATGAACAGCTGTACACAGGGTGACCATCTAGTACATGACAATTTCTCCAAGCTTCCACAGCATAACAAGTATCAGTTTGTTCTGACTTCTAACTGGAATAAGACAATTCAAAGCAATAAAAGAGTTAATGAAAACTCAATTATCAAAAAAGCTTGTAAATCTCACTTGGTAGCACTATTTTCAATCATGCAGTCCATACCGAAACTAATGTGACATGTGGTTGAAGGTCAGGAATTCTGTATACCATATCATATCACTGAAACCAAACATTTCACAGCTAACAGACTAATTCTTATTTTGGATGAGAAATATACTGCAAGAAATAAAACACTTTTGTTTATCTATGGACATGGTGAAACATCCTTCAAATCAGAACAGTAATAAACAGCAAATTACAGAAAAATAACAGAAATATTTGCTTCAATGACACTCTAGCATCACCAGTGCAGCACAGCAGTGCCTTCGAGGTTGAGACGGCTACTAGCATGGTAAAAAGACACAAATTACCAGCTACTGATCAAATTCCATTACAACTGATTAAACCAGGAGGTAGGACAATTGGTTCTGAGATTCATAAACTTATGAATTCTATTTTGAATAAGGATTAAGTAAATGCCTGAGGAGTGGAAGGAGTTGATCACTGTACCTATTTATAAGAAGGGTGATAAAACAGACTGTAATAAGTATAAAGGCATAACACTTTTATCTATAACATACAAAATTTTATCCAACATATTTCTGTCATGGTTAACTCCATATGTAGAGGGAATTATTTGGGATCATCAGTGTGGATTTTGACATAACAGGTCAACTACTGATCATATATTCTGCAATCCCCAAAAAATGTGAGAAAAAATGGGTATACGACAAGGCAGTGCATCAGCTCTTTATAGTCATCAACCAAACCTACAATTCAGATATTAGGGAGGTCTTATTCTCACTGAGTCTGGTTATCACTATGAAACTAGTGAGTTTAATAAAAACATTCCTAATGAAACCTATAGCAGAGTCCAGGGCAGAGGCATACACACTATGACTAAAAACACAGAAGCCTGAGTAGTGGCTAGTAGGGTTAGAGCTCTCCAAGTAAATGCTGAGAAAACGAAGTGTATGGTCATGTCTTGAGCCCAGAATACAGGCCAAATCACAAAATAAAGATACATAATAAATCCTTTGAGAGTGTGGCAAAGTTCTAGTATTTGGGAACAATCCTAACAAATCAAAACTACATCAAGAAATTAAAAGCAGACTGAACTCACAGAGTGATTGCTACTGTTCAGTGCAGAATTTTTGTCTTCCAGTTTGCTATCCAAAAATATAAAGATTACGATATGCAGAACTATTATTTTGCCCAGTGCTTGATATGGGTGTGATCCTTGGTCTCGCATCGAAGGAGGAACATAGGCTCAGGGTGTTTTGAGAATAGGGTGCTGAGGAGGACATTTGGACCTACGAAGGATGAGATAACAGGGAAGTGGAGAAGACTAAGTCACGAGGAGCTTTATGATCTGTACTCCTCACCAAATATTATTCAGCTGATCAAATCAAGAAAGAGATGGGGAGGGCATATGACATGTACAGGAGACAGGAGGGGTGCACAGGGTTTTGGTGGGAAAACCTGAAGGAAAGATCACTTATAAGACCTGGGCACAGATCGGAGAATAATATTAATATGGATCTTCAAGAAGTGGGGTGGGGGGAATGGACTGAATTGATGTGGCAAAGAATAGGGAGAGGTGGTGGGCTCATGTAAACCCAGTAATAAATCTTCGGGTTCCATGAAATGCAAGGAATTCCCTGATCAGCTGCAGACCTGTCAGCTTCTCAGGAAGGGCTTTGCTCCATGGATTTAGTTATAGTTAAATAATATATTCGCACTGTTTAAACTATTATTTGTGTGAGAATACAACACATGGAGGGGGGGGGGGGGGAAGGGAGGAAAAAAAAAAATAAAAAAGGGGGAAAAAAAAAAAAAATTATGAAATT
>Ga0123353_10006071_pt1 | contig 16011 bp, 15 predicted proteins | sample TergutLab28metaG_3_FD_92763 | JGI IMG/M metagenome (GOLD analysis project Ga0123353, IMG submission 92763) | Labiotermes labralis P3 segment gut microbial communities from Petit-Saut dam, French Guiana - Lab288 P3 | ecosystem: Host-associated > Arthropoda: Insects > Digestive system > Gut ... | reverse complement strand
TCGGGTTTCTCCTCCTTTTTCCCGACCCTGAGAGCAAGAGCAGGCGGTGGTTTCTCCTCCTTTCCCACCGCCTGCCTTTTTTTGCCTGCCGGGGTGTTGGAGGAAACTCGTGAAATTCTTACGGGCTCGGTGACGGTGGAACAGGGGGTCTCTGAAGCAGCCGACTTTGCGATGTCGCTGCGCTTATGACATCCCGGTTGGCTGTGAATACTTGAATGCCGGGCACGGTGCAAAAATCCCCGTCATCCGTGAGCACCTGTACGATACCGGCCTTGGAAATGGCCTCCACAACGAACAGGTCGTAGCCGTCCAGCGGCTGATTCTGGAATCGGCTGAGCGCCGCGGCGGTCAAATGGTCATCGACGTGCAGGTCAACCGGGGAGGCCATTGTCTGAACAGCCCCCCATGCCGCCTTGACTTCCGCCGTGACGGAAGCTCGCTCAGATGGGTAGTTGTGGCGATACTCCTTTGGCTTGAGCCAACCATTTTTGTTGCGGTAGTTCTGAGGCTTGAGGGTCTGATGGGTATTTTCGTAGAGTTCCCGTTCCGTCTTTTCTATCAGATGTGCGAGTTCTGACAAGGTCAAAGCGCATCGATGGAGTGCAATTCCAGCTTGTTTTGCCAGTTTAATGTATGGAGGGTAGCAAGCCTTTTGGTATGGAGCGGGCATTGCCTTCGTATAACTCAGCCAGAACCAGACATTGGTATCGACAAGGAACGCGTCGCCCGTCCTGGGCTGGTCGTTTTGAATATCGACCACATCGGCAACGACTTGATAGTGAACGGTCATTCGTCCTCCTGGGCCAGTTCCCGGAGTACTTTCATCTGGGCCTCGCGATAATCAGGTGACGCGTAGTACTTCTTGCAATTTTCAATGACAAGTTTCAACACGTCGCTTCCAGCGGACGGCAGGTGTTTCATCACCAGCAGGTGATTCAGGTCTTCGGGCGGAAAATCTTTCAGCAGTTGACCAATGGCCGTATTGAAGAACGGCGAGGCAAACGCGGTCACACCGGCAAAGTCCAGTTCGACGGTGCGCTTGGCCTGGAGTTCGGGCATGATCTGGTTATATACGGATTGCCCATCTTCGGCCGTGATGGCATTTTCGCCGGTCCATTTATTCACCATGACGTTCATGTTCCACCTTGAGCTTGCGCTAAAAAAACGGCTGCCTTGGTTGTAATTCAGACACCAGGCAATACCGTGAATCGTTGCACACCAAGCGGATGTTCACCAGCGTTCCTTCAAAGTACGCTTGCCGCTGGTCGTGACATTCGCCATCCTTTGTGACGCGAGTATAGCCTTCATGACTGAAAACCTCAAGCTGCCCCTTGTTGAGTTGCACGAATTGCTTGAGCAGTTTCAGGCCGACACCTCGGCCGATGTCGTCGTCAGGCTTGGTCGTGGTGCCTTCCCGAAAGGCCCACTGCATAGCCTTGGCGGCAGGATAGCGTTCGTCACCGAGAAAGCGGCGGACATTGGACGGAATGCCCACACCAAAATCGACAAACGTAAGTGTAAGCTCGTGTTTGCGTGGAAAATGCTGGCCGCAGCTAAACAGACCCACGGGCGATCCGGCATGCTCAAACGCGTTGGCGTAAATCTCCCACACATTCCCGACGATGACGTTGCACAACTGGGGACTCACGTTGACCTTGCCTCTGCCCAGCCACTGGGATCGCAGATAGCTGACCTGCTCATCGCGGTTCGCGACAAGATCCTGTCGATACGGAATGGATTCGCCCGGTGCCAACGCACTCACATCCCCAAACGCGTCGCGAAAACCGTTTTTGCCTAAGTTTCGTCCGACATCGTCGTGTAGCGTCTCCCAATTCATGATAGCCTTGCCGCCGCGATATTCTATCATGCGAGCGAGTCCGCCCAGAAAAGCGACCGCATTTTGGCGAAGAAATCTGCATTGGGAGAAGTCGAACATCACCTCCGATTCATTGCCCTCTTGGACTTTGTGCCATAATCTGGCCATCACGTCAAAATCGCCCAGATAATCGTTGATTGTTGGAATATACAGCGTAATTGCCATAGGAGAATCCATGTACGGTAATCATCCCAACTGCCTTCTCGCAAGGATTTTCATGGAAAGCCCTTGCGCCTGTTGCCAACCGCCCCACGGGACGCTATCCTGATTGCCATGACAACATCATCTCCTCTCAACGTTGGCATGATCGGCGTGGGCGGGTTTGGCGGCGCTCGGCGGCAAGAGATGCGCCAGACCGGCCTGTTTCGTATCGCCGCGTGCTATGACCACAACCGCGACAACGCCCTGCTCTGCCAGAAGGAGGACGGCGCGGCCATTGTCGACAGTTACGAGCAGTTGCTGAGTTTCCCCGGCATCGAGGCCATCGTCATCTCCACCGGCGCGAAATTCCACGCCGAGCAGACGATCGCCGCCGCCCGTCGCGGGCTGCACGTCTTTGTCGAAAAACCGCTCTGCTCCACACCCCAGGAAGTCACCGACATGATGCGCGCCTGGAAGGAAACGGGCGTCGTCATCGGCGTGGGACATGGCGACCACTCCAACACCGCGCTGAGCCGCACGATCAAGCGGATGCTCGACGACGGAACGGTCGGCAGGCCCGCCAGTTTCGAAGCCACCACCGCCCACTCCGGCGGACGGGTCATCAAGCCCGGCGACTGGCGGGGCGATCCCGAGAAGAACCCCGGCGGCATGCTCTTTCAGTGCGGCGTGCACCTGCTGCACGAACTGATGTACTACTTCGGTCCGGTCGCCCGCGTCTACGCGCAGTTCCGGTACGACCTGCACACGACGCAGACCGCCGACGTGGCCAATTGCATCGTCACCTTCGCGTCGGGACTGACCGGCTCGCTCAACGCCTACCACGTTACGCCGTACCGCCACTCGCTGAACATCTTTGGCATGAAGAGCAACCTCTACTACACCAACTCGCATTCGCCAAACGAAACGGCCAAGTTGTTCATGCAGTCGGTTCCTCCCCAGTTCGACGGCAGCACCGAATCCGTCGTGCCCGTTCCGTTCGAAGGCGGAACACCGCAGGGAAACCTCAAGGATTTTTACCGGTGCGTGCGAGAGGGCGGGCTGCCCTATCCGTCGATCCTCGACGGCGCCCGCGCGGTCGGCGTGGTCTTCGCGGCCGAGGAGTCCGTCAAGCTCGGAAAACCCGTCGACGTGCCAAGGGAGTGGATGTATCAGGAGTAGCGGCAGCCACAAGCGACCAGCGACAAGGGTTTGTGAGGCGTATGGGTAAACGCGCAACCATTTGCCGCGGGGAACCGTGATAAATCCGAAATCCGAAACACGAAATTCGAAACAAACTCCAAAACCCCAAACAACAAACTCCAAACGGCAGAGCCGCCGGAGCGTCAAGGCGTATGGCGTCACCGTTTGGGTTTTGGAGTTTTCCGCTTTGGAAGTTGTTTCGGATTTCGAATTTATGACCATCAACAGGTGCCCCATGAAGCCATTCGTCACGTTGTTGTTTGCCGCCTTCCTGCTGGCGGGTTGCTCCTCGTCGTCGCCTGGCGGAGGGGCGGATGCGTTTTACCGGGCGTCGCTGGGCATGCTCGATGATGTGCGGGCGTCGCTGCCGGATATTCAGGCCACCGCGTCCGAGGCGGCGGCGTTCTACTGCAACGATCCGTCCGATCCAGGCCTGACCATTGAGGGCAGCGAATGGCTGCGGTCGGAACTGGACCACCGGAGCGGCGGCATCATGGCCATCGTCGCGTGGTGGCCCCGCGAAACCTTCCACGGAATCGTCCTGTACTGTCTGCGGGGCGACAGGCAGCTCGACGAGGACCTCAAAACCATCGCCTTCTACAACGGGCGCAACTGCCCGGTCTATCTCATCGGAACAACGGAGCGGCTGGAACAGGCCCGGCGGGGCGGCGCCAAGTCCGCCGGCACGATTGTCGTCCCGTCCCGCACCGTCGAAGGCGTCTCGACCTGCGACCTGGCCACCGTGGTCGTCAGTTGGACGTGGATTTCCGAGTTCGTCGCCGCCTGTACGCGGCAGGGCAAAATGCCCGTCATGTTCCAGTCCATCAAGTTCGTGCCCTCCGGCCAGGAGCGGATCACCAAACACACGCTCGAACCGGCTATGCCGCAACGGCGGTACACGAAGTTCCACGACGATCTGGCCGTGCACCCCGTCCCGGCGGGGCAGCTGGGCGGGGAGTGGCTGACGATGGCCCGCAAACGGCTGACTGCTCTGCACGACCGCGAGTGGGCACACATCCGCCAGGCCGCCCAATGGGCCGTGGAGGCCAAAACGTCCGGTGGGACTGCTTACTTCTGGAGCACGACGCACACGTTGGGGCGGATCGGGCACTCCGAGCACAATCCGACGAACTTCACCCCGCTGCCGGCCATGCCACCCAAGGCCGGCACGTCGCCCTTCGACAGCAAGGGGCTGACGCCCAGGGATTTCGTCCTGGGAATCGGCTACGACGCGATCGTCGCCAACGAACCGGAAAAACTCGCCTGGATCCGCAGTTCCGGAAGCAAACTCGCTCTGTCGGCGGCGAACTACAAACCCGAAAACAACGTCACCATTTCGGGCGAGATCTTCATCACCCAGCCGTGGGAGTTCGGCGACGCCGACGTGGTCGTCCCCGGATACGACATCAACATCGCCCCGACCAGCGGGCTGATGGCGGCGGAAATCTATCTGTTGATCTGCGCGGAGATCAACGCAATAGAAACCGCAAACAAAACCGCCGCGACGCGGGCCGCCGACAAAGCGGCGAGGAAGGCGACCAAGGACGAGGCCGCCGCGAAAAAGGCCGCCATGAAGGCCGAAACGAAAGCCGCCAAACAACTCGCCAAGGACGAGGCCGCGGCACAGAAGGCCGCGGACAAGGCCGAGAAGAAGGCCGCGAAGGAAAGAGAACGGGAACTGGCCAAGCTCCACGGTAGAAGAAAGAGGGATTACATCATCCCCGTGATGCTGATCACCGTCAAGGCGGCCGCCATCGCGACCGCGATCGTGCTGCACTGCGTGAAATGAGTGCGCCTGTTTATCGGGTGAAATATGGTGCGGTTTTCCGAGGATTTCATATAATGCGACATATGGCGGCCTGTCGCCGCCGAGGGCATAGCGATGCGCAATAAACTCACGATGTCGTTGGTGGTGGCGGCGTGGTTGGTGGTTCCGGCGTGGGGACAGACCGCGACGAACAAGGCCTCGGGAACGGCGGCGCCGACCAAGGCCATCGCGGGTCAGGCCGGTGCGGCCGAGGGGAAGGTTGCGGTCGTCGTGCTGGACTTCGAGGGCGGAAACGCCGACGTCGAGTCCAACCAGAACTTCTGCGACCGGATTCGCATGGGCATGCGGCGACTGGCCGGGGACGAACTGGAGATTCTCGACAAATTTTCGACGCGCGAGGGCAGCGGTCCGATCGGTCCCGGTGTCAAGCGCGACGTCGCCCTGGATCTGCTGACCGAAACCTACGACGCCACCGTGCTGGTTTTCGGCAGCCTGGAGGTCGACAAGAAGGGCGTGCGGAAGGACGCGGTGTACAAGTGGGCCGTCAAAGTCCGCGTGGTCGATATCCGCGACGGGTCCCCGTTGGACGAATGGACGGAAAATTACACCGACGACACCGAGCGCGGCGCGACCGTGATCGCGTCGCAGATCGTCGAGAAAGTGACAGGCCGCACCAAGTGGATTCCGCCCCAGCACGGTGACGTTCCCGAACCGAAAGAGTACGGCAAGGCGGTAAACCCCAACAGCGATTTTTCACAGGGCGTCAAAGGCTGGATTCCCGTGGACAACGCCAGCACGTTCGTCGAGAAGGACCCCGGCGGGCGCGGAAACGTGCTCCGCATGCGCAACGATTTCCACCGCCAGGACTGGCTCGATTACCGCCGCGCCCTGATGTTCAAACAGGCCTCGCCCACCCGACCGCCCAAGCTGCGGCACGACGAGTCGATGGGCGGTCTGGCCGGTCTGGAAGGGTGCGATATCGTCAGCGACTACTTCGCGCCGCACACCGGATGGCGGTATTGGATGGTCGTCGAGGGCAAGGGCCCCTGCGCGACGAAGGTGTTCATCAAGGGCTGGAAAAAAACCGAAACCGCCCTGGACGGCATGCCCGAAACGTCCCTGATGGAACGGGGCCTGACGCCCGAAAAATTCGCCGCGATGACGGCGGCGCAGCGTAAAGCGCTCATCGAAGCCGACAGCAAAAAGTACCCCACGCGCTACCTTCGCGAGGCCTGGCGGTGGCAGCTTTCGTGCGGCGGGGTGGGCGAATGGACCCGCTGGGCGGAAACCTTCCCGCCACGAGGCGGGCTGATGGAAGTGGACTACCTGCACGTCAAAATCCTGACCTATTGGCCGCCGGGACAGAACTACTTCAACCACGTCCACATTTACGAAGACCCCGACATGACCAAACCGCTTGACGAAGAAAAAGCCCGCACCCCGCTGAAAGTCCAGCCTGGGCAAGTTCAGAAGCAGGTCGGGGAGCAGTAGGGCACCTTTAACTTTTACCACAGAGACACAGAGACCCACAGAGAGGACATTGGAAATTCGAAAAAGTTTCGGTTTCTAACGTCTTCTCTGTGGGTCTCTGTGCCTCTGTGGTAAAAGTTAAAGGTGCCCAGTAGCTATTCCACCTTCTGGAACGGGATATCCCTCCCAATGGCGGTGTAGGTGCGGTTCAGCGCGGTGATCAGGTCGGCGCGGGTCAGGGCGTGGTAGGCACCGTCGTTGGTGACGGCGTGGTAGTGCGTCTCGCTCTCGCGGAGCACGAGCGTGCAGAGCAGCAGCAGGTTCGGCGCGTCGTCGCGGCGGAGGGGGAAATAAGCGACGTCGTGCAGCGGCCGATGGCGGAACACAGGCCCGGACCCGGCAGGGCGGCGCTCGTCCAGCGGGCTCGACGCGCGGAGCAACTGGGATTCGACCAACTCTTCAAGCCGCTCGGGTCGACGCTGATGCTGCGATTCGTACGCCTCGATGGCCCGGGCGATCTCCCGGCAGGCATCTTCGGAAACGGCGAACCCGCCCTCCTGCGTCGGGGCGACCTTAACCGGCCCCTGACGAACCAGTCCGAAATAGATCGCCAGCGTCGCGGCCAATCCGAGCACGATTCCCCACGAGAGCGGCGTTTGTTGGGATTTCGTCAGCATTATGGACCCTCCGGCGGATTCGGTTGCCCGGTTTGGCGAAGCGACACGAGGTATTCGTTTAATCGTTGCACATGGCCGTGGATCAACGAGATGTCACGGATTTCTATGGGCGGCCGCGTGGTGTCGCGCGGCATGACGTGGAAAAACGCCTGGCCGTGATTGGACGGCAGTTCGAACAGCAGCGGCGGCTCGATCGCGTCGCCCTCGCCAAGGCCGGGCGCATAGATGTAGTCCGTCGCCAGGCCGCGGGGGGCGGACCCGTGCTCGCCGCCGGCGGCGGGGCAGCGGAAGACCTCGGGCGCAGTTCCCGCGGCGCGGAGGTCGTCGAGACTGTCGGCGCGGCGGCCCTGGTTGTAACCCAGCCAGACGTCGTTAGTCAGCTCGACCAGGTTCTCGCGGCAAACGGTGACAGGATCACCGCTTTTGGCCGGTGGAAACACATGATCGGCGCCGAGGAAAATAAACAACAACCCCGCCACGACGCCGATACCAAACCCCACGCCAAGCAATGTGAGCGCCGGCGTCAGCGACGCGGACCGAGACGATGGTCGATGTTGAATGGCCATACGGCAAGGATATCGGGTACACTACGTCCATGCAAGTGATCGACCTGGGACAACGGAATTATCGCGATGCATTGGCCGTGCAGCAGGAGCGGTTGGCGGAGGTGGTGGCGGACGCGTCGCACGAGGGATTTTTGCTGCTGGTCGAGCATGTTCCGCCGGTGTTGACGCTCGGGCGGCGGGCCAAACCCGAGCACGTCCTCGCCGACGAGGCCACGCTGCGGCGGGCGGGCATTGGGGTGCACGAAATCACGCGCGGCGGCGACGTAACGTATCACGGCCCCGGTCAACTGGTGGCGTATCCGCTCGTGCGGCTGTGGCCGGGGGAGCGTGGCACGGGTGTACAACGTGACGCGGGCGTCTCGCCCGCGCGGCGCGGCGTGCATGAGTACGTACGGGGTCTGGAACAGGCGGTGGTCGACACTCTGGCGACGTTTGGTCTGGCGGCGGCGCGGCGGGCCGGCGCGACGGGCGTGTGGGTCGGCGACGAGAAAATCGCCGCCATCGGCGTCGCGGTGCGACGCTGGGTAACCTGGCACGGCCTGGCGCTCAACGTGAACGTCACCCTTGCCCACTTCGACCTGATCGTCCCCTGTGGCCTGCGCGAGACCGGAATCACCGACATGGCCACCCAACTGAACAGGCCCATCGCGATGGCCGACGTCAAACCCGTGCTGGTGCAATGTCTGCGGAACGTCCTGTCGCCCGCGACGGTTTCGTGGTAAAAACGGTGAGAACAGGAGACGCATCATGTGGAAACGTGCTCTGTTGTTGTCAACGGTTCTGCTGGCGGCGGTGATCATGGCCGCTCCGGTAGGGGCATGGTGGGACTCGAGTCCTCGATGGCGCGAGACACCCCAGGGGCATCGAGCAGGACAGCCCAGGCCTCTGGCGTATGGCGAGCGGTACATGGCGGAGATCGACCAGACCGTGAAGCTTTCCGACGAGCAGAAGCAGAAGATGCGGACCATCATGCAGGTCTGCGACAAGGCGCTTGACGAATTCGACAAACGGACCGGGCCCCAACTATGGGCGGCTGATGATGTACGGAGCAACGCCCACGACGGCGGCGACCGGGGCAAGATCGACCAGGCCCAGAAAGCATTCATCGACCTGCACACGGCGCTGGTGCAGGACCGGATGAAAATCTGGCGGACATCGCAGACCGACCTGATGAAGGTGCTCACCGATAAGCAAAAGGACGCCTGGCGGACCGCCCAGATGCTGGAGGTGGTCGACAATCGCACCAGCCCTGTGACGCTCAGCGACGAGCAGATGAAAAAATTCTTCGAAGCCTGCGCCGACCTGTTGCGGGACGACGCGACGCTCGGCCGTCGTGGCGGCGAGGAGTGGAGCAAAGTTGGCGACGCGGCCCAGGCGGTGCTCACGGACGAGCAGAAGGCGATGATCGCCAAGGACTGGGCGCTCCACAAGGTGCGGGTGAAATTTCGTGGCGCCGAATTGTCCGACAAGCAGAAAACGCAACTGGCCGCCGAGTACGATACGTTGCTGAAAACCATCCCCAAGGCGCCCCGGAGTGGCAACGAAGTCCATGATTGCTGCGTGGTGAAAGTCATCAGCCTGCTGACGGACGAACAGAAGGACGCGGAACTGGCGTCGCAGCTATACAAACCGTGGCGCGAGACGGACGCCGCCTTCGAACGGGTTGTCAAGCTGACGGACGAACAGAAGAAGCAATTAGCCGCCGCGAGGGAGGCCGTGGATAAAGACGGGGGACTCTCGAAGGCCGGGCCGTCCGTTGGCGTCACGGTCAAACACTTCAAGCAATTCCTTGGTTCACTGAAGGCCGACCAGAAGACCGCGATGCTCCAGGCGCTGATCGAATCCGAGTGGCGACCGTTACCGTCCGACAACATCGACGGATGGGAAGCGATGGAGGGACCGCGGTAAAACGATGAATGACCAAAATCATTCATAATGGCTCTGCCTTTTTGCGTTGGAAAATGTTGTGAACGATAGAGCATTCTATCGTTCACAACATCTTACAACGCAAAAAGGCAGAGCCTTCTTACTGTTGCGCCGATTCGCGGGAACCGATTCTACTTCACGCGCACAATCGGGATATAGGCATAATTCGTGTGAGGCGGCGTGTTATATTCCGCGTGGCAATGGTACTCCACTTGCACATGGACATCCGGGTTTTGCATATAACCGTTTTCTTTTGCGACGGTTTGTAGTATCCCTCCCGCGAAGTATTCATATGTATCGGCGTGTTCCTTGCCAAGCAGCGCGGCGGCGGTTTTGTCGTTGCGCATACGAAGCCACAATCCGCCCGGCTGCGTGAACAGGTCGTACCGCTCGTCTTGCTTGTCCGAATACGTTTCATTGGCAAACATGATTCCGCACGGCTTATCGTTGCAACTATAGTTAATGGAAAGAGCCGCGCTCCAGTCGGGATTAACAAGGTCGTTTGGGGCGCCGCCATCGCCAACAAGTCCCTGAAACCGCTTGAGCGTCGCGTCGATATCCGACTCGTCCGTGTTGTTCTTTGCGTAATCGACACAACCAACCCACATCACGTCAGGACGCTCGATCACCTCAAACTCCACGCCCTTGTAGGCTATGATTTGTACAAGTTTTTCCAGCGGATGATTATGTTTTTGTACCATAATAACATTTTCCTTTTCGACATTTTCCGACACGGGCGTGTTGGTTGCAGTCGCGTCCGCGCAAGAGACCAATGCGCAAACAAGTATAGACAAGATTGTCCCAAAACATTTTTTCATGCTTTTCCCTAAATGATATAAAACATTACAAAGAAATGGATCGCGGTATAGAATGTTCCACAGCGCAAAAAAAGCAAAACTCCTTTGAACGCCGCGCAACAATTCGTGAGAATTCGCGACTATTTTCGGCCTTGGAAGAGCGTTTTCGTCTCGCCGACCAGGTAGAACGAGCCGGTCACGCAGATCAGGTCTTCTCGGCTGACGGCGGAGTGGGCGACGCGCATCGCCTGCGGGAGCGTTTCGCAGACCTGGGCGACCCGGCCGCTGCGTTCCTCGTAAATTTCGGCCAACTCGCGCGGGTCGCAGGCGCGGGGGTTGTTGGCGGACTTCGTGAAAATCACCTTGTCCGCCCCGGTGGCGATCTGGTCCATCATGCCGCGAATATCCTTGTCGGCGGCGCAGCCGAAGACCATCACCATCGAGTCGTACGGAATGTGCTGCCCGATCGCCCGCATCAGGGCCTGGATGCTCGCGGCGTTGTGGGCTCCGTCCACCAGAACGCGCGGGTCCTGGTTCACCATCTCCATGCGCCCGGGCACTTTAACGTTTTTCAGGCCCTGGATGGCCTTGGTGTCGCTGATGCGGTCGAACCCTTGTCCGCGGAGCTGGTCCAGCAGCGCCAGCGCCAGTCCGCAGTTGACGGCTTGGTGTTCGCCCAGCAGCGGCATGGGCAGGTGCTCGAACTTGCTCAGCGGCGTGGTGAGGCAGACGCGCGTGTGGCAGCCGTCGGTCCGGCTGGACTCCACGCGGTAGCTGAACTCGATGTCGTCACCGATGAACATCAGATTGGCCTTGGTCTCCTTGGCCGTCCGTCGGAGGACGCGCCGGGCCTCCATGTCCTGCGGAACGCTGATGACGGGCGTGGAGGGCTTCATGATGCCCGCCTTCTCAGCCGCGATTTCCGCCAGCGTGTTGCCCAATTGGGCCATGTGGTCGTACGAGATATTCGTGATGCCGCAAACGCTGGGCTCGAGCACGTTGGTGCTGTCAAGCCGCCCGCCCAGGCCCGTCTCGATCACGGCGATCTGCACGCCCGACTCGACGAAGTGAAGAAACGCCAAGGCCGTGAAGATTTCGAAGAACGTCGGCCGAAGATCGGCCATTTTGGCGATCACGGGTTCGGCCCGGCAGATCAGACGGGTCAGGGCGGCCTGGGAGATCATGTCGCCGTTGACGGTGATCCGCTCGCGGACGTCGCAAATGTGGGGCGAGGTATACAGGCCCGTCCGGTAGCCGCACGCCTGGAGCATCGTCGCCAGCATCGTGCAGGTGGATCCCTTGCCTTTCGTGCCGGCAACGTGGGCCGTTTTGATCTTTAAGTGCGGGTCTCCCAACTGCTTGAGGAGTTTTCGCATGCGGTCCAGACTGAACGTGTCCCGGTTGTAGCGAACGCGGAGCATCTGTTCGTAGTCTGTGTGGCTGAACAGGAATTTCATGGCCGACTCGAACGTGCGAGCGGGCCTCTTGACCGGAACAATCAGCTTGATCGGCTTTTTGGCCGGACTCTTCTCCCTGACCTTTCCCTTTGTTCGTGCCGCTGTGACCATAAGTTACGGCATATTAGCACGCCAAACCGGAAACTGTCAACGGAAAAAGCCAGTAGCCAATAGCCAATAGCCACCAGGTATGGCGAATCCGGCCACAAACAAGTCATGCTGATTTGTGGATGATCAATAGTAGATTTTTCTATAATATATTATTTTTAAATACGTTATGGGATTACATGTCGTGAAGGAATCCTGTCGCCTCTTTCGCTGCCGCCCTCATCGTGCCGTACCTATTGGCTACTGGCTGATTGTTATTGGCTTTGTTCACAATGGTTTACAGTTCAATCTACTCACACGCTACATCAGCTCCCTCGAATGTTTTGCGATAATTTGCTCCGCGGCGGCGGATCGGCCTGTGGTTTTCAGGCGTTCGCAGTACGAGCGGAGCTGGCCTCGTGTGTGGTAGGGGCCTCCTTCGTGGTAGACCGTCCATATCGGGTCGGGTTCGCCTCGTGGCTGCGTACGCATCATCTGCTCGTGCCATGACTGGAACATTCTGGACGCCAGACCGCAAAGGTCGGGCCGCTCCGGGGCGAGGTTGTGTTGTTCGTGCGGGTCGTCGGCGAGATTGAAAAGCAGTTCGTCAGGCATCAGCCGGTAGCCGTCATGAACGGTTCGGATGTAAATCCAGTTGTCCCAACGGACTGCGTTCTGGAGGACGTGGGCGCACTGGCTGAGCACGAGGAATTCCCGTCCGGTGTCTTGGCCGGTTGCGAGGCTGGCGAGGTAGCTTTTCCCGTCCCACTGCGGGTGGGGCGGCAGATGGAACAGTTCGGCCAGCGTGGGGACCAGATCGAGGTTGTAGTGCAGTCCTCGGTCGACGTGTCCTCGCCTGCCGCCGGGGAGTTTGACGATCATCGGGATGCGGCAGGTGATGTCGTCGGCGGTTCCGTGTTCGGCGTAAATGCCCATCTCACCGAGGTTTTCGCCATGATCGGAGGTGACGATGACCATCGTGTCGTCGAGCACGCCGTGGCGTTCGAGAATGGCCAACAGTTGCCCGATATGGCCATCCATGTACGCGATTCCGCAGTCGTAGCCGTCGATCATACGCCGGGCGTCCGTCAGGTCCCGCACCGCGCCGGGCTGGCGGGGGAATTGCGGTTCTTCCTGGTCGGTATACATGTTGATCTCGCTCGCCGAGTGCGGACCGGTGAGCCCCTGGTGGCTGGCGATCACCTCCTCGGTCAGCCAGGCCGGCAGCGGCTCGTCCGCGAACGGGTTTCCAAAGGCCTCCGGTGCGCGGTAGGGTGTGTGCGGGTCCCAGTAGTTGACGTGCAGGAACCAGTTGTCGGTGGCGGCGTGCTCTTCGAGCCATTTGGCGGCGGTGGGTGTCACGTCCTCGGCCGATTCCATGCCGTATTTTCCGGGGTTGTGAATCTCCCGCAATCCCGCATAAAACCACCACGCCGAGTGCCGCTGCGCGAACGGGCTGATCGAGGCGGTGTGGCACCCGGCGTTGGCGAAAAGGGCGAAGAGGCTGTGGCGGTCGAGGGGGAAGTCGATAAACTCGCGACCAGGCCCGGTTGGCCTCATGTCCGCGGCCGTTCCGCCATGCCCGACGACGCCGGTATGAATCCCAAACCGTCCCGACACCATGGCCGCCCGCGACGGCAGACAAGGCGCGTTGGAGCAGTAATACCGCTCGAATCGCACCCCGTCAGCCGCGATCCGATCAATATTCGGCGACGTGCGGCGAGGGTAGCCGTAACAACCCAGGTGGTCAGGTCGAAGGGTGTCGAGGTCGAGGAAGAGCACGCGCATAGGAAGTCCTTTTGTTAACTGGTTGACAGGTTAACAGGTTAACTCGTTGATCATTTTGCCGGCGCCGGCAAAATGGTCGCTTCGCATGTTACTCGATTGTTTACAGGATATTAGCTAACGTGCGGAAACGACTCATCCACCTCAGCCAGGGCCAACTCGATGAGGAATTTCGTGATTCGCTCGCAGGTCGCGTCCAGGAATTTTTGGCCTTTCTCCGCCGTCGCCGCTCGCGGGTCGCCGACGCCGCAGTGGTCGTTTACTCGGGAGAACAGGCGGCTGGTTTTGACCCAGCCTTTTTGAAGGGCTTCGAATCGGAACGGGCGGGCGAGGCCATCGCCGGCGTGCGGCAGATTGACCAGTTCAGGCGTAAGAGCCAGCGACACCGACGTTTCCATCTCGCCGGCATGGTCGTCGCGGGCGGAGAAAATCTGGCTGGCCAGATCGTTGGCCACCTCCCACCAGTTGCAGGCGAACAGGTGAACGTCCACGTCGCACTGCAACTGTCGTACCAGAGGCCCAAAGCCGTTTCCGCCGTGGCCGTTGAAGAACACCACCTTGCGAATCCCATGATGCCGCAACGACGTCACGATCTCGCGGACCATCGCGTCCAGCGTGGCCTGGGAGACGTGAATGGCCATCGGATAGTCCATTAAATTGCAATCGACCCCGAACGGCAGCGCCGGAAGCAGCACGACCGCCCGCGTTTTCTCCCACGCCGCCGCCACGCATCGGCGGGCCACCTCGACAGCCGCCAACGTGTCCTGCCCGCACGGCAGGTGCAGATTATGCGGCTCGGTCGCCCCCAGCGGCAACACGGCCACCTCGTAGGTCAATTCCCGCAACCGATGCAGGTTCACCGCGGCCAGGTCCCAGTCGTTTCGTGGATACATACGTTTACTCCAATAATGTGACAAGCGACCAGCGACAAGTGACAAGTGAGGGAAAATCTTGTCTTCCACAACAATCGCTCACGCGAGAAAAGACTGTAGCACGGTTGGCACGAAAACGATACAGTACCGAGGGCTATTTCGCAAGGAACACACCATGCCAAATGTGACGACTCGTTCCAGCCGCCTGACTCCAATCGCACTTGTGATGATGATCGTGGTGGCCATGGCTATGCTGGCGACCGGATGTCAATCCGGCGACGAGTCACAAGCAACCGAGGGGGCGAATAAATCGCAACCGGTCAAGGCACCGGACAAGTCAGACGAGTCGCAAACGACCGAGAAACCGGGCAGGCCGCTGACGGTTGAGGAGTGGATAACGGCGAATGAGCAGCGGGTCGAGGAGGACGACCTGGATGATGAGGACGAGTGGAACTGGGAAGCCGACTACGGCCGAGTTCTGGCACACTTCGCCGCCGAGGAAGGCCGGATCGACGTGCTGGAACGGCTGAAAGAGCAGGGCGAGGATGTCGTCTCCGTCAAGGATCTGTACGGCCATACGCCGCTGGATTATGCGGCCCGTGGAGGCCGTCTCGATGTCATGCAGTGGTTGAGAGAACACGGCGCGGAGGTCGCTGACACGACCGATGAGGGTCCAACGCCGATGTTTTTTGCGGCTCGGGGCGGCAGCGTCGCCGCCATGGCGTGGCTGAAGGAACAAGGCGCGGACGTCAACGCCCTCAATGACTCCACTGGCCAGACGCCGATGTTTGAGGCGGCGGCGGGAGGTCACATTGAGGCCATGGCGTGGTTGAAGGAGCAAGGCGCGGACGTCAACGTCAAAGACGAGTTGTTTGGCCTGACGCCTGTGTATATGGCGGCCAACAAAGGCCACGTAGAGGCTATGGTGTGGCTGAAGGAGCAAGGCGTGGATATCGCCGCCCAAAAACTCAGGAATGGCGAGACGCCGATGTTTGAGGCGGCGGCGAAAGGCCACATTGAGGCCATGGCATGGCTGAAGGAGCAGGGCGCGGACGTCAACGCGAAGGGCCGTTCTGGCCTGACGCCGATGTTTATGGCGGTCTCGGGTGGTCATGTCAAGGCCGTGCAGTGGCTGAAGGACCACGGCGTGGATGTCAACGTCACAGATGCCGACAACCGGTCGCTGATGGTTTACGCTGCCGCGAACGGCAACATCGAGGTGATGCAATGGTTGAAGAAACAAGGCGTGGACATCAACGCCGTGGATAACGACGGCAAGACGCCCTTATCCGCGACGGACGATGAAGAAGCAAAGGAATGGTTGCGTGCCAATGGCGCGAGCGAGTGAGCGGTATTCCGCGAACCCTGGGGCAAGCGTGTTTCGGAGTT
>Ga0123353_10006069_pt1 | contig 16014 bp, 16 predicted proteins | sample TergutLab28metaG_3_FD_92763 | JGI IMG/M metagenome (GOLD analysis project Ga0123353, IMG submission 92763) | Labiotermes labralis P3 segment gut microbial communities from Petit-Saut dam, French Guiana - Lab288 P3 | ecosystem: Host-associated > Arthropoda: Insects > Digestive system > Gut ... | reverse complement strand
ACTATACTCTACCCAGTTTTAGTGATCTGATGACCAAAGAAGAGCGCAACGCTCTTGCAGCTGCTTTAAAGACAACTAATATAATTTGGCTACAAGCCTCCGGCTGCTCCGGCTGTTCTGTTTCTATCCTTAACTATATTAACTTTGACAATCTAACAAGTATCGGCACCCCGTCAGATATCGGCAGTGTAGTTCTGGGCAGTGCTCCCGAGTTAGAAGACAACTTTGTTAACTTCCGCTTCCAGCCAACTTTGATGGCCGGCCAAGGTTATGTTGCTATGGACTCTTTGAACCAAGCAGCAAAAGGCCCTTTCGTTTTGGTAGTAGAAGGCGGTATTGCCACTAAAGACGACGGCTTTTACGCCGAAGTCGGCATGAATGAAGATAACACCCACGGCATTACGATAAAAGAGCATGTCAAAGAACTAGCTCCCAAAGCCGTTGCTATTTTTGCCTTAGGTTCATGTGCAACCTGGGGTGGCGTACCGGCTGGTAAACCCAACCCAACCGACATCGAAAATGTTATGGATTTTGTAAAAAAGCAAAATATTAAAACTCCGGTTATAAATATACCCGGTTGCCCTTCTCATCCCGACTGGTTCTTGCTGTCGGTAGCTGTCGTTCTCACTAAAGGCATGGATGCTTTGGAGCTTGACAGTCTTCTGCGCCCCAAAATGTTCTTCTCTCAAACCTGTCATGACCAATGCCCGCGCAGAGGTCAGTTTGAAAACGCCAAATTCTCTACCACCCTTTCCAACAGTGACGGCTGCCTTTATTTGTTGGGTTGCCGCGCACCAGAAGCTCACGGCGACTGCCCTCACCGCACCTGGAACGGCAAAGGCCGCTGGTGCGTTGATGCCGGTGCTCCCTGTGTAGCCTGCACCGAGCCATCTTTTCCAGATAACGGTCCTCTCTTCTTAAGAATGTCCATGTGGGATCACATGAATACCCTAGCCATCGGTTTATTCGGCGCAGCAGCAGTAGGCGTAGGCGCCGGTTATATTGCCTACAAACGCAAACAAAATAAAAAGAAAGCCCAGCAAGCTGCGAAATAATCCTCGCGTGTAAAGGAGAAAGATAATAAATGACTAAATTAATTGTTGATCCCATCACGAGGATTGAAGGCCACCTTAAAATTGAGGTGACGTTAGAAAATGGTAAAGTAGTAGACGCCAAAAGCTGCGGCACAATGTTCCGCGGCATTGAAACCTTAATGGCCGGACGCCATCCCATGGATGCTCCTACAATCGCCCAGCGCGTGTGCGGCGTATGTCCCACTTCACACTCGGTAGCTTCCAATTTAGCTTTGGAAGACGCTTTCGGTTTCCTTAATAAAGTGCCTAAAGACGGCCGCATTTTAAGAAACATCGTGCAGGGCTGGAACTTTTTACAATCTCATATAGTGCACTTTTACCATTTGGCTGCTTTAGATTATGTAGACGTTACCGCTGTAGCCGGTTATACCGGCAACGATCCGGCTTTACAAAAAGTAGCCGCTTTCATTAAACGCGCTACCGATGCCGGCGATATGAATATGCTCTCTATTTTCTATCCGCGCTACGAGGGTGACTACCGCCTGTCACCGGAAATCAATATAAAAGCTACCGGCGACTACGTGCGTGCTTTAGAAGCCCGTCGCATATGCCATGAAGCTCATGCCATGTTTACAGGCAAAATGCCTCACGGCGTGGGCATAGTGCCAGGCGGCGTTACCTGCAAGCCTACCGTAGACAACATTAACCGCTCAATCGCTAAACTTGCCCAAGTACGCGACTTTATTGACAATTGCTATATTCCAGACGTAATAGCAGTAGCCGAAGCTTATAAAGATGATGGATTTTCTCAGGGCCCTGGTTGCGGCAATCTTATTTCTTTCGGCGTTTTTGATGAGGAAGTAAGCGGCACCAACCTAGACACCAGAAAACGTTTGTTTAACCAAGGCATTATCAGTATCGGCGACCTATCCAAAGTCGGTTCCTTTGATCACACCAAAATAACCGAGAGCGCAAATTCCGCCTGGTATAAAGACACTGCCGCTATTTCCCCACTAGACGGTAATTCTCTATCCAATATTACAAGAAGCGAGGCTTACTCCTGGTGTAAAGAGCCCCGATATGGCGGTGCCGTATACGAACCAGGGCCTATAGCCCGCATGGTCATTAACTATGTTAACGGCGACAAAACAGTACAAACTGCCGTAGATAACGTGCTCTCACACTTCGGCGCTCCTATTACCGCTCTCTTCTCTACTTTAGGCCGCCATGCTGCTCGCGCTTTGGAAGCTAAAATTGTAGCCGATAAAATGGCCGAGTGGCTACTTCAGCTTACTCCCCATGCCCAAACTGTCCACGAGTATGTAATAGAAGATGACTTACCTCAAAAATCTGACGGTATCGGTCTTTGGGAAGCTCCCCGCGGAGCCATTTCCCACTGGTGTAAGATAGATAACGGTGTGATCTCCAATTATCAGATCATCACTCCTTCTTCATGGCATGCCTCGGGCAAAGACGCTAGCGGCCAGCACGGCCCCATTGAACAGTCTTTGATCGGCACACCCGTTAAAGATGTCAACAACCCCTTTGAACTGGTCAGAACAGTCCGCGCTTTTGACCCCTGCCTAGCCTGCGCCGTACACATTATTAAACCCAACGGCGAAACTTTGGGCAAATTCCGCGTAGCCTAAGTTAGGTTATTAAATGACTGAAACTTTATTCCCCACTCCTGTACTGGTACTTGGAGTGGGGAATATTTTAATGAGAGATGAAGGCTTTGGTGTGCGGACCGTCGAAGCTCTTCAAAAAAGAAACGATATACCCATAGGCGTAGAGCTTCTAGACGGCGGTACCGCCGGCCATGATTTAATAGACGTTATTGAAAACCGTAAAAAAATCATAGTGGTAGATTGCGTGCGCGGCGGCTGCGAGCCCGGCAGTATTTACTGCTTTGGCCCCGATGACGTGTGCGAGCAAGGCAACTATAACATGACTTCGCTGCATCAAGTAGGTATATTGGAAATTTTTGCTTTGTCGCAAGCTTTCGGCAGTCCGCCACAAGAAGTGATCATATTCGGCGTCGAGCCGTTTTCCACAGATTTACATATGGGTCTTTCTCCGTTAATAGAAGATAAAATGCCCAAAGTTATAGAAATGGTAATGCAGGAATTGCAAAAATCTATATAAATTACTAGATAGTGTCGTCACAAGATATTAGCCCAGTTAGCAATGCACCTGATATGAACAACTGCTAAGAATGAAGAGTATTTTTAGCATATCTTGTGGCTATACCACGCCAGCGTTTAAGCATTAAAAAAGCGTTTTCTAGCAAATGTTGATTGATAAATTTATTTAGAACTTATATTCTATAAAAACCAACTTTAAAACAAAGAGCTTGAAATGAGTGGGGTGCGTGTAATTATTGTTGAATATTAGGGCGCATCATCTAATTTTTAAGCTGCCCTATTTTTATCATAAAAATCTGATCCTGTCCTAGTGTGATGGTAGCCATTTAGACCATAAAGATTTATAATGCATATATGGTCGCAGAAAAATGTAACTTCATGTTTCAAATTTATTTTACTATCTTATCCAAATTCTTGTACCATCTGTGTGCCGTAAAGAATAAAATTAAATGCCATGCAAACGATAACTGCTAAAACTATTATATCTAATTACCGTCCGCACGGTTGGTTTGCCAGCAACTACACTATGAATATCTACCGTGGCTGTAGCCACGGCTGTATATATTGCGACAGCCGCAGTTTGTGTTACGGCATAGTGGATTTTGATACCGTAAAATCTAAGGAAAATGCTCTTGCAATTATAGAAAAAGAACTGAAAAGCAAGCGCAGAAAAGGCTTGTTGCTCAGTGGTTCTATGAGCGATCCCTATAATCCATGTGAGGCTAAAGAAAAGCTTTCGCAAGATTCATTAAAACTTATTGACAAATATGGTTTCGGCACAGTAATTATTACTAAATCACCTTTGGTTGAACGTGACAAAGACATCTTGTTAAGCATTAAACAGCATTCTCCGGCTATTGTAAATTTTACCGTTACCACCGCCGATGATAAACTCTGCAAACAAATAGAACCGCATGTAGCACCCACCAGCCAAAGACTTAAAGCTTTGCAAAATCTTAGTTCCCAAAGCATTGTATGCGGCGTTGTACTGATACCTATACTACCTTTCATTAATGACAATTCTCAAAATATAGAGCAACTAGTGGCTGCAGCTGCTGATAACGGCGCTAAATGGGCTTGCATGGACGGAGGAGCCGGTATGACTTTAAGAGAGGGTAGCAGAGAATATTTTTACGATGCTTTGGATAAAAATTTTGCCGGCATAAAAGAAAAGTACATGGCTGCTTTTGCTGCCAATTATGTATGCCTTTCTCCTAACCGCAATTTAAATCAGATATTTAAAGAGGCTTGCTATAAGCATGGACTGCTATATAAATCAGCCGATATAGATACTTTTATACTTAGTGGTTATAAGCAAACACAACAGCTGTCTTTATTATAAAAATTGTTTTCCCATAATATTTTTTGTATAGTTGCAAATTCATAAAATCACTTGCCACTAATTATTAAAATCACTTGCCACTAATTATTAAAATCACTTGCCACTAATTATTAAAATCACTTGCCACTAATTATTAAAACGATGTATAATACGATCGTAACATAAACTGTTGGAGACGCTATGGCTACATATCTTAAAAGAATCATAGATAAAAAAATTGCTGAGAAAATGCAGGTGATGGGCTGTGTAGTTGTAAAAGGTCCGAAATGGTGCGGCAAGACAACCACAGCTCAACAATTTGCAAAAAGCATTATAGAATTACAAGACCCAGTAGAGGGAGCGAAATATAAAGAAATTGCTGAAAATAATATAAAACTATTATTGGAGGGGGAAAAGCCGCGTCTAGTTGACGAATGGCAGCTGATACCTAATATTTGGAATGCGATTCGATACGATGTCGATAAAAAAGATGCCACAGGCTTATATATAATTACCGGCTCCGTAACACCAAATGACAAAGATATAAAAGATTTGCATTCGGGAATCGGCAGAATGTCTTTTGTCACAATGTACCCAATGTCTTTATATGAAAGCGGAGACTCGAACGGATCTATTTCACTAAAAGACATTTTAGATGCTAATGTAGATATTAACGGGCAAAAATCGGATATTACCTACGAAAGATTAGCCTATCTTACTTGTCGCGGCGGCTGGCCACACGCAATAAAAATGAAGGATGAAAATTTGGCCTTGAGGGTCGCCGAAGAATATTTGGACGCTTTGTGCGAGACAGATATTGAAAACGCCGAAAAGAAAAGTGTTAACCCGGCTCTCACAAGAGCAATCATGCGGGCATATTCAAGACTAGTTTGCACAGTTGAGGCAGACAAAACTCTTTATGAAGATATCAGAAATATTTACGGTAGCGTGTCTGACGCTACAATAATTACATATCTAAATAAGCTAAATAGACTGTATGTAACCGATGAGATACAAGCATGGAATCCGAACATTATCAGTAAGACAAACGTTCGAACCGCACCCAAAAAGGCACTTGTAGATTCTTCCATCGCCTGTGCCGCCTTGCAATGCTCACCAAAAGAATTGGCGTTAGACCCAATTTCCTTCGGTTTGCTGTTTGAAAACTTGGTTAACAGAGATTTAAAAATCTATGCCGATAGAATAGGCGGCTTTTTACGTCATTACAGAGATAGATACGGTTTGGAATGTGATCAGGTCATACATTTTGACAATGGAGAATACGCACTTATTCAAACCAAGCTCGGAACAAAAAAAATCAAGGAAGCTACAGAAAAGCTGATTGAGCTGAGAGACAAGATAAGATTAAACGACAAAAAGGAGCCCAAATTTTTAATGGTTGTAACAGGTAGCGATCTAGCTTACACAACTAAAGAGGGTGTTTTGATTGTGCCGATTGGGTGCCTGAAAGATTAAACAAGAATTTTAGGAAATGAAGAATAATGTCATAGAAAAACGAAAACCAGCTTTAATTGATCCCGGTATTATCAAAAGACGGTATAAAGCTTTCTTTGGCAGCCTGCCCATGTTGAATAAAGCCGTTGGCTACGCCTAAAAACAAAGCGTAGTCTACCAGTTCCTGATAATCTTTTTTCTTAACTTTATTTTTAAGTTCGGTAAACTTAACGGACAACGGCAAAGGTGTATACTGACTCATCAAACTATAATATATACCATTACCAAAAACGTCAAAAAGCATGTCTAAAACTTTCTTGCTGTCGTCAAGATGAGTGGGTAGCAACATATGCCGAACCATAACTCCTTTTTGCATGACGCCGTTTTCATTAAAAGAAGCTTGGCCTATTTGTCTGACCATTTCTCTTAGGGCAGATAAAGCATATTGCCGATAGTTACAGGCATTTGAATATTTTAAAGCCAAAGCATCGTCATAATACTTAAAATCCGGCAGATAGATGTCTATGTAGCCTTTTAGCATTTGTATAGTGGAAGTTTTTTCATAGCCGCTGCTGTTATAAATAACCGGTAAGCCCAAGCCCTTACTTTTGGCTATATCCAAAGCCTCTATTATCTGTGGCACAAAATGAGTGGGCGTTACTAAATTGATATTTAAAGCCCCTTGCTCCTGTAGACTCAAAAATATGTCGCCTAAACGCTTGACGCTTATTTTCAGCCCGCTTTTTAAAGTGCTTATGCCATAGTTTTGACAAAAAACACATTTTAAATTGCAGGAAGAAAAAAATACCGTGCCAGAACCTTCTTTTCCAGAAATACAAGGCTCTTCCCAAAAATGCAAAGCGGCGCGTGCCGCTTTTATCGTGTAAGAGCTTTGGCAAAAACCCAGCTTTTTGCTTTCTCTATCGACACCGCATTCTCGGGGACATAAAGTACAATGTTTAAGTATTTCTGAAACCATATTATTTAATTGGTAAGCGCTCCACCGCCCCTAGCAGTTTTTTATTTTGATGGTCCCAATCAAAAATAAACACACAGCTTTGCTCGCTGGTTACAGAGGCTAAAGTTTCTCCGCAGTGAGTCAGTAAAGTTTCGCCTAAGCTAAAATCAAGCTTAGGTTCTGACCCCGTGCGGTTACATACTAGCACAGTGGTGCTTGTCTCAGCAGCGCGCTTCTGCCAGCACTCTTCAGGCGGACAAGGCTGAGGGGGCCAAGCCGACGGGCAGATAAATACTTCCACGCCGTTTTCCAGACCGCTTTGGGCAATATGAGGCCTCCAGGCATCCGCACAGATAAGTACGCCAAAGTTTATACCATGAATTTTATAAGCCTCGGTAGTCTGTCCGGCACAAGACCAATCCTCACTGCCTTTTTGCACGGCTATTTTGCGATGAGAGCCCAAAAAGGTGCCCTTTTCATCAAATACTAGGCAAGAGTTATAAAGTTTTTCATTAAACCGCTCGGTAGTACACAGCATGAGTGCAGTGTGGTTAGCGGCAGCTCTAGCAGCTAAAGACACGGCAAAATCATCGGGTTGAGTTTCTATCCAAGAAGTGCCTATATCTTCATAAAAATAGTAGCCGCTCAAAGCAAGCTCTGGGGTAACAAACAACTTAGCGCCGGCAGATATAGCTTCTTCTAAAGACTTACTTACCAGTTCTTTATTGGCCTTAATGTCGCTTTTACGACTAGATAAGTGAGCCAAAGCTATTTTGATAGACATATCTTTTCCTTTTGCTTATATTTTAGCACAGCTTAATGCACTATTATACAAAACAAATTTGATTGACAAAAGACAATTGATACACTATCATTTTTATACATTTAAATATAGGAATATAACGATGACAATATATAGTAATTATGAGTTCTTCGGCACAGAAAAAGAAGTTAAACGCATAGTCTCGCTGGTCCCTTCTTTCAGCAAATCCATAGATTATTTGGGTTTACAGAATTTTCTTGTAGGCATTACCGATAAATGCGAGGTATCCTCTCCGACACAAAGAGCAATCGTAGGCGGCTTTGCTCATGCTAATCTGGAAAAAATAATAGCCTGCAAACCAGACTTAGTACTGATGTTTGCTGGCCTAAACAAAGATTTAAGAGATCAAATTATTGAAAAAACCAGAGCGATGGTAATAGTAAGCCGCCCGTCTAGCTATGATAATGTGGTTAAGCTTTTGCAAAAAATAGTTAGCTTGTGCGACTGTCAAGATGCTCAGGAAAAACTCTCCGAACTACTAGCTCAAAGCCAAAAAGTGCAAGATAAAGTGAAAAATTTGCCCAAAAAACGTACTTTTCGCTTGATGCATATAGAAAATTTAAAAACTTGCACGCCATACTCTTTTCAGTATGATATGATAGAAAGAGCTGGCGGACAGCCTTTCCCCATAGAAAATCCGAATGACGCTTATCAAAATGTATCATTGGAAGAATTTATAGATTTTGACCCGCAGTTTATTGTCAGTTGCGGCGCACGCTGTCCTCAGGAATTAAAAGCGCCACACCCTGACTGCCAAAGCAAAGAGCGTCCATGCCAACGCACTTTGCAGCATATTTTAGATAAAAAAGAATGGCAGAACGTATTAGCCATAAAAGAGCAAAATATATATTTTCCTTCCTGTCTTTATATTTGCCATCCGGGAGTATATATGATTTTGGGCATAGAAAAGATGGCGCGTATTCTGCACCCGCAAGCCTTTAAATATTAGAGGAACGTTATGCAAGATGAACTTAAAGAAATAAAAGAACAACTGGGTTTGGTGCAGGTATACACCGGTGAAGGTAAGGGTAAAACTACCGCCACGTTGGGATTAGCTTTAAGGGCCAGCGGTTGCGGCCTAAAAGTAGTTATAGTGCAATTTTTAAAAGGACAAAGGGAATTAGGCGAGCATAAAGCTGCTGCTAAAAGCGGTCTTTTTGACATTATACAGCCGGGTCTTATGACTTGCATTAAGGGACAAAACATTGAAGCCGCTAGAGAAGCTTCCAGAGAAGCCTTGAAAATAGCTCATGAAAAAATAAAAGAGTGCGATGTGCTTATATGTGATGAGTTTAATATAGCCGTTAAAAAAGGTTATGTAACCATAGACGAGGCTATTGATTTTATTAAAAATAAACCAGCCCATACCGAACTGATATTAAGCGGACGTTATGCCGCGCCTGAGGTAATAGAACTAGCCGATCTGGTATCGGTTATCACGCCGCTCAAGCACTATTCAAGCCGAGGACAGGGGGCACGTAAAGGTATAGAATTTTAGTAATTGGTTAAATATTGTCTAAAGTTTTGATAAAATACAAAATCCGTTCTTTTTAATCACACTGTAAAGGAACGGATTTTTATATCTTTTATGGTGGGCGGTGATGGATTTGAACCAACGACCTCTGCGATGTCAACGCAGCGCTCTAACCAACTGAGCTAACCGCCCGAAAAATATTAGGTTTATATTCTAACAAGTTTATTTAGCAGCAGTCAAACAACAATCGCATTTTTTCGGTGCCATTCTATTTGGATGCATCACGACAATTTCTAATTTCTACACAAATGGTAAACTCCTCCAGCACTACTTATGGAGGAGTTTACCATTACACAAAAAGGAGAACGCCGGTTATCATGTATAAAAAGAAAGATGAACTATAATTAAAAAACAAATATTTTTATATTTATTTATCTAATATACTTGTTTTAATTAATTTATAATTGATTATATAATAAGCTTATAATTAAGTCAATAGTTTTTTCAAGAATTTTAATAAAAACCCTTAAAAATTCTGCACACCACGAAAATGCCCACTAAAAAGTGGGCATTTGAACATACAAGCTAAAAATAAAACTATTTTTTAGGCAGTATAATAACAGCTAAAGCAGCAGCAGCAGCAGCTTTAAACAAGTCCGGCAATACAAAAGGCATAGCAGATAAGCGCAAGGTTTCCCATAAAGACAATTCGTTACCGACCCATAGCCACATCCACATAGTGCCGAAAAGCAAAATGACCATGGCTGCAGCAGCCATCACTAAAAACATTGCGGTAAACTTACGACTTTTAACGACGTTATCCACCAAATAGCCGATGAGTAATGCGGCAGCGGCAAAACCTATGACATAACCAAAAGTCACGCCAACAGTAACCGTAGTCATTACTGGCAGACCTATAAGCGCCATGACGGCATAAATAGCTATAGATACACCACCCCAACCTTTACCTAGAAAGACACCTATAATTAAGGCACCAAAAGTAGACAGCGAAAAAGCTACTGGCGAAAGAGGAGTAAGTATCTTAATATTGGCAAAAAGACCTAAAAGCACAGCAAAACCAAAAGCCAGCAAAAGCTTGGTAAGCCAGCTTTGTGCCACGCGCCAGTTATAGGTGTTGGTGCGTATTTTGTCAAAAGTAAGCATTATAGAGTTCAAAAGCGTCCTCCGTCTTAAGAATGCTGTATTATATCATTAAATCTATCTTTTGGAAAAACCAGGCTTGACCATGCCCACTAAACCCAGTTCAACTTCTTTGCCGCAAGAAGGGCAAGTGCAACGCATAGTTAAAGCTTGATTCATTACTCGCTCGACAGCAGCGGAAACCACCGAATCTAAATTATCCACGCGGTCATCCATCAAATCAAGACGGGTTATAGTTTTTTCTATATCTCTTTTTAAATCTTTTAAGGCATCTTCGTTTTTATCTTTGGCCATGGGGTTTTCCTCCATAGCGGCAGGTGCCGCCTGCTTTTTATATTTAAGTTAAAACGCACGCATGCAGCACGTTTTATATTTTGCGGTTTTACTTATTGTAATACTAAAAGCTCTAAATCCAAAACTTTTTAAATAAAAAGGGGGGGTTTATTCGCCCTCCCTTAATTTAAACTAATTTTAGCAGTTTTTAGAGCTGCATATTTTTAAAAAGATTGGCCATTTCAATAGCGCTTTGAGCTGAAGAAGCACCCTTATTGCCCATCTTGCTACCGGCTCGCTCAATGGCTTGCTCTAAGTTTTCGGTGGTCAAAAGGCCGTTAATTACAGGCAGTTCGCTGTCTAAAGAAATCTTCGCTATACCTTTAGCACTCTCGGCAGCAACATAATCAAAATGCGGCGTGGAACCACGGATAATAGTGCCTAGGCAAATCACAGCATCATATTCGCCGCTTTTAGCCATCTTTTGGGCAGCCATGGGTATTTCTAAAGCACCCGGCACCCAAGCAATCTCTATATTTTCATCGCTAACACCCTGACGGGAAAAAGTATCTAAAGCTCCCGACAAAAGTTTTTGAGTGATAAAATCGTTAAAGCGAGATACTACAATGCCAAATTTTAAACCGGTGCCAGTGAGATTGCCTTCAAAAATCCTAGCCATTTTCTTTTCCCTTTTCATCCAAGTGTAATAAGTGGCCCATTTTTTCTTGTTTAGTCTTTAAATAATAGCGGTTATGGTCGTTAGGGTCAACAATGATAGGTACTTGTTCAATTACTTCAATACCATAACCGTCTAAACCGATAACTTTTTTAGGGTTGTTGGTCATAAGTTTTATTTTACGTATGCCTAAATCAGCCAGTATCTGGGCGCCGATACCATAGTCGCGCAAATCCTCGGGAAAACCCAGTTTAATATTAGCTTCAACGGTATCTAAGCCTGTATCTTGCAAAGCATAGGCTTTCATTTTATTATGAAGACCTATACCACGCCCTTCCTGACGCATATACAAAAACACACCGCAGCCGTTTCTTTCTATTTGCTGTAAAGCATGGGAAGCCTGCTCTCCACAATCGCATCTTAACGAACCGAAAACATCCCCGGTTAAACACTCTGAATGCACGCGCACTAAAACTTCTTCGTCAGGACTAAAAGTCTCATGCCCTTTAACTAAAGCCACATGCTCGCCGCTGTCTATATCGCTTTTAAAAGCAATGATACGGAAGTCTCCATATTTGGTAGGCATGTCGGCTTCGGCAACTCTATACACCAATTTTTCATGGCGACGGCGGTAGCTGATTAGATCGGCCACCGAAATAATATTAATGCCGTATTTTTGGGCAAATTTAATAAGAGCGGGCAAACGCATCATATTACCGTCTTCATCCATAACTTCACACAATACACCAGCTGGATATAAACCAGCTAACTTGCAAAGATCAACTGTAGCCTCGGTATGCCCGGCACGTACCAATACGCCACCCTCTCTAGCCCGTAACGGGAAAGTGTGACCCGGTCTAACAAAATCGGTCGGCTTACTTAACTGATCTATCAAAGCAGCTACGGTAGCTGCTCTGTCGGCAGCTGATATACCGGTAGTAGTACTATATTTTGCTTCTACAGATACCGTAAAAGCTGTGCCCATAGGAGCAGTATTATTAGAAACCATAAGAGGAATATCTAATTCTTCCAAACGCTCGGCAGTCATGGCTATACAAATAAGACCGCAAGCGTTTTTGGCCATAAAATTAATAACAGCAGTATCGGCAAACTGAGCGGCAACTATGATATCGCCCTCGTTTTCGCGGTTATCATCATCTACCACCAAAAGCATTTTGCCTTCTTTAAAATCTCTTACGGCCTTTTCAATGGTGCTTAACATATTTTAAAATCCGTTTTCCAGCAAAAATTCTTGATTTATATTGCTTTGCTGCTTGGCAGACACAAATTTTTGTACATATTTGCCGATAATATCAGCTTCCAAGTTTACCGTATCCCCTGTTTTTAGATCGCCCAAGCGGCTGTCTTTTCTAGTAATAGCTGTCAATGAAACGCTAAAAGTATCGCTGGTTTGACCAGCTACAGTAAGCGATACGCCGTCTACAGCTATAAATCCTTGTAAAACAATATATTGCATTATTTTGACGGGAGCGGTAATTTGCATAATTACAGCGCCACCTTGCGGGGTTAAAGATTTTACGACCCCCGTTCCATCTATATGTCCTTGTACATTATGGCCGCCTATACGTCCTGAAGCCAAAACAGCGCGCTCCAAATTAACGCTGCCACCCGCCTTGAGCGTACCCAAATTAGAAAAGTGCAAAGTTTGCGGCATAATATCGGCGTTAAAGCTATGAGAATTCAAAGAGGTAACCGTTAAGCATATGCCGTTAACGGCTATAGAATCGCCGATTTTAGCATCTTTAAGTACTTTATCGGCTTTAATGGTTATTTTATCGGAAGAAATTAAGGTAATAACACCTTTTTCTTCCACGATACCTGTAAACATTTTGAATTAATCCTTTTTGACGTATCCGGTAATCAGAGTATCGTCACCAAAAGTAGCTACCGATACTCGCTCAAGTTTAATGGCGCCCAATACTTTATCGGCGCCGAAGCCAGCTACCGGAGTTTTAGCTCCACTGCCTCCTATAATAATAGGGGAGATAAAAGCCATAACTTTATCAACCAAGCCCAAATCAAACATAGACCCTAGTAAAATAGAGCCACCTTCTACTAAAACACTGGTAATACCACGCTCGGCTAAATATTCCAAAAGGCGATGCAGATCTACTAAGCCACCTTCGGCCGGCATTTCCACCAACTCGGCGTCTTTAGCTTCAGCAAAAGCTGATTTTTCGCTCTCTTTAGCTTTACGCCCCAAGAAAACAATGGTTTTGCCCGGCTCTTTAAATATATTGGCCGACAAAGGAGTGCGGCCGGCATCATCTACAATAACGCGCACCGGCTGGTTTTTGAAAGTACCTCCATGACCATGGCCGCTACGGGCCGTTAAGTGCGGATCATCTATTAAAACAGTATTAACACCTACCATGATAGCGTCGGAAACATAACGCACATTGTGTGAGAAATTGCGAGAATCGTCATTGGAAATCCACTTTGAGTCGCCGCTGCGGGTGGCAAGTTTGCCGTCTACACTCATAGCGTATTTAACAGTAATAAAAGGTAGGCCAGTGGTAATATATTTAAAATAGCTTTCGTTTATATGTCTAGCTTCTTCTTCGTATTGACCCACATAAACGCGTAGACCGGCTTCTTGCAGTTTATCAACACCCTTGCCTTTTACCAAAGGATTATCGTCTAAAGTAGCAATATATATATCGGTAATGCCGGCAGCAATAATAGCTTCAGTACAGGGAGCAGTGCGACCGTAATGTACACAAGGCTCCAAAGTAACATACATGACAGCACGCTTAGCTTTGTCATCGGCTTGCTTTAAAGCCATGATTTCGGCATGCATGCCCCCCGGAGGCTGAGTATAACCCTGGCCCACTACTTTGCCATCGCGCACGATGACAGCGCCTACTGCCGGATTGGGACTAACGTGGCCCATAGCTATCCTAGCTAGTGATAAAGCTTGTTCCATGTATTCCATAACACTCATTCTATCATTTATGATTTTACAATTTCAAAAATATACTATACGTAGTTTTGCTCTTTTAATGTACTTGGTGATAAAGAAGAGACCGTAATGTATTGGTTAATTTGGCTTTACCTGCCGACGGCTTTGATTTATAATATTTAAAAGCACTTAGACAAATAACGAGCAGGAGTACTGCCATTTACACACAAGAATCAAATTTGCCGATTGCGCAAGACAAGCCGGTGCAAACACAAAAAAACAAAGGTATGAGAAACTGGTTAATAGACATCGGTGTCGCTGTAGTTTTGGCAGCAGTTTTTTTCTTTTTCTTTCAGCTCTTATTCCAGTTTTATTCCATTACAGGCCCAAGCATGCTAAGCACGCTTAACGATAGTGAGCGCGTGCTCGTATTAAAAACAAGCAATACTCCGCAGCGTGGAGACGTTATAATCTTTAAAGTGCCAGGCAGCGAGAGCGAAACGTATGTTAAACGAGTTATAGGTTTACCAGGCGAAACTGTGCAGATTACTAACGGTATAGTTCATATAAATGGTTTAGCATTAGATGAGCCTTACGTCAATGGTACGCCTTACGGCAGCAATGCCGCCGTTACCGTGCCTAGTGGTAGTTATTTTGTCATGGGTGACAACCGCAACAATAGCGATGACAGTCGCCGATTCGGCAGTGTTGCAAGTGATCATATTATAGGCAAAGTCTTATTTGCAGTGTGGCCGGCAGGCTCTTGGGGCAGCAACGTCACCTACCGTTACGAACTAACAGGAGCATAAGTATAAATAACGAAGCTTATAAAATGTTTAATGAAAGCGGTGCTGTTTTGCACGGTCATTTTTTGTTGACAAGCGGGCTGCATTCAGATGTATATTGGGAAAAAATTCGGGTAGTACAGCACCCCAAAGCTACAGAGCGCTTATGCCAAATAATTGCCGAATATTATAAAGATTTAGAGGTAGACTTTGTAGCCGGGCCAACTACCGCTGGTATAATTTTAGCTTATGAAGTAGCTAAAAAACTTAATAAGCCGTGTTTATTTGCCGAAAAAGTTGGCGAAGAACGTCAGTTTAAACGCGGTTTAGAGCTGCAAAAAGAACAAACAGTGCTGATAGTGGATGATATATTAACTACCGGCAAGAGCGTAAATGAAGTAATAGCCGCTGTAAAACAAGTCGGCGCCACAGTAGCTGCCATAGCCGTATTAGTAGACCGCAGTGAAAAAGGCTTAAAATTTAATGATATCCCCGTTTTTTCTTGCCTGCGCGCTCCAGCCGCAGCGTATAAACCTGAAGACTGCCCTATGTGCAAGCAAAAAATGCCGCTTGCTGTTCTGGGCGGTGCCAAAAAGTCGCAATGTTAGGATATATTTGATTTAAAACCACTTGTCAAAAACATCTGTACTTGACATGGGGGGGGGTCGCGGTAAACTAACCTAAAAGCTGCTTATATCAAGATGTAAATCTTATCTTGTCTAAAGGAACCACAATGAATAATATTTTTATCGGAATGCTGTTGGTTTTTTTGAATTTTAATATTACCACTGATTCAATAGTGATTGGTTTAATCCCTACTTTCTTAGGTTATATATTTATGATCAGAGGATTATCTGAAATTACAGGATTTAGCGATCGATTTTCAAAAATAGTACCTTTTGTCAAAGTTATGGTTGTATATTCCGGAATTTGCTATGCAATGGATCTATTTGGAATTTCGTCAATGATCGTAACGCCTGTCGTCTT
>Ga0123353_10006067_pt1 | contig 16017 bp, 9 predicted proteins | sample TergutLab28metaG_3_FD_92763 | JGI IMG/M metagenome (GOLD analysis project Ga0123353, IMG submission 92763) | Labiotermes labralis P3 segment gut microbial communities from Petit-Saut dam, French Guiana - Lab288 P3 | ecosystem: Host-associated > Arthropoda: Insects > Digestive system > Gut ... | reverse complement strand
TTGTTGATTAAATATATAAAATGCAACTTTAGAGGTTAGCGGTGCGGTACGACCACTATAGTTGACATTAGGCATCAAAAGGTTAAAAAAGTCCATAAAGCATATCCTCTTATATTTATTTCCCGTCCTCACAATGTAATGTCATGTAATGTTCAAAATTCTGACAGTGGGTGCATGAAGCTGTGCTTAAAAAAACTGCAAGAACCACAGGAGACCAAGATTTATTTTACATCTTGCACATATCATGATGTTTAGCAAAAATGTGTGCTGTCACAATAGAGTATGAAGCTCCCTCGTATGCAAGGCTCTGGAGCCAAAATCTGAATGGTGACAAAAAGAATTAAGGTCTTTGTAACAGAATTTCAGGAAATTAACACTGTATACCAAAATCAAGAGCAGATCCTAGTAACAGTCATCCATTTGGAGAAACACTGTTGTCAGAGACTTTAGTACATATCTAAATCGATCAATGTTAAGTTAAACTGCTTGCCTACACTTACAAATCTGTGAGACAACCATCCATTCTCTTACAAATTTGTAATGAATTGCATATCACATGGCAACAGAGGCAAGACCCTTTGGATGGTAATTCTGTAACAGCATGCAAGGTGAAAATGGTACTGCATGTCAGAGATACCAGATGCTGTTTGTTACAAATATGCAAGCAGGATTGACATAACACAGCAAAACAAAACTTCAAAGGACACCATTAATTTTCTGCATTGCACAGATAACTGGTTTCAAATAGTTGCTTGCTAATAAAGTTCCTGAGTTTTGAGGTGATTCATCTCATTGTGTTATAGTAGTTATAGCTACTGTTGCAATGTTCCGTGTCTAAGACTAGCAAGACATTATTTCTATTTTCCATTGCTTACTGTTCAGTTGGCTTTATAATACCTGAAGGTGGTGATACACAAGGGCAATATTACAAAATTATGGCCGGAATGAATGTGACTTGAGCACAAACCTGTCTTCCATGGAGCTTGACGAGGCAACCGTGATCGTATTAATGACTGAATGCAGGGAGCCACTGCTTCCTCCTCCAGCAACAGCTGCTGCATATGCAGCCACCATTTGCAGGTCTGAAGTGACATTGCGCCGACCATGGCCATGTCCCCCCCTTGGACTGGCTGGACATGAGTTGGCAGCACTACAATCATATCACATTCATCACTTCACTACATAACACAGATACAGATGTACATACAGAAAATGCTCTCCCACTGGTGTGAAGTTATAATTAAAGACCACTATGTTTGAACTACAAACTGAAATTTATACATCTTTAAACCAATAATTTGGTCACAACTATCGGGATACACGATGCAAGGCCATTCATTATCAATGTATACTTCAATGTGGTTTATCAGCTTCTGAATAAAGATTCTATCTCACAGTTGGTCTACGAGAATTTTGTAAACATCAGCTAACATATCAGTGATCAAGTCTTACATCAGCCATGTTCTCCAAACATACATGCAAAGAAAAACATTCAAAAAAAATTCCCAGAACACTGTAATATTGCAATCTGATTAATAATGTAATGCATCAATGACACACTACTTTAAAAAGGGACTCGAAGAATGCAAACAGTACACTGGAAAGGGCTGGAAAAGAAAAGTCATGCCCTGTTACTTCACTATATTTGTGTGGCCAATACAAAGGTGAAATCACTGGGCAAAAATCAAGTATCTCAGCAAGGGCTAATTTTAATGCATCTAGAATCCTTGACAGACTGTATGTTCCCTCAATGAACACAATTTTGATTCTGTCCTTCCTTGATGTCTGGAAATATGCCCAACAAACATGAAAATTATGTCTCATGTATATTTACATCACCAATATCAACAGAACCACAACCATAAACACCATCACCACCACCACTGCTGCCACCCCATCCCGCCATCACTACCACTATCACTGCTGCCACCATTACCACTACCACTACCACCACCCCCACCACAACCATGATTATGAAAATAAAAACAGCAGCAGTGAGATGTTTCAGAACTAAAACATAAATTGGAAATCTTGAGCCCTTCCTATCTGTGTGGTTGAAGACACAGTACTTTTGGGACATATGCTGCCTCTGTGGGAAATTGGTTTCCCTCGTGTTTCAAGCGTGTATCTACTGTGCCTTCAAAACATCAGCAACTGAGGTTGGGAAGTTCTGGGCTTTCTGAACCTTGAAGCTGACACTATTACATTGTTTCAAAATGTTAGCCACCAATCACCCAGTGACATGGTGCCACATCCACGAAGAATGGAGAGTTCAACTACACTGCTGCAAAAATCTAAAATCTCACTACTTATCCTGCAAGATTCCCAAAGAACGAAACATTTTTTTTCCCATATTAGTGCTGCTCTGACAAATATCTTTATGGCACACTAGAATCTGACGGTTTTTGTCTTCTGGGATGTGACATTATGTGGCCTGGCAGGCATAAATCAGTGTTCCAGGGAAACTCTACTGCCTCATTCATCTAGGTAGGTCATCTACCCTGAGGATGGAATCATGGGTATCATCTGAAATCTGGTACTCTACTCGAAGATTATGTGGCATCACATTCCAGAAGACAGCAATCTTTGCAGTCACCTATGTGAGAACCTAAAATTTCACAAACTAGACATTACTTTTATTTCCAAATTTGAGAAGTGCAAAAGGAGTTGGCATGGGTCATTTCATTCTTCAAAGCTCTACCATATACCTCCATGTTTAGTCACATCTTTCATCCTTTTCTTTTTAGAATGAAATCATCTCTTACACTCTCACACTATGATCCACAGCAAGTATCCACTTGAATTGGCAACTCTGAAAGTGCATGCAAATTACACTGGAAAACAAGAAAATAGCTTATGGATAACAAAAGTGCACTGCAATATAATTTTTAGTATTTTTGGTTGAAATAACTAAAATTCAATCATCTCTGTACATAGTATCTACAATTTTTTTAAACAAGCAATTTATTTTGGACTTTATTGTATGGAACTATGCCATACCAGCAGTAGTGTTTGTATTTCATTCTAATTTCATTTTCTCTGCTGGGTATCAGAATAGAGCCAAGTTCCACACAGTGTACCTCTATGTATGTCTTTACAGTGCAAACAACACACCATCACAAAGAATAATAAATGATGATACATGACAACAAGGGCTCCAAGCTGTAAATACAAACACCAGAAGGAATTGTACTACATACAGTTCAGTAGTGGATTCCTGATTAACCGGTCTTAAAACATTTTAACTGCATTAATTACCAATGGTTATGAGTGTGAAGCACAAATGACTCAGAATTTCAATTTGTGGTAGCACGCACAAATATCCAGACTGACTGTTCACTACTGGCAGCTGCACAATTATGACAGGAGCTCCTGGGTTTAATTATCATCTGAACATATATATTTATGAAGTTTTTTTTAAATTGGTATTGTTACATGAATTCTGATGAAACTTCCCTATTTTCATTGCCAGTCCAGATGCATCAAATACTTCCAATCAAGCTGAACAGCTGTTCATGCAACAAAATAACAAGATTTATAGAATTCTGTCAGCCATATGTGACAATTATGTTTATTACTACTTTATGTAAGATTCCAAGTGTGATAATTAGACCTCCATGTCATTTTTATATCTTCTTAAAAAAGCGTAAAATCCATATCATAAATGATACATCTGAACCAATGTGGGTAACACAGACATCCCTATGTCTGTGATTCTCTATGTGCCTGTGTGCATGCACATATGCATGCCTTCAGGCATAAATTTTAACTAACATGGATTCAAACTGCCTAAGGGGGAATGTACATTTCTCAGGCAGTGACCAAGGGATGGGATATGCATTTTATGCCAGTGAGAAGACAGCAGTGAATACAATAACAGTGCCTGGAAAAAGAAATTTACAGCTTACTGTGAGGTCTAAACTATGGTTGGGCACTAAAAAAAAATGAAAAATTTAAACTGGAACTGGCCAGTATCAAGCCTGAAATGGTCTGCATGGAAGGCGAGCACCAAATCCCCAAGACAATCTGGTTCTCAAATAGGATTATACTTTATATATGAACAGATGTTCAATCATTCAATATTGAGACTACTTAATAAGATTCTGTGTATCATAATATTTCAGAGCTACATTAGTCAATCAGGTCTAAAACTTGACGATTTGTATTAATTTGTCCTAAAATATTTTCAACTCCATGATATGCATGTCCCTGTCACAAAAACACAGCACAACCTTTGGAGTAAATTAAGCACTGGAAATTGGACAAGATTTGGAACATGGAATGTGAAAAGTTTCTATTGGTCAGAGTTACTGAAGACACTTGTTACAAGAATTACAGAAGTATGATTAGATTTGATTGGTGCACAGGTCTCATGGGACAACTACTGAACCAATGATGGTACTTTTTTCTGTGGAGAAGAAAAACAAAATCTTCAACCAGAGACAGGATCTTTTGTGAACAATGTTTTCTTTTTCTTGCTTGAAAGACGAGTGCTCACCTGACATTCCAATAGCACTACGTCATAAGTCGAGTCTCAGTAGGTTTAACAGTTGGTGAAAGAAGTGAGAAAAAGATTCGCTGTGATAATAACCTTTACAAAGTCCAATAAAAACCTACCAGTGCTAAAGAAGATGCATAAAATGTTGCCCTCATGATCAAATGCATTCAGTATACTGGTGAAGAATGTTATTTACTCTTGGGAGTTCTAGCCCAGAAACTGTTGAAACCTCATTGAAGATGTGGCTTAGTTCGTCCAGAGCGTAAGGATTTGTTTTACACACTTCACCTTTTAAACTTCCTAACAAATAAAAGTAACAAGGTGTTAAATCAGGGGAATGTAGGTACCTAAGACTATTACACAGCCATGTAAGCTCTCTTGCACTGTTTTAAAGCGGGAGAGTAACTGTAGCTGTCAGTGATAACAGACTTGTGCTATGAAACATCCAATTTGTTGCTGGTAAATACACTTTAATTCTTCAGTGATGTAACAAGAAGCCTCCACTCAAGTGTTTTTAGGGAAGCTATACTTCATATAGGAATCTGCTGAAAATGCTGCAGAAATTTCTCAGTTTAGGTGACCAGTGTTTCAAAAAAGTATGCATGAAGGGTCATAAAACTGTTACAACTGCAACCATGGAACACAATGGTAGTTTACGCTTACAAGGAACATGATCTGGTAGCAATAATATGTTTCTGTAATCAGTTTCTTCAGTCTGTACATAATGGAGAAGTCGATCTACGCTTATTGTTCTTCTCTTACTAGGCCTGCTTTTTGTTACGTAGAGAAGTGAATTCACAGAAAAGTTGGTATAGGAGTACAGAAAATCCAGGACTTATGCACAAATTCCTTTTTCATGATTAAAAAATTGGTGTTTGGTGTCCAATGCATGCAAGCTGCAATAATTTCTGGGTAAAAACTCCAGTCAATAATGCGCTCCACAGGTATATGGACTGCAATCTGCCAAAAGGGCCACATTTTTCAGCATCTACTGTAGCAACTGTGAGTCTTTATTACACTTTCTAAAGGTTATTAGCACAGTGAATCTTTTTCTTGCTTCCTTCACTGACTGGTAAACCTCCCAAGACTCGGCGTATGACATAATGGAATACTGGGCAGGCACTTATTGTTCAAGCAAGAAAAAAACACCATTTATGTAAACAGAAATGTAGGAGCAGTGAAGAAAGCAGAATTTGTTACTGGCACAGTGTCATATATAGTGCTACGACAGTGCTCCCAGTACAATGGGTACAGACTCTTTCCTGGGGATACAGCAGCCCAGACATGGTGTTGAACACCCACCCCCATCTAGCAATGAGGTTAAATAAAAAGGGCAGTTATAACTCTACCACCCATTTGGGCCTTTACAGCATGTTTTAGAGTCCTTTCACAGTGCTCTCAGGCTACGATCAAGAAAATGTGCAACTTTTTCCTAGGAATACACTAAACCTGAAAAACAAGTTACTTAAGGTCCAAAACATATTTTTTGACAGGATAATGTATAATATTAATATCATGTCACTATTCCAACCTTCCTTATGAGTCTTCATATTGACTAACTAATGATCTGCTTCTTCAACTGATTTTTCTACTTCTGTGAGTTATTTCTTCAATGTTGTACTTCTCTGCTACACGAATTTTCTCTAGAAGTCTATCTTCAAACACCAAATCAAAAATTTCTGAACAGATAACACCTTTGAAGCAAATTTTCATGAGCTAAATTGACTTAAACGTTCCCAGATTCAAAATACTTCTTATGGAAGGTCACAAGGAAGATGTCACTGACAAAATTCTCTCTACTAAAGTGGGAGGAGGGGGAGAGAGAAAGAGAGGCCAACATGCATTTCCATGCTCTTCAAGCTAATGTGTTCATATATAGTAGGTAGTTTAAGAATTTTTTTTCCATCTGCCACAACTTTGTTGCAATATTTGTTCCACAACTCCAAGTTCCTTTAGTAAAAACTTCATGTGTACACTCACCGAAAAGATCATCCTCAAAACTAAAGCCTTGGATGAAATTCCTCATTATCACCAGCGCACTTCGATACATCTTTCCACAAGTATGACATGCTAAGTGAAACCCACTGTGCTGCTAGGCTGTACAGAATGTCACTGACCATTTTTACACTTATCTTTCTGCACACTCACAGAATTCATTCAAGTTCTCCGTAAAAATCTTTGACATCCGTGTGAACAAACTCTTTTGTCCTGAAGAAAACAATCTGACAAGGAAATCAATTTCATACTTTGCTTCAAACACAGATACCTCTTCCCATTCAATCTGAAGTATAGCATCATAAAAACATCTTCAGTTTTTTTCATGAAGACAAAAAAATGAATGACTTCTTGTTACTGAATAAAACACATAACACAACAGTAAAAAAACTCCAACCTTCATACATTTGCAGGAAGTGACTTACAGCTAATAACTGAGACAGCCAGTGTGTTCTGCTTTCCTAAAATTGTACTAAGATTCCAACAGTTACAAAAAATGTCAATGATTCCAATCTGATGCAGTACTGGTGAAAATACTGGTACACTTTACTTTATTAGATTCCAATCTGATGCAGTACTGGTGAAAATACTGGTACACTTTACTTTATTAGACCACCACTTAACTAATACAAGCACAATGCTAATAAATTGTGAAGCACTACACAATATCACAAGGAAGCAATGCTTCAGTCACTAAATATATGGAGCATAACACCTCCAAAATGAACAAATGGCTAAGAAATGCATTCTGTTAACTCATACTGATAAAGTGGGAGTGAAAATGAACAATGCCACCTTCTCCTCAGACCCTGCTCATTCATTCTGTCATCACACAGCAGGTGTGCTGTACTGCCAAAATGGCACTGCCCATGTGACAGAACATTCTCAAGGCCATGTCTGATTAGTTTTATTTAACGATGGCCAGACCTAGCACAGAGAAATATCCATGGCTGTACATAATCTGTGCCAGACAGTGCAGCCATTCATACAGGTGAGAGAGAGAGGGGTGTGTCGGCAGAGACAGGAATTGAAAGTGAAGTATATAACCTTCTTATGCTCATCTCAGCGCACAGTACCACAGAAGCCAGTTATGGAAATGGGTCAGTGTCGCTTGATGCAAGTGGTTACCGAAGACTCTGTCTGCAGCAAAGACAAAGAGAAGTCCATGTGGTGGGTATGATATCAGAATGGGTGTGTGAGTACAACAGAGCAAGATACATAATGGTCATGTTTGTGGTGAAGTCTGTGTTGAACTTGGCGCCTGGCAATGACCTCCCTGCTCCACTGGGCTAAACGCAGTAGGGTGTTGGGTTTGTACACGACACCCTGTACTCTGATGGACTAATGGGAAGTGTGGAATGCAGCCAATGATACCTCTGCTTGCTTTGTTGTAGTATAGTTCATGCCATATTAGATACCTTGTAGTTTTGTGGACTACTGAGAAATGTTGAACAGGGGAAGTGACTTGCAGTTTAGTCATGGAGTTCACACAGTACACCTCTGTAGCCTGCAGTACCCTGCAGTTGGTAAAAGGTTGAGAGATGTTGGACAAGATCTAGTAAGATGTGTAAAACAACACACTGTCATTGGCAGAAAAATTCCTAATGTTTCTTAGTAGTACTGGATGTTATATGAAATACTCTGCAGTATTAGTAATTCATCATCGTCATCATCATCATGTTCCTGAAGGGTTAGGCGTGTTTCCTGTTCCTTGATCCTCAAGATGAAGTTGGTCCCTCCCTCTCTTCCTCGGTCGTCGTATGTTCCTTCGCCCTTTTCGTGTATACTGTGGTGCTTGTTTTGGTAGTCTGTTTGTGTCCATCCTCTGTACACGTTGTAGCCACTTTTTCTGGTATTGTTTTTGTACTTATTGTAGTATTTTCTTTTAGGTTATATATACAGCAAAATTCTTTGATCCAAACACTCAGCAATCAAAAAGATTCAAACTCTTGACTGACAAACTGTATGTTCTAAGCATGATTCACTAAAAAAAAATAATAGAGACCGACGTGTGTTAGCTGGAACTAACATTATTGGCAAGTGGATGAACGTTAAGAACTAGGGCCCTACTACGGCTCAGGTTGCTAGGCTTGATACCACATGGCATCTGTGGCTGACAAGGCGATGCTGGGCAGAATTTTCTCTATTACGGTTTTCCCATTAATATCACTCACCAATACTACATATTTACATTCTTATGTTTTATTAATCTAATACTGATGGTACATTAACTTAGCAACTGTAAGGATCATTAAATAAAATGTTTGTCTTCTGCTATTTCTCCATGCTATAGCTGGGTGGTTTCTGGTTTCACGTCAGTTTCTGGAGTATGGGAAACTTATGGAATATAGGTGCTTCACTCTGATGAAGCAAAAAATGTTTGCAGCAAGGACAATAGAGATGCCAGTGTGAGGGTTTACACAGGAAGATTATCTCATATGTATCATTTCTCAATATGTGACTGATGTGCGATTTGTCGAAGAACTGTGTGAACTAAGGCTACACATGGAAGAATATAACAGACTTCTACAGCACCAGTAATAAGACATAAATATTGCTAAAACTTTCTAAGGGATAAGTAAATGTCAAAGACCATTTTATGAAAACGTCATTATTACTGAAAAATATCAACCCCCCACCCCACAGAAAAAAGTAAAAATCATCCTCCATACTGTCCAAAGGCTTCCACAAACCCTTGCAGACATTTATAGCACAGATAGCTGGATGATAACGATGAAGTAGATCTGATTATCTGATTGCTATGGTCATGCACACAGGATTCTGAACAATGGTCAGAAGACGATGGGATATAAAATTTTGTGAGAAAGAAATCAGAAATTTCTCCAGATTTCAATGGAATCGCAGTCAGAAGAGAAAGAAGATGCTACTTCATTTTTAAATAATTTCTTGGAAACTTCCCGAGGATAAAGTAATTCCAATCACTGAAGCCAAAATAAAAATACATTCCCTTAGACCAAAAAACTCACGAGGTTATAACAAAACAATGAGTAAAATCATGATTATCCTGGGCATATCTCATTTCATTAGTCAACCATTAGGCTACATTTGTGATCACTCACTATATACAGGTATTTGCCCTGATTATAAAACCATTAAATCACACTAAAGGGGAGGGGGAAGGGGGGGAAGAAGAGAGTGACAGAGAGAAAGACAAAAATATTATTACAAATAATTAGGCATGTTTCACTACTATTTTCTTCAAAAACATTTGAGAAAGTTATTTACAGTAGGTTGAACCATCATTTGCCTACTAATGACATACTGGTCTCAGAACAATATGGTTTTTGGAGAGAAATACTTACTGAAAATGCTGCCATTGAATTAACAGTGTACTCAAATCTATCCAAAAAAAATGCATGTTGAAGGGCTTTTCTGTGATTTGGCAAGGACTCTTGACTGTGTAAACCATGAAACTGTGTCAGGCACATTACATTTTTATGGCATAATAAGAGTAGGTGCTAAGTGGTTCAGTTCCTATTTAGAAAACAAAGCTGAAACAAAATCTTCCCATACAACTCAGACCTTTTCTTAGGCTGGAGTACTATGAAACACGTACTTCTGCAAGGGTTGACTGTCGGGCCTGTACTGTTCATAACATACACAAATAACCTTTCCCTGCAAATAAATTTCTTATCAGAACCCATAATATTTGCTGATTACACTAGTGTCATAATTTATATTCAAAAATTCAATCATCTCCAAACAGTGCCAAATTTAGTTTTTTGCTAATAAGTTGGTCTTCACACAGATTAAAAAAGATTAGAATACATTTACGATAAACTATTCGCCACACTGTACCCCTTATTAAAACATATATAGAAGAAATGGTAAATACAATTTTTCTTTTTGTAACAAATTAATAACCACCTAAATTGAAAGAATCATATTGTTTAAATGATGCCCAAGCTGGTGGGATATGTTATACAGTTAGATTAATGACCCATATCAGTAACACTACCACTTTCAAGTGATTTACTTTGCTTAATTTTACACTATAAAAAAGCAATAAGGAATAATTTTCTGGGGGCAATTCATCCAACGGTGGAAAGATATTTACTTTAAAGAAGAAAACTGTTAGAATCTGGCTGTTGCAAAACCTAAAACTTCATGTACAAGTCTATTTAAGAAATTAAAAAGATCCTACATATTCAATGCCAATATATGCTTTCACTAATGAATTCATGTATCAACCAACATGCAAGGTATGCATAACATACAAATCTCATTAATGAACTTCATTATAAACAAGAGAGGCCATATATATGTAACATAACAATGAGATGCATTCACATAACCAATGTTGCCATGGAAAAGCAATAAGTATTAAATATTACGAGTGTGTGCCTGTATTCTTTTCTTAGTTATCCAGAATGCAAAAGCACATTTATTCTATGGAGCCTTATACTATCATGTGCGGCCTGTCAGGCTGTACCATACTTTTTCCCCTAAATCTCATAAATGGCATGATTTTTTGTAAAAAATGTATTGAACATAAAATGTGTGTTCTGATTTTCTCTACAACATTTGCCTGAAACATTTATCATTCTAGGGTGAATTCAGCATGATATTGTCACAAATGTGCGTGGGTGTTCACATGAAGTACACATTATTCTTGTCAGTTTGTAATGCAACTCAAACACTCTCAATGGATTTTTGAAAATTCCTCAAATATCCAGTTTTATTAAAATCCATCTAGTGAGAGCTGAGCTGTTCCATGTAGATGGAGGGATGGATAGACAGACATGACAAAGCTAACAGTCCCTTCTCACAATTTTGTGAATGTGCCCAATAGCCAAGAAACTTTTCAAAGTAACTCATCTGTACACAGCATTACAGAAAGATTTAAGCACCATCTTCATAGACCAATTGCCAACATTTTATACTTTCAGAAAAGTGTATCTTTATGTTGGCATAAAATTTGCAACAGTTTACTACTTAGTCTCATAAATTACATACACACGTACGCATATGAATCTCTCGGATATGTGGTTGAAAAAAAATCATTGCCACTATACAAACAGTTCTTTCAGCACTATTCCTGCCTCTTCATCGGAATGTGAATGAGGCTTTCCACAAGGATGCACAAAAACATGACATTTATCATCATCAACCTAATTCAACACAATATAAAAAGCTTGTACAAACCGAAGTACTTCTACAAACAAACCACAACCCTCACTCACAACGAAATATCTTCTGAACTAAACAAAACATACATTACTATGACACCAGACCACAACCCACAAAACTTGTGCAAACATTAACTACCAATAAAAACTGTGTGATGTGATACTACACCCAAACCATAAACCAAACTTATGAGATAAAAACAGGACTCACCCATGAAATAGTGTGAACTATATTACTACTAAAACAAAAAATATATTACATGAACAACAGCAAGAGCAACAACAACTACTACTACTACCACCACCATCACCACCACCCCACCACTATTACCACACTACTACTACTACTACTACTTCTATTATTATTACTACTACTACCACCACCACCACCACCCCCACCATCACTATTACCACTCTACTACTACTATTACCACCACCACTATTCTACTACTACTACTATCACCACCACCACCACTACGATTCTACTACTACTACCACCACCACCATTACCGTTCTACTGCTACTACTATCACTACCACCACCCCCATTACCACTCTACTACTACTACTACTAAATTCCCCAGCTGCTACTCATACCACATGTTATAATAAGTAAATGAACACTGGCCCAAACCCCTCCCTCCTGACTAAGGTGTGTTAGTGTAACCACTGCACTATTATACAGCAGGGAAAGTCAAATTATAGTATTAGTACTAATATTACTAGTAGTAGTAGTAGTTGTTGTTGTTGTTATAATAGCAGTAGCAGTAGTAACAGTGGTGGTGATGGTGATGGCAGCGGCAGCAGTATCAGCAGCATATCACCGTCACTTAATTTCAGAACCCAAAAATTTAAGCACTTCCATGCCACCAGATATGCTTTACTGAAATGGAACTATGCCACATAATCAATTTTACAAGTTAACTGACCATATTAACTAAATACATCTCCCTCTATATAAGGTAATAACAACCCCATGGGTCATTAAGTTAGCTGAGAACGTAGTCCGAGATACTAACATACACCGTTGACAATCCTTGCACTATTAATCCTCTTTCATTTCTGTAAACGGATTATTGTAGACGCTAAGTGTACAGAACTGAAAAAGTTATGAAATATGCATTTTACATCTTCAATGATCACTTTAAAATTAAAACATGTAGCACACCTAAAACATTTTGAAACCCCACAAATACTTCTTGGTTCTATTTTTTAAATTTGGAATACACAGTTACACAAATGCACAGTACACCCATACAGTGAAAATGTGTTTCTCCCACCTGATAGTGCCTGTAGGTGATGGAAATGGACTGCTGAAGTTCACATCAGGATCAGGTATATTAATCCTAAGAGGTGGCAGTGGATCTCTTGATCTTGCAGGGGAGGGCTGACGAACAGTTACTGGAGGGTCTGCCTCATCCACTAACGACTGAAACACCAATCTGATGTTGGTGCTTGGGAAACGGAACGTACACCTGGCAATTAAATTATCAACATATAGAAAAATTATTCTTATTTAGATTCTGAAAACGCAGGAGCAAAAATGAGCATGTATAACAGCAGATGGGGCATTCCATAAAAGTCAGCCACGTTTCGGTGTCAAGAGCTGTTACTGACTGGGTTAATGGTTCATGCCACTGCTTCATTTTAAAGATGAACATAACTGTTTGTATCAACTTTCTAACGGATAACAATAATATTTTCAACCCCTCTGCCTGGGGCATAAATAGGAGGGTGGGGGCATTCTTAGTGAGTCTCGTGGCCTTCGAGTTGGTAAACACTGCGTGTCTGACTCCAAGAGCCCAACCCACACCGTGAGCGACCCCTGATGTTTACAAGTTTCCAAAAACCTTACAGTACTTACGTTTTCGGCAGTTGTAACGACGGAGCTCCCTTTCTTTGGAAAACGCCATCAACAAAGACACCATTCTTTCCATTACATAACATGTAAAAATGAGGATGTTCAAAGAATATTTCAATATGTTTTCGCGAAATAAAACTCGAGTGTCCCATGTTTACATCGACCTCGCCTCGAGAACTGTTTCTGCCAATGGTAATCCTCTTCTGACGCACCATATACTCGAACTCCCGACCTTCTAGGCGAGCTATAGCAGTTCCATCGCTCTCTGGGCTCCATTGAAGCTTTGAAGGACTAGCTGGGGCTGATTTTAGGGCTAAAAGAGCCCATGCATCACTTGCCTCCGGTCGTGAATGGTCAGACATTACTCGGGAAATATGGCTTCCTGAGAACCGACAAGGATACTATGGATGTTTACCCATAATCCAAAACGTGGGTGGCCATAACCACGTGACGGTCGCACTGCGTGTTTTGTCTCCATTACAAAGAGATACAAATTTGGAAGCATGTGACCAGCATGTAACAGTGAAACGGTGGAAAGTGTTGCGAAGTCACATTGCCACGCACAAAATTTTTATAGCATTAATCGTAATATATGAGAAAATAAATCCACAAGTTATCTTAAACGCAGCCATATAGGCCTACATAATTCAACTGTTAGCAGATTAATAATTTATAGTTTTCTCATAATCACATAATTCAATAAAATGAGTCTTTAAATTATAACTAATTCTAACCAGCATTTTACTGAACCTGAGTGTTCATTATTGTGCTGTTAAGAGCCAGCCACTTGTCAATATCCTGAACCAGATGAATCCAGTTCATACCTTCCTATTCCCTTAGGGATCAAATTTCAGCATGCTTTTCAAGGAGGAAGAACACAGCACTTTTACAGTAGGTACTGCAAATTTATTTCTTTGCTTTTTCCCCCCTCCCTCGTGTGATACGCAGTACGTTAATGTGCGGAAAATTAACAGATTGCAAAAATTTGATATTGTTATATACCTACAGGAAAATCATTCTTCAGTACTATGCAAAGTATGGAACACAACAAATGTAAATGAACCCAAATTAGAATGGAAGTCAGTCATATAGATACTTTAATAACACAAGATAAATCCGAGAAAGCCTTAAAATTAATGAAAAATGGATAAGATATTATTAATTCAGAGTTATACAAGTACACACCAGCAGAGTTCAAACTGAGATTACCATAATTTTTAAATAATATATACATAAATATTGTATTCCACAAGAAAGGAGAAATGCCATTCCAATCCCATTATTTAAGAAAGGTGACAGAAGAGACCCAAAAAATTACAGAATAATTAGTATTTTTAACATCTGCTATAAGATACACTAAAACCCTTAATATAAAACTGTAGAGTTACTCAGAACAGTTTATGACAAACAAAATGGATTCCAAAAGGGGTGTTCATACACAGATCCAACATTTTGCCTTAAACTATTAATTAAAAAAATGAAGACAGTATAATTTGGAAACAACCTTTATTTTCAGATTATGAAATAGCATGTGATAGTACACAAAAACAGGTGTTATTTGAAAATTTTAAAATCTAGTAATACCCCAGATCCATTATTTGGACATATATACACAAAAGAAGCTTGGGAACTGCTCAGCGTGAGCAGGAACCAGCTAAGAATAACAACAGGACACAGTCATTTAAAAGGGCATTTGTTTAAACTGTGGCTGGCTAACAGTCCTGTGACAGTGTGACAGATGTAAGCAGGCATCTGCAATGGTCTTACTTGTTGCTTGTGACTGTGAGACTCTAGCCACATTAAAATTCAGACATCTGGGTCATATAATGCAAGCAGGTGACTTCAAAGACATGTCTACCAATAGGATACTGCACTTTGTTCAAGGTGTGGGGCTGCTGGATGCATGAAGACAGGGGCTGCAGAAAGGATCAAGTGTGATCATAGTGTATGGGTCACTAATGTGCCCGCCCCTCTTGTATTCTGTTCTATTCTACACAATATACCACAAAGGTATTTTCCACCTCTGTTTCTTGGGAAACATCCATATTGAAAACTACTATAGTAACCTTTTCTTTTTTAGCAATCTACATTTCAAACAACAACAAAACAATGATTTCTGAGCACAGTTCAGGCCCTACTTTTCTACTATATAAATTAATACTCCTACATATGATGATGATATAAGAACTTATTATACTTACCTTGCACAGATTATGTATAGAAGCAATTAGATATAACCCCAAAGTTAACTTCATCATCAGACTTGTAACTGCTGACTTACAAACAATATTTCATATGTTATGTATAGTACATTTATCATGTCTCTGTATCAAATTTTACATCCCCATTTACAGCAGTTCATTCATGAGAACCATCATCTTGAAAGCTAAACACAACATTTGCATAGCGCCCTTGTTGTTCATTCATTCATTCATTTTCATTCTGTAGATCCATACCGGGTTAAGTCAACCCTTAGGATATAGAACATGTCATAGGTAATAGCTTTACAATTGT
>Ga0123353_10006065_pt1 | contig 16019 bp, 8 predicted proteins | sample TergutLab28metaG_3_FD_92763 | JGI IMG/M metagenome (GOLD analysis project Ga0123353, IMG submission 92763) | Labiotermes labralis P3 segment gut microbial communities from Petit-Saut dam, French Guiana - Lab288 P3 | ecosystem: Host-associated > Arthropoda: Insects > Digestive system > Gut ... | reverse complement strand
TGTGCGATTCCAACATGCGGATGTTCGACCTGGCCGCCGACGCCTGCATCCTTCGGGACATCGACGTCGCCGCCCAGGCCCTCATGCTCGACCCCCTGACGGCGGCGGTCTGCTCCCCGGCGGAAATTCGCGAAATGACGTACAAGCTCTACAAGGCACAGCGGAAATTCCTGCCTGGTTTTTGATCTTGCCACAGGGAAGCGTTGAAAAACCTGCCTGGCACGGGTGGTATGATACGGGCTGTCATGGATGGCCCGTAATTTCCCCTTTTCACGCAAGGACGCCGCGATCTGAAAAACGGCGTTTGAAAATTTATGACTACATGGGGTCAGGTTGTTCAGAGGCCCCATACGGATAAGAACCGAATGGAACGCATTCAGCAAACGAGCAAATGGATTTCCGTAGTGATCGTGACGGCTGTTGTCTTGGCTGGCTGTTTGATGTCATCGTCAATGGCGGCGGAGCCTGCGTGGGAAACGGACCTCGCGTGGAAGGATGCTGCCGTGGGCAAGGCATCCGAGGGGCAGCACGACTGGGACGCCCAGACGGCGACGATGACACTCACCGGCTCCGGCGCGGGGTTGAACGTCAGCGGGGCCGACCAGTGTTCGTTCGTCTACATCGACCGCCCGGCGGGCGATTTTGAAATTCTCGTCCGGTTGACGGATTTTTCCGGCGACAAAGATGCCCTCGCTGGCATCATGGTTCGCCAAGCCGATGACGACGAACCAGGCGGTGTCATGGTCGCCCTGTGCTACGACCCCAGCCGGAACTCCCTCTTCTGGCGTTCCCGCGTTCATGAAGGCAAAGCCAATCCCGTCAACCGCCGCGCAAGCGTGCATGGCAGTGGCGGCGGATTGGCCCTGAAAGGCCCCGCCGACAAATCTCCGCTCTGGCTGAGGCTGGTCCGCATGGACAAGAATTTCGCCGTCTACAAATCGCGTGACGGGCGGCTGTGGTCGTTGATGAACAACAACAGCGGCGGCCCGTTCGCCCTCGAAGGCCCCCTTCGCGTGGGCCTGTTCTGCTCCAGCGGAGCGGCTGACACAACCGCGACGGCAACGTTCGATTCGGTCCAGATCGGCGACCCGCACATGCGGTACAAAACCAGTTGGGTGGGCAACAGTTTCGGCAGTCGCATGGAGGACGGCCATGTGTCCAACTCGCTGGCGGCGATGTGGGTGTCGCCCGACGGCACGTGTTACACGAGTGCCTACTGGGATGAGGGCGGTCAGCCCGTCAAAGCGTACCGCGACGGCAACGTGCTTCGGGGCCTGCCCATCGGCACGCCGCGAGCCAGACAGGGCGGCATCACCGGGCACGGCCAGTTTGTATACGTCGCCACCGTCAGCACCATTACGGAGGTGGACACCGGGAAGGATTTCACCACCAGGCCCATCACGCTGTCGGTGAACCTGCTGGGCGGCGAGGGGCGGTTCACCGCCTCCGTCGTGAGCGGCATGGCAGCCAACGATAAGGAACTGTTCGTCGCCGACAGCCGGGCCAACCTGATTCGCGTGGTGACGCTCGGGCCGGTCAAGACGTTCCAGCAGACGGCAAACGATCAAGTCGCGATGGCGTCCGCGCCGGTGGTGGTTCCCGAAGGCGAAACGTTCGCGCCAGCGGCGGTGTATCAATCTCAACGTACCGGCGAGGGCGTGAAGTACACCTTCCCCGACCTGACGCCGGGGGCCGTCTACACCGTCCGCGTCCACTTGGCCGAATTTGTCAAACGGCCTGAGACCGCCAATCCGCGTACCCGCTATGTCACCATCGACGGCGAACAGATCAACGTCGCCGAAGCCGCCGACGGCGAACTCAAAGCGTTCGTCAAGGACATGCCCAATTACAAGGCCGACGGCAAGGGCAACCTGGTGGTGAACTTCGGCACAGCCGGGCCTGGCGTCTGCGGGTTGGAGGTGCTCGACGCCGACGGTCAGCGCGTGTTTGCCGTCAACTGCGGCGGGCCTGCCATCGGCGACTTCACCAACGAAGCCGATGAACTCATCGAGCGGGGTTTCGCCTTCAACAACCCCGGCGTGATGACCTTCGACAAGCGAGGCGATTTGTGGATTCTCCAGCGGCCGGTCGAGGGCGTCGAAGGCAAGCCCGACACCAAGGCCGCCGTCAAGTGCTACACGATTGACGGCCAATTCACCGGCAGGGAGATCACCGATGTGGTCAATCCCCACGCGCTGGGCTACGACGCCGTCAACGACCAACTGTTCGTGGGCGAAAACCTGCCGGACCTGAACGTAAGGGTCTACTCCAACCTCGACACCGAACCGAAACTCGAACGCACGTTCGGTGAAAAAGGCGGCATCTACGCGGGCGAAAATCCGGGACTGGTGTACGACCCCGCTGCGGGCGGGTACGCACGGTTCGCCGGCATCAATGGCCTGGGTGTGGATGAAAAAGGCAATCTCTACGTCGGCGGCGGCTGGCAGGGATCGGACCTTCGCATGTTCACGCCGGACGGAAAACTTGGCTGGATGGTGAACAGTCTGATGTTCTGTAACACCTACGACGTGGACCCCGCCAGCGACGGCCAGGAGATTTACGGCACCTACAACCGCCTCCGCCTGAATCTGGACAACACTGCGCCCGGATCGGAACAGACGTACACCAGCTACAACTGGGATCACCGACGCTTTGGCGACCCCTGGCGTGTCAGCGGTTCGCAGGCCATCGTCCGCCGCATGGGCGAGGACAAGGCCCTCATCATGTTCACCAGCGGCCAGGGCAACATGCTCGACACGTATATTTTCCGCTACGAGGGCGAACTGGCGATTCCGTGCGGGACCATCCGCCGCGACGGAACGATGTGGATCGACGCTGACGGGGACGGCAAGGAATCACCCGACGAAGTGACGAAGATGGAGAGCGGTTTCGGCGGCCACACCGCAATCTGCGTGGACTCGCACGGCGACCTTTGGATCGGCGTGCCGACATCGCGAGGCTCGTGGATGCGCCGTTTCTTTTTCAAGGGCCTCAACGAACATGGCGCGCCGGTTTACGGCGGCAAGGAAGGCGAGGATTATGAGGACATCCGCTTCCCCGACGAGGGCGATAAGACCAGCGCCGCGTCCATGCGCGTGCGGCTGGATTACGACGCCGACCGCGATTTGATAATCCTCTATTTCCCGTGCGTCGCCCGCACGGGCGATAACGACAAATCGCCGCCGCGTTACAAACTCGCCCGCTACGACAACTGGAGCAAGGGCAACCGCGAAGCCACATGGAAAATCGACGGCATCACGCCCTACGACCCCGAACAGGCGCAGTATTTCATGTACGAAACGAACTTGTACCCCTACGGCTGTCACATGGGTATGCAACTGGTGGGCGACTACGTGTTCTTCGCCCATATCTTCGGCGAGATTCACGTGTACGACGTGAAAACGGGCGAGATGGTGGAAATTCTCTCGCATGGCCCGGAGGTCGCCGGCTCCTGCGCCTGGGAAGACGCCACGATGGGCCTCCGCGCGTTCCAACGCAAGAATGGCGAATACATGATCTTCACCGAAAATAGCGGTTGGGGCGGCAAAAATCACCTGTTCCGCTGGACGCCGGAAAAGAAGTAACATGCTTTTTCAAACGCGAACGAACCTGCCGACAAGGCAAGAAAACGAGGTAACGAATATGACGAACGTTCTCTACATCCACACCCACGACAGCGGGCGCTACCTTCAGCCGTATGGGTACGCCATTCCCACGCCCAACCTGATGCGGCTGGCGGGAGAGTCGGTGCTGTTCCGGCAATGTCATTGCGCGGGGCCGACCTGTTCGCCGAGCCGGGCGGGGCTGCTGACGGGAACCTGGCCTCATGTGAACGGCCTGATCGGCCTGGCCCATCGCGGGTTCACCATGCGCGATTACGACATGCACCTGGTACGGCACCTCAACGCCCACGGATTCGAGACGGCGTTGTGCGGCATCCAGCACGAAGCCGCCCAACCCGAAATGATCGGCTACCGGCACATTTTCAATCGCATCAAAGGCGGCGTAGCCATCCCGGACAAGGCGGACTATGACATGCAGAACGCCCGCTCGGCCTGCGAGTATCTGCTGGATCGCGCGAAGAAAAACGCAACGGACAGCCCGCAGCCGTTTTTCTTGTCCGTCGGCCTGGTGAACACGCACCGGCCGTTCCCCGACGACACCGGCGACATCCGCCAGGAATACCTTCAGCCGCCGTTGCCGATGTACGACTGTCGGGAAAACCGTCAGGACATGGCCGGGTACATCGCCTCCGCCGGAATCGCCGACCGTTGCGTCGGCATGGTGCTGGACGCCCTTCGCCAGGCCGGTTTGGAGGACAACACGATTGTTCTGTTCACCACCGACCACGGCATCGCCTTCCCGCGCATGAAGTGCCACCTCTACGACACCGGCACCGGCGTGGCGATGATGATGAAGGTTCCAGGCAACCCGGCTGCGGGCTCAGCCACCGATGCGCTGGTATCGCACATTGACGTGTTTCCGACGCTGTGCGACCTGCTGGGCCTGCCCACGCCGCCGACCGTGCAAGGCCGCTCGCTGATGCCGATTCTTCAAGACCAGATGGCGGAGGTCAACGAGGCGGTTTTCTCCGAGGTGAACTATCACGGCGCCTACGAACCGATGCGCTGCGTGCGAACGTCGCGATACAAACTGATCCGCCGTTACGATTGGCACAACGGACCGATTGGCTGCAACGTCGATGATGGCGTCGCCAAGAGTTTCTATCTCAACGCGGGCTACTACGGCAGGCCCCTGGCGAGGGAAATGCTGTTCGACCTGCACTTGGACCCGATGGAGCGTGAAAACCTCGTCGGCGACCCGACGTACCAAGAGGTCTACAACGACCTCTCCGCCCGGCTTGCCCGGTGGATGGAGGACACGAACGATCCGCTGCTCCGCGTCGGCCATCGCATCCCCGCCCCGCCCGGCGCCTCCGTCAACACCCGCACCTGCGTGGAGGTAAAGGAAGACGCGGAGTTGGAGTAATCGGTACTGGGCATCCGGTTTTTTACCGCAAAATCGTTGAAAGGACTTTGACTATGCAATCTGCTGCTGTACGGATCGTGGCCATTGGTGTGGCGGTGGCGACGATGGCATGGATCGCCTGTTCCCTGGGAGCGCAGGCGGTGACGGACCCCGCCAAACTGGCGGCGGGTGGCAAACTGACGCTTCCGGCGGGCGAGATCAAACTGGCTGACCTCAACGTTCCCGATGGCGCCGTCATCGAAGGCGCCGGCGTGGACAAGACGATCATCGACGCCGATGGCGCCGAGACAGCCTTTCTCCTGTCGGGTGTGAAAAATGTCAAGATCAGCGACCTGACCATCCGTAACGTCACGTCGGCTGGCGTCATCGTCATCGACTCGTCGAACGTGGACATTCAGCGCGTCCGCGTCACGAAGGCCGTGGTGGGCGTGTCGGCCAGTAATTCGACGAACGTTTCGGTTGTCAACGCACTGGTCGATCACGCCGACGCGGGGATTTCCTTCAAGAAAACCAGTGGCGTGGTCGGCAACTGCACCTTCGCCAGCATCGCGACGGCCTGCGTCAGTCTCACCGATTCGGGTAACATGCTCATCGCCAACAACATCTTCGCCGACGCCCTGATGGCGGTGGCCTTCAACGGCGACTGCTCCAAGGCCAGGAGCGACTACAACCTGTTCTCCTGTTTCACCGCCGGACGCATGGAAGGCCAGAACGGACGAATTCACCTGGCCACCTGGCGAACCGTATCGCGGACAGAAAAACATTCACTCGTTCCGGGCATCGACTTCGCCAGCCGTGAAAACGGCGACTTCACCCCCACGGCCATGCTGTCCTGGCTGCCTTCGCGAAATACCGTCGAAGGCTGGGGCATCGGCGAGTGGAAGGCCGACGGGCTGGTTTTCACCGCCCCGAAGGAGGACCTGTTCAAGCGGGCCCGCCTCAATACCGACGCGCCGACACTGGGCGCGATCGAAGTGGCCCGGCTAACGCGCGAGATGCCGCCCGCCGATGGCACGTTCGAAATTTCCGCCGACGCGGGCGTCAAGTCCGCGGGCGTGTTCACCAAGGACGGCGTCCTGATCCGCTACCTGTTCCACGATCTGCCGCTGCGCAAGGGAACCTATCGCTTCGTCCTGCCGGGCGGACGAACGGAACTGAACGAAGCCATCGCTGCGGGCGAGTACGAAGTCCGCGTCGCCGAAGCCGATCTGGACATCGACTATCGGGGCTTCACCGGAAACCTCGGTGCCGGCAGCGCCCTGATAGACGCCAACTGCGGCTCGCTGGCCTATGTGGCCTGGGCTTCCGACGGCAACCTGCTGCTGGCCAACGGGTGGCAGGAAAAGCACATGAACGTGGTTAAACTGGACCTGGCCACCGGCAAAGGACTCTGGGCCTTCAAAGGCTCCGCCGCGAACATGGGCGTGGTCGATGACGGGCAGGGAACCCTTTGGTTCGTGCGCGGCGGCCAGGGTGGCGGCGGCGAAGGCAGCGACAAGTTCAACACGTTCGACGTGGTTCGCATCGACTCCAAAACCGGCCATCCGATTCTCGACGACCAGTTGCGTTCCGCCTTCGCCTTCACGGGCCTATCGACAAGCCGCGCGACGCGCGGCGGCGTGGCGTTGGTCGATGGCCGGCTTTACATTGGCGACTGCGAAAGCAACCAGGTGATCGTCATCGACACGGCGAATCTCGAACCTCTGCCGGCTCTGAAGGTGGACACGCTCCGCGCGCTTTCGGGTGACACCCAGCGCAAGCTGCTGTGGGTGGTGTCGGGCGACAAAATTCTGGCGCTGGACACCGGGGGCAAGGCGGTTCACACGTTCGCGCCGGGCGGAAAGCCCATCGGCGTGGCCGTCAACGGCGACCGCTTGGCCGTGGCCGACGCCGCCTCGGGCAAGGTGACGGTCTACTCCATCACCGACCCCGCCAAGCCGACCGTGCAGAACACCATCGGCACCGGCGACGGCCCGTTCGGTCCCTGGGCGCCGGATCGCTTCACGTTCCAGAGCGTCCCCGACCATGAGGAAACCACTGTGCAACTGACCCTGCGCGCCGACGGCGCGCTGGCGGTGAAGGATTTCGACTATGGCCATCTGACGGTGTTCGCCCCGGACGGCAAGGTGCTCCATCATGCGGTGGCGCATTTCGGCAACTCGCCGGCGATGTCGAGATGGACGGTCCCGGCGAAAAGTAACCCGGCCATCCCAGCCGACGCGCAGGTGATTTTCGACAGTTTCGGCAAGATAAGTTTCTGGGTGGACTCCGAGACCGGCAAAACCGGCATGGACGCCTACTGGAAACTGCCCGCAGGCGTCACACAGATGATCGGAAACTTCGAGAAAGACGGCAGGCGGTTCGGTGTCTTCCGCTGGGCGAAGAAAATCCCCGACAGCCGGGATAAGCCCGGCCTGATGATCGTCCGGTACGAGGGATTCGAGGCCAGGCCGCTGCTGCTGTTCACCCTCAACGCCGAAGGCAAATGGAGCGTTTTCCGCGACGCGAATAACAGCGGAAAAATCGACGACACCGACAGCCCATGCGAGTTGTTCCCCTTCCCCGGCAATCCGGCGACACGGTGGCTGCACTGCACGGCCGAGGGCGACATCATCAGCAACGGCGGTTTGCAGGCAGGCATGGTGTGGAAACTCACGGGGCTCGACGACCAGGGCGTGCCGATGTACGAGGTCGGCCCGGACCTGGCGCTCAAGAAAATCTCCCGCGAAGTGGCAAATCCCTATGACTTTGAGAAGAAGTTGGACACCGGGAAGATCGGCCAGAGCGAGACGCTGCCCATGCCCGGCAACTTGGGCACGGCGGTGTGCGCGGTGCTCGACAACCGCCAGTCGTACCAGGGCATGGGGTTCTCCAACAGCGGCGCGACGGACCTGGCCCGCTACGGACCCGACGGGACGCTGCTGTGGTTCCGCACCATGAACATCACCGCCACGCCGATCCAGGGCTGCAAGCCCCTGGGCGATTTTCTGATGACCAGTTACGGCCACGACGCTTACTGGATGTTCATCAGCAACGATGGGCTTGGCCTGGGCGGTTTCGGCCCACCGGCGGCGATGAACTGGGGCGGCTACTGGATGGATCACCCCGATCACATCAACGCCTTCATGGACAAGAAGGGCCGCATTCACATCATCGCCGGCGACTACTCGATTACTGGCGTCCACTGGCTGACGGTTTTGGGCGAGAAGAGCATCAAGCAGACGAAGTTTCCGTTCGTGATTTCGGCGGAGTTTGCCGACGCGCTGGCCCAGCGCCCGACCGAACCCGCCAAGCCCGCGCCGCGAGGCCCCAATCCGAGCGTGCTGGTCAAAAAACTCGACGCGCCGATGACGATGGACGGCGACTTGGAGAAGTGGCGAAAAGCCGTCCCCACGCCGCAGGCGAAAATCACCCCGGCGACCGCCCACGGGAACATCACCACCGCCGCCGACCAGTCCGCGACGGTGCGGATGGCCTGGCACGGCGACACGGTGTACTTCCAGTTCCTGGTGTTCGACGACATCATCGCGCAGCACCAGACCGTGATCGAAAAGTTCTACCTTCAAGACAGCGTACAAATGACCATCAACGGTTTTCTGGAGGGCTACGCCTTCAGCGTGGCCACGCTGGCCGACGGAACGGAGTTGCTCTACCGCAACCGCTATCACGACAAATCCAAGGCCCTGGTGGTCCCCGGCGACGTGGCGCCGCGCAAGTTCATCGTGCTCGACGACGCCACCGCCGTCACCGAACGCCGCGCGTTCGAGAACATCTACGGCGAGGACATGTCGAAGTGCAAGGTCCGCGTTTACGAGTTCGCCTTGCCGATCAACGCGACGCTCTACGGCGACGACAAAACGGCGTTGAAGGAGTTGAAAATGGACGCGGGCCAGGCATCGCTGGAGTCGGGCCTGACGTTCTGGATCGGATTCATGCTCAACGACGTGGACATTCTGGGCGTGGACGAGCAGCCGTTCATGGTCTGGCCCAGCACCTACGGCATGTATTCCGACAAAAACAAAGGCGCCGTGGCGACGCTGGAATAGCCCCGCGCAAATTTTCGCCGCAAATTACGCGATTTTTTTGAGTCCTCAACACGGGTGTTATCTCGAAAAATCGCGTACCGCTGCCGCGTGCTCTTTGGTCACACGTGACAGTCCATTGTGTCCATAACAGTCAGTAGTCGGTGTTGCACAGCAGTCAGTCAGGAAGTAAGGAACCCATGACACATTACGCATTGGTTGTCGATGATGATCCCGTGAGCGTTCGCCAAATTTCCAGCACGTTGGTTTCGCTTGGACACGAATTCGATACCGCGTGCAGCCAGGTGGAGGCCATGAAATGGATCGAGGCCAAGGACTATACGTACATCCTGCTGGACATCCAAATCACGGTCCGCGCCCAAAACGGCGAAGGCCGAGTTCAAAACACCGAGAATCTGCTGGACCAGATCATCGACAGCGGCAAGGCTGTCCCGCCCGTCATCCTTCTCAGCGATTACAGCGTTGAAGGGGTGAAACAAACGGCTGAAGTGATGCGATGGGCCATGTCGCTTGCCCGCAAAGGCGCGATGGATGTCATCGCCAAGCCGTTTCCCAAAGCAGGCAGGACACTGGATCGGGTCATCAATAAGGTGCTGAAACTCCACAGCAAGTCGCTCAAGGATGGCCAACCGATCCAACTGCCGACCCCGCCGCTGCCTGTGAACAAGAAAACCCCGGCCGGTCAGTACGTCGCCGACGATGGCGACGCCGAGGGCTGGATCACCGTGACACAGGCGGCAAAACTCCTGGCACGCGACGTGCCGGGCTTGGACATGGCCAAGGCCCGCTCGCGTATTTCAACGGCCGCTGGCCGGGAAGAGTTCAAATTCGACGGCGACCGTAAGGGCCGCCGCATTGAGCCGATCAGTTTCGACGCCTGGCGGCTCAAACAACGCGACCGCGATCTGGACGAGTTAGATGAGGAAAATTTATGATGTGGAAGCCGTGGCAGTTTATTTTGATGACCCTCGCCGGGTACTTGAATCAGCAACAGCAGAACGCGATTGCGTACTTGCAGGTGGAGGTTCAGGTTCTCCGCGAGCATCTGGGCGACAGGAAACTCGTCATGAATATGTCCCAGAAGTGTCGGCTGGCTCGCGCGGCGATAAAGGTAGGCCGTGAGGGGCTGAGCCAACTGGCTACGATTTTTTCGCCGGCGACGCTGCTGCGTTGGCACCAATGGTTGATCGCCCGCAAGTACGACGGCAGCGCCAAGCGCAAGACCGGCCCTGTGCCGACCAAGACCAAAATGGTGCTGGACCTGGTGCTGCGTTTCGCCGCCGAAAACCCCGGCTGGGGGTATTCACGAATTCAAGGCGAGTTGAAGGCGCTCGGCTACGACGTGTCGTGGCAGACCGTGCGGCGCATTATGCGGGAGCACGGCCTGTTGAACGATCCTGACAATCCGCCCAAGCCCCAGTGGAAAGATTTTCTCAAAACGCACTGGGAAACCCTCGCCGCCTGCGATTTCTTTACGGTCGAATCGTGGGGTTTGACCGGCCTGCGACGTTACCTGATTTTCTTCGTGATCGACATCGCCAGCCGTCGTGTCGAGATCGCCGGCATTCACGCCGACCCCTGCGAAACGCAGATGGTCCAATACGCCCGTTGCCTCACTGACCCCGAGAGCGGCTTCCTCAAAGGCAAGCGAATCCTGATTCACGACCGCGACCCCTTGTACTCGGAAAAATACGTTCAAACACTCCGCGACGGCGGTGTGCGGGCACTGAAACTTCCCAAGCGAAGCCCGAATTTGAACGCCGTGGCGGAGTCGTTCGTGGCCGGCATCCGCCGCGAAGTGTTGAACAAGATGATCTTCTTCGGCGAACGTCACGTCCGTCTTGCAGTGCAGAATTACGCGGATCATTACAACACGGAGCGCCCGCACCAGGGCATGGGCAATCGTCGCTTGACCGAGCCGCCCGAACCGCCGCCCAAGGAAGGCATCGTCAGATGCCGTGAGCGCCTCGGCGGCCTGCTGAAGAGCTACTACCGGGAGGCGGCCTGACGGCCCGGATGAAACAGTCTGCATAAAACCTGTAACCCCAGAGGAAACGCCCGTAAAATGGGCCGTTTCCCGCATGGCCAGAACCGCCGCCGAACAGGCGGTTGCTTGGGATCGCGTGTGGCTCTGCCGACAGCCAAACTGGGCTTGTGAACTGTCTGCGAGTTCACCTTCTTGGCCTTCGCGAAGTCGAATAACGTTTCAGAAAGGAAACAACTATGCTCGCCGCCGTATTGGAAGATTTTAACAAACTGGTGCTCAAAGACGTCCCCACCCCCACGCCGGGCGACGGGGAAGTTGTCGTGCGGATTCGTCGGTGCGGGTTTTGCGCGACGGATTATAAGGCCATTAAGGGCATTCGTCGCAACGTGGAATTTCCGTTTATCGCCGGACATGAACCCGCCGGCGTGGTGGCTGCCGTTGGGACGGGCGTAAAACACTTCAAGGAAGGCGACGAGGTGATCTGTCAGCCGTCGGGGTTCTGCGGAGCGTGCCCGCACTGCAAGGTCGGCAATACGCACTATTGCGAACACGCATTCGGCACCGGCGGCGACGGGCCTCCCGACATTTGGCCAGGGGCGTTCGCCGAGTACATGAAAACGGCGGAGCAGTGCCTGTTCCACAAACCCGCGAGTATTTCGTTCGATGCCGCCGCCCTGACTGAGCCGCTCTCGGGCGCGTGGAAGGGCGTGATCCAGTACAGCCAGATGCAGGTGGGCGATGACGTGGTGGTCATCGGCGTGGGCGGGATCGGACTGCTGTGCCTGATGGTCGCGCGGGCCGCTGGGGCCGGACGGCTGATCGCCATCGACCCCAGCGCATACGCCCGTCAAAACGCCCTGCAACTCGGAGCAACTCACGCAATCGACTCCGCCGGTGCCGCCGGCGACGTCAAGCGGGCGCTGTACGACATTCTGCCGAACGGGCCAGATTTGATCGTCGAAGCGGCCGGGCCGATCCAGGCCGTCAAACTGATGACCGATCTCCGCCGACGCGGAACGCGATGGAACGTGTTCGGTATCACGACGCACGAAACGTTCGAACTCGACGGTGGGCTGACGCATTTCCTCGAAGGCCGGATGGACGCCAGTTTCGGCACCACGTCGCTGGCCATGCAGAAATCCATCCGCCTGATGGAGTCCGGCCTGGTCGATCCCGAAAAAATCATCTCGCACCGCTTCGCCCTTCAAGACATCCACCAGGCCGTCGCGGCGATGGAACAGCCCAACCGAAACAAGGTGATGATCGAAGTATGAGCACCCACATGAACGCCATCGTCAACACGGGCCCCGGAACGTTGGAGTGGCAGACGTTGCCGACGCCCGAACCCGCCGCCGGGCAGGTTCGCGTTCGCACGGCTGCGTGCGGAATTTGCGCCACCGACCTGCAAATGATCGCCGGATGGGAGCGGACAGGGTTTCCGTCGATCCCCGGCCATGAGTGGTCGGGCGTGGTGGATGCGGTCGGCAACGGCGTGAATGCGTCGCTCGTCGGGCAGCCCTGCGTGGCGGAAAACGTCTGGGCCGACGGCGGCGAAGTGGGCTTCGAACATTCGGGCGGTTACGGCCAATGTTTTCTCACCGAGGCCCGGCTGATCCATGTGCTGCCGGCGGAATTTCCGCTGTGGGCCGCTCCGTTGATCGAACCGCTGGCCGTCTGCGTGCGAGCCATGCGGCGGCTGCGCGGCGAGGACGGCCCGCCGCGTCCCGCCTTGATTTTCGGCGACGGCCCGATTGGTTTGCTGCTGCTCCTGCTGCTACGCCGCGCGGGGGCGGAGGTGTCACTGGTCGGCGGCCGACCGGCGAGGCTGGCCATCGCGTCGTCACTGGGCGCGTCGTGCGTGATGAACTACCACGACCCCGCCGACGCGGAACGCCTGGCCAACATGAGCGGCACCTTCGGCACGGTCGTCGAAGCCAGCGGTGGTCCCGCCGCCATGACCACGGCCATGCGGGCGGCGGCACGAGGCGCGAAAATCCTCGTCATCGGCGACTACGGACACACCCGCGCCGACTTCCCGTGGAACCAACTGCTCCACCAGGAACTCGAACTGGTCGGCTCCAACGCCTCCGCCGACGCTTGGCCCCACGCCGTCACCCTGGCCACCAACGGCACATTGCCGCTCGAACGCCTCATCACTCACCGCCTGCCCGCCCGTGATTTCCACCAGGCCATCGAACTCACCCGCCATGACCGCTCCGCCGTCAAAGTCGTCATCGAATGGGAAGGGTCCGACTCACATAACACACGGAGGTCGTAACGTTCACATGTCAATCGAAATGAAGATCAACGGCAAGGTGGTGCTGTCGGGCCTGGGTGAGGCGTCGCGGGTGTCGGGCGGCGGCGGGTCGTCGCGACTGGGGCGGTTTGTGGAGTTGCCTCGCGAGGTCATCGACGCCGGCGGCGTGTCGGGGGTGGTTGCGGCGGACATGCGGGCGTGCATGACGCTGAGGTTTCGCGACGGCATGTTCTACTTCATGCGTCCGCATGTCAGCGGCGAACGTATTGAGCCGTTTTGCGACGGGCAGTACTTTCTCTGGCAGCGTCACGACGGCCTGTGGGGGTTGATGCTGCCGCTGGTGGACGGCGACGTGCGGGCGTCGCTCGAATCGGACGGCGACGGCACGCTGAGCCTTCGCATAGCCGGTTCGCTGCCGGGCCAGTCGCCCGAACGGGCGGTGGCGTGTTTCGTCGCGCTGGGGCGCGACCCGTATAAACTCACGCGCGACGCGATGCGGGCCGTCCAGCGGCGGTTGTGTACGTTCCGTCTTCGCGAGGACAAGGCTGTGCCGTCCTTCTGGGAACACTGGGGCTGGTGTACGTGGGACGCCTTTTACGGCGACGTCACCGAGGAAAAAGTACTCACGGGGTTGCGGGCGTTCCAGGACGGCCTGATGCCGGGCTTCGTCATTCTCGACGACGGCTGGGAGCAGCGCGACAACGAGATGCTCGTTTCGATGCAGCCGGACGAGGTAAAATTTCCGCGCGGCATCGCGCCGCTCGTCGAGCGGGCCAAGAACGAATTCGGCGTGAAATGCTTTGGTTTACATTTGATTCTCGTGGGTTTCTGGTCGGGCGTGAGCCCCAACGGTCCCCTGGCGAAGGAGTACACGCTCGTGCCCGGCCGCGAATGCATCAGGCCGTGGGAAGGGCCCGAAGCAGGCATCCGCGACCTGAGCATGATCGTGCCCGGCCAGGCGGGGCGGTTCTGGCGGGAGTTCGCCTCTCTCGTGCGTTCGTGGGGCGTGGACATGATTAAGGTGGACGGCCAATCGGGCTTGCACCTGTTCTGCAAGGGCGCGTTCGGGCGTGGCTCGACCATGGCGGCGTATCAGAACGCCCTGCAAACGCCGGCCTCCGAATGCTTCGGTGGGAATCTGCTGCACTGCATGTGCCACGGCAGCGACGTCGCCTACCACATGAGGCTGGGAAACCTCTGGCGTGCCAGCAACGATTACTTCCCCAACCGCCCCGAAAGCCACGGCGCCCACCTGCAGAACAACGCCCTCAATTCGATGTGGATTTCCACGTTCGCGTTCTGCGACTGGGACATGTTCTGGTCTCGCCATCCGCAGGGTCCGTTCCACGCCGCCGCCCGCGCCATCAGCGGCGGGCCCGTGTACGTGAGCGATTGTCCCGGCGAGAGCGACTTTGACCTGATTCGAAAGCTGACGATCACCGACGGCCGTGTGCTGCGCTGCCCGCAGCCGGCGCTTCCGGCGCGGGACTGCCTGCTCCGCGACGCCTGCCAGCCCGGCGGCGGCCTGCTGAAAGTGACCAACCGCAACGGCCCGGCGGGCGTGATGGGCCTGTTCAACTGCCGCCACGATGCCGAGATCGAGGACACATTCACCGCCGCCGACTTCCCCGACAAACTGCCAGGCCGCTCGTTCGCACTCTGGCTGCACAACCAGCAACGGCTACTCGTGGTCCGTCCAACGGAGCGGCTGCCGCTTCGACTGGCCCCCCTGGAGTTCGAGGTAGCCCACTTCGTACCGATCCGCCAAGGTCTGGCCTGCCTGGGCCTGCTGGACAAATTCAACGCCATCGCCGCCACCGCCATCGTACCGCCGCAGCCGCCATCACAGGACGACCCCGGCGCGCCATCGCACAGCGACCAAGGCGTATTGACGGTCCACCTGCTCGACGGCGGCAGAGTCGGCTTCTACTGCGCCGCCGCGCCACAGGAAATCCTCGTCAACGACCTGCCCACGGAATGCCCATACGATTACAACGCAACCACAAAACTCTTGACGCTCACGCTCCCGCCAGGCCAATCACACAACATCCGCATCAAACCCCGACGCGGAAAACGCTGACGTTGTTGCCCACGAGCATCCGCGCAACGCGCCAAGCCGTCAGTTCATTCCATACATCGCGAGGTTTTCCGGCTGGCACAGACGGGCGTATAGTCTATACGAAATCAGATGAAATCAGGCGAAAACCGCCGTAATTCCTGCAAAGTTCTTGACAGATGCAACATCCCCGAAGTATAGTCCCCACTATGGATTATATATCCTAGCATATCATCCAAGGGTTCGGCTCATAACCCGGAGGTCGCAGAGATTCTCACCCCGTTCCTGCTGCGTGCCCCCGACAGCTATTGTTTCTCTCCGCTCGAAACCATACAGCAAACCATGCGTTTACGAGCAACGTCGGCCTACCGTGGCAGCAAGGGTAAAGCCAAAAAAGTGAACAAAACCGAGCGGACGATGAACCCTCATTACACCTCGTGCGCCTACGCCAAGGCCATCCGGCGTAAACTGGAGGAACTCAACCCGATGCCGGCGGTCTTGCCCAAACGAGGCAAAACCGAAGGGAAGGTAGCTTGGCTGGAACGGCTGACGCCCGCACAGCGGCAGCAGTACGACCACTGGGAGGACACGTACATGTTCGCCCCCAACCAGCTTCGCCACACCTACGGCACCGTCGTCCGCGCAACGGATGGCCTAGAGGCCGCCCAGGTACTGCTGGGCCACTCC
>Ga0123353_10006064_pt1 | contig 16020 bp, 12 predicted proteins | sample TergutLab28metaG_3_FD_92763 | JGI IMG/M metagenome (GOLD analysis project Ga0123353, IMG submission 92763) | Labiotermes labralis P3 segment gut microbial communities from Petit-Saut dam, French Guiana - Lab288 P3 | ecosystem: Host-associated > Arthropoda: Insects > Digestive system > Gut ... | reverse complement strand
GTGGTCCAGGAAACCAGTATCAACACATTAGCGGCGGTTTTGGGGTATAACGACGCCTTGGCGGAGGTTTTGCTGTCCGACCGCTCCAACACTTCAGTCAGGCTGGAGGACGATGTCATCGGGATGCTCCGCCCCTCGCTGGAGGCTGTTCTGCACAACAGTGACGCGCAGTTTGAAATCTACATGGGTTTTCTGGACGGGAGCGCCCTGACGGGCAGCGGCTATCAGTTCGAATACTCATGGTGGGTCTCCTATCAGCGCGCATGGTATCAAGCAGCCCTTACCGACACAACCCGCGCGCACATAACGCTGCCTTACATCGACGCGCAGACAAAGGAGATGTGCGTATCCACGGTCCGCGCGGTCATGAACAACGGCAGGCTGATCGGCGTTATCGGCGCGGATATCTTCATCACCGATCTGTTGAAGATCACGCATGAAGCCGCGTCTGAGTTCAACGGATATGGTTTTTTGGTAAGCGTCAACGGTGATATTCTGATCCATCCCGACGCCGAGTTCGCGCCGGATTCGGAAGGTAACTTCAAGAGCCTCGTAACGATCAAAAACGGAGTGTTCGCGGATCTGTGGAAAGATATCTCCGCCAGTGACGGGACATACAAGTATAAAAACGCGAGCGGCACGGTCAATTACTATAACTCCGCGCGCCTTGATTCGACCGGCTGGTATATGGTCACGGTATTGCCGGAAAGCGTTGTGACGCAGCCTGTCACAAACCTTCTCATCGTCGTGATCCCGATCGCGGTCGCGATCCTGTTAGCTGCTGCGGTACTTATTTTCATGATAATCAAGAAGTCCATAACAAGCCCGCTGGTCCTGCTCTCGGGATTCATGAAGAAGGCCGGCACAACAGGCACGCTTACGCTCAGCGCTGAGGAGTCCGGCAGAATAAACGAACTTTCGAAAAATGAGGACGAGATCGGGCAAGCCGTAGCCGGAAGCGTGCTGTTCATGACTCATATAACGCAGGTCGCAGAGAAGCTTGAGGTCATTGCCAACGGCGACCTCAACGTAGAAATCGAGGTGCTCTCCGAAACCGACACGATGGGTAAGTCCATGAAGCAGATGGTGGATAACCTCAACGAGATGTTCGTCGAGATCCACGATTCCACCAGGCAGGTTTCCGCGGGTTCGAAGCAAGTCGCGGACGGCGCGCAGTCGCTCGCGCAGGGCGCCACGGAGCAGGCGGCGTCGATCGAGCAGTTGTCGTCCTCTATCTCGGAGGTCGCGGACAGGACAAAGGCAAACGCCATGACTGCCGACAAGACGTCGAGGCTGTCAGATACGATCAAGCAAAACGCCGAAAAGGGCAGCCGCCAGATGGGTGAAATGATTACGGCGGTCGAGGAGATCAACGAGGCAAGCAAGAGTATCAGCAAGATCATAAAGACCATAGACGACATTGCTTTCCAGACGAACATCCTCGCGCTGAACGCGGCGGTGGAAGCGGCCCGCGCGGGGCAGCACGGCAAGGGTTTCGCGGTGGTCGCCGAGGAAGTCCGGAATCTGGCGTCAAAGAGCGCGGAAGCCGCGAGAGACACCGGAAACATGATACAGAACTCGATGGCAAAGGCGGAGCTCGGTTCGCGCATTGCCGGTGAAACCGCCAACAGCCTAAACGACATCGTTTCCGGCATAAACGAGTCAAGCCAGCTCGTAGTGGAAATAGCCCGATCGTCGGAAGAGCAGTCAATGGCGATTTCGCAAATCAATACCGGCATCGACCAGGTCGCTCAGGTCGTGCAGCAAAACAGCGCGACAGCCGAGGAGAGCGCGGCCGCTTCGGAGGAAATGAGCGGCCAGTCCGATACGCTGCAGCAGCTCATATCGCAGTTTAAGCTCAAAGAGGACAGTTCCGCGTTCCGCAGTTTGCCTGCGGCTGGAAGGTCGTCGAAGAAACGCTCTTCATCCCAGGACAAACCCAGATTCAGCCCCGTTGATAACAACCTGAATTTCGGCAAGTATTGATTACGTGATTTAAGCTGATATGCACAGGGCAAGGCCTGCCAGCCTTGCCCTTGTTCTTTTCTAATGCCCAATACAGGCAATAAATACTTGACAAATAAACTGTATGAGAATATCATTCAGACATCAAAAACATATCCTTCCCAACAATACTTGGAGGTGTTGATCATGTATCGGAAATCATTAAAAAGGACACTGTCAATAACGCTTGCGCTGGTACTTCTGCTCTGTTCGCTGAGCCTCTCCGCGCTTGCGGCCAATCTTGTAGCCACCCCTACGGCTTCAAGGGTTCTCGTAGACGGCAAGGAAATCTCATTTGACTCGTATACGATCGACGGGAGCAACTATTTTAAGCTCCGCGACATTGCCTATACGCTGAGCGGAACAAGCAAACAGTTCTCCGTCAGATACGACTCCGGGACAAGGTCGATATCGCTCACCAGCGGAGCCTCATATACGCCGGACGGCACCGAGATGCAAAGCAAAGGCACCGGAGCCAAAACGCCGACTCTGACGACCTCAAGGATCTACATCGATGGTGTGGAAGTTCAATTTACCGCATACAACATTCAAGGGTATAACTACTTCAAGCTGCGCGATCTTGGAGACAAACTTAACTTCAGCGTGGTCTGGGACGGGAAGAACAATACCATTATTGTCGACACGACCAAAGGCGGCAGCCCCAGTCCCCCGTCGGCTCAATGGAAGCAGCTATATCTTGCTCAAATGCAGGCGGCGTTAGCTTATCACGACAGTGTGAAATGGGAAAGCCACGATCAGTACGGAAGATACCCTCTATTCCTCACCGGGTTCGCGCTTGCGGACTTGAATTTTGACGGAGTCCCCGAGCTAATGATATTTGGAGACGGCGCTAGCGCGTCTGAGTTGATGCGGATTTTTACGATATCCGGCAACACGACTTCAGTGTTTTTCTTCGATTGGGGAAATCCGGAAGACTTAACACTGTATCGCCACAAGACAAACGGCAGTCTGGCGTACATGGTCAAATCCAGTAATGGCGACGCCGAGGGCGGGTTTACAAACACTTACTTTACCGGCAAATCGACGCCGATGAACAGCAACTTCAAAAGCAGCGCGTTGTTAGCTGAATACTTATATTATGAGTACGAAGACTCAGCCGGTAATATTAAGATAGAATCACACTATTCTTTCAAAGGTGAAACCCTGAGCCTTCTTCATTACGGCGTGCGCATGGATGAGTTTCTGAGCGACTATCAGCTAGTCAGCTACACTCCCGTAAGCATGTTCGTGATGGGCGATCCGACTCCAAGCACCGCAAAGCTACAGGCATTTCTGGATTCCTATGTGAAGGAAGGTTAACATTTGGTATTCGCCGGAAACATGTGAGAGCAAATGTGTGAAAATGATAAGTAATAATGCGAAATGCAGAAATGGAAGGCGTTTTCATTGCATTTTGTACATTTCGAAGAAAGGACTGGGTCATTGGTATGGCGACATATAAGCAGCCCTGTATGCATTGCGGCGAGATGATCGAGCGGGACTCCAGGCAGTGCTCCAAGTGCGCAAGCCGATCGCCATTCGGCTTCATGTGCCCCAACTGCTTCAGGCCCATCGAGCGGGGCGGCAGCGTCTGCTCCGGCTGCGGCAGGCCGCTTACCACCGCCTGCCCTGTCTGCGGGAGGCAAACCTTTGTCGGCAGCGAAAAATGCGACGCCTGCGGCAAGCTTCTTTTGATCCGGTGCGAATACAAGAAGTGCGGGGAGCCGCAGTTCTTCGAAAACACAACATGTACCGCCTGCGGCAATCCGATCAAGAAGGCGAAAAAGCAGGTCGAAGCAATGACAAAGGGGAGGTAAATAGCGTGTTAAAATCATTCACGAGAAATTTTCAGGATGAGTCGACCGACGCCGGATTCCAGTTCACATTCAATTGCGACAACTGCAACGACGGTTATAAATCCAGCTTTATCAAGAGCACGACATACAAGAAGGGGGGCCTGCTCCGCGGCGCGGCGCAGGGCGCGAATGTCATCGGCTCGTTTATCGGCGGCCAGGCGGGCAGGGTCGGCCAGGCGGCTTCACAGGGCGGAAGTATCCTGTCGCAGCGGTTTGACGGAAAATCCCCCGATTGGCGGAAGGAACATGAAAAAGCGTTCGAGAAGGCGCAGAACGAAGCAAAAAAGCATTTCCAGCGCTGCCCTAACTGCAGCAAGTATGTCTGCGACCAGTGCTGGAACGAGGACGAGGGCCTATGCGTGAAATGCGCTCCGAGGCAGGAGATATATGTGGCGCAAGCCAGGGCGCAGGCGATGAAGCGCAATATCGACGAAGCCGGCAAAGACGCGACCGTGTGGCAGGGCGCTATCGAGAGCAAGACCACGATGTGCCCCTCCTGCGGCAAGCCCGCCGGCAGCGGCAAGTTCTGTAACAACTGCGGCGCTTCGATGGAGTTGAAAGAATGCGCGAAATGCGGGGCGAAGAACGCGCTGAAAGTGCGATTTTGCAACAATTGCGGCGAAAATCTGCAGGAGTCCGCGGCGCCCAGCGGGGTGTGCCCGTCCTGCGGGGAGGAGAACGCGCCCGGCACAAAATTCTGCGGAAACTGCGGGAGTAAACTGGGATAAGCACAAGCAGAGCGGCTTGACACTACAGTGAAATAGTGGTACAATCAAGTATACTTGCAAGTATACTTGATTGTTGTCTTAAGGTGGTGTTCTGTTTTGGCTCAAATATCTTTATATATCGATGATTCGGTTGCGAAACTGCTTACAGCAACCGCTAAGTCACAAAACTGCTCGGTTTCGAAACTCGTCGCCGCTATTATCAGCGAGCGTCTTTCTGAAGAAAGCGCCGAGGATGAAAGGAAAATGGCGATATTCCGTGAACTGGAGGGCTCAATAAGCGACCGGTCTTTCGCCGAGCCGCCGGAGCTTCCTATGGTAGCGGAGAAAAGCAGGAGGTACGACCTGTTATGAAATACTTTCTTGATACTGATATATGCATATATCATTTAAACGGGTCCGCGCCGGACGTCAGCGGCAAACTGGCGAGGATTTCCCCAACAAATATCAAAATACCTTCCATAGTCGCGGCGGAGCTGCTGTTCGGCGCTGAAAAAAGCGTAAAACGGGAGCATAATCTTGGCAAAGTAAAGCTGTTTCTGTCTTTGTTTGATATAGTCCATTTTTGCGGCGCGGCGGCTGAGGAGTACTCTGTCATTCGCTGCGATCTTGAAAGGCGGGGTATGATCATCGGCGGAAACGACCTGATCATCGCCGCAACTGTTGCGGCAAATGATGGAACGCTTGTGACCAATAATGTAGACGAGTTCTCCCGCGTAAAAGGCCTTAAGATCGCAGATTTAAGCTAGCGAAAACAGCGCTAATAGTTAATACCCTGATTGCAGAACTAAGATTCAGTAACCGTTACTTCTAGTGGTCTGTGTCGCCTAAAACTTTGTAATAATTATTGTCAAAAAATAATTCCACTTTCCCTATTGACAAAGTAGGGAACAAGTGTTAACATTAGTTAGTGAGTTACATCATTAACTCCCTAACTCGACAACGGAGCGTTATGTTCGACACAACAGAAAGGAGGACTGACAAGATTGAATGACAGCCAGCCGATTTTTCAGCAGATAATTGAAACGATTGAGAGAGATATTATCACAGGCGTCTATGAGACTGACGATTTGATAATCTCCACGACGCAGATTTCAAAGATCTACTCTGTCAATCCAACGACGGCGGTTAAGGCCGTCAGCAAAATGACGGACGCGGGCATCCTGTACAAAAAAAGAGGGATCGGCATGTGCGTCGCCGAGGGGGCGAAGGAAAAAATCACAGCGAGGCGCAAAGACGCATTTTTGAATGAAACCATCGACGCGCTGCTTTCCGAAGCAAAAACACTGGGTATCTCCATAGACGAGCTAACAGAAGTTATTATTACTAAAAAAGAGAGGCAGGTTTAAATCAATGATTGAGTTAACGGGCGTGACAAAAAAGTATGGCGGCACAATGGCTGCCGACGGCATTTCTCTGAGTATCCCAGAACATGGCATCTATTGCCTGCTCGGCAGGAACGGGGCGGGCAAAACAACTTTACTGAAACTCATAGCGGGCCACATCGGCGCCACGTCGGGCAAGATCGCCGTCAACGGGAAAACCGTTACGACAAGCCGCATGCCGGAATGCGTCAGTTTTATCGAAAGCGGTTCGGTCCAGTTTAACATGAGGGTTGCGGACTTGATCGATACCGCCGCCGCGCTTCAGGACGATTTCGACCGCGATTTCGCGCGGGAGATGGCGGAGCGGTTCGAGCTGAAGATGAACAAAAAGTTCAAGCAACTGTCCTTCGGCATGAAAACCATGCTGACCACTATCATTACCTTGTCAAACAATACGAAAGTCATTTTGCTTGACGAGCCCACGCTTGGTTTTGACGCGATAATGCGCGACCAGTTCAACACGCTGCTGATAGAGAGCTATCAGTCGAACCCGCGTTTGATTATCGTATCCACGCATCTGATCGACGAGATCGCCAAAGTCACAGAGCGCCTGATGATCATCGACAGGGGCAAAATCATTTTGGAGGCGGGTATCAACGACATCGACGAAAAGGCGTATTCGCTGTCCGGCCCGACGGCTCATGTGACGCCGCTTCTGGGCGGTATAAACTGCATCGGCAAGACGATAATGGGCAGCGTTATGGCGGCGTACGTCTACGACGACAGGATCACTCCGCCCGACGGAGTGACAATAGAGCGACTGAGTTTACAGGACTTCTTTATCAACCTGGTAGGAGGAAAAGGCAATGAGTAAAAAAATGTTTGTGGTTGCCGGAGCGAATCTGCGCAATATAAAACTGCCGTATATCATCACGGCAATCGTAGTCGGCTGTATTTTGGTACAGGATATTGTATTTGTTATTCTCGGCGCCGCCGGCGTTTTTAAAAATCCCGAGGGAAACATGACGGTCAGTTTCGGTAACTATTTCTTCATTCTCTTGATACTCGGCGCGATTTTTATGCCCCTGGCGCATTTCCGCAAGATGATGAACCTCGGGGCAAAGCGCGCCGACTTCTTCTGGGGATGCCTGGCAACGCACGCTATCATGGCGGGAGCCATTTCGCTGATAAGCACAATACTCTTCTATACTTATGACACCGCAATGGTTTCGCTGATGTACAGGGGTGGTACTCTCGACGTTCTGTACTGGTTCGGCTGGCTGAATAACGGCGCGGTCGTCGCCTTCTTTCAGCAGTTCGCGTTCCTGTTCCTGTTTGCCTGCGTTTTGCATACGCTGAGCGCCGCGCAGGACAAGTGGTACGGGTGGGCGGCGGATGTGCTTATCATCGCGGTAATCAGCGTCTTCACGCCCATTGCGCCTTTGAGGGCGGCGCTGTTGTGGTTCTTCTACATGATCATTTTCAACGCGAACGCTTTTGTGCAGATAGCGGTTTGCCTGGTTCTCGCGGTTGCGGTCTATTCGCTGAACAAGCTGATTTTAGCAAGGAAGTTGATATAGGCAACGCCAAGCGGGGCGTTGCCTATATTAGCAACGCCCCGCTTGGCGTGGAAAAATATGTTGAACATCTTCTGAATGTGAAATATAATTATATATCTGCATAGATGGGGGTGTATTTCAGATGAAAAAGGCAGTCGCTTTGTTACTGGCGGTTTTGCTTACAGCCGCAATTTCGGGGTGTTCCGACAGCTCGGGAGTTGAGTATCTCGATGACTATATCGGGGACGGCGAGTATGCGCTGTTTGTGAGATTTGATATAACAGAGACTCTCGCTAACGGCGAAGTCATTTCGTATGCTAACCTACTGGGTTTTTACAAGTCCGGCACTGTTATCTCGCTGAGCTCAACTACCCGCGACGATGATCCGATCGTAAGTATTCTCGATATGGTTTCTGAACACAGAGTAGTAAATGAAAGATCGAGAAATGTTTCACGCGGGAAATATAAACTGCGCGACGGCGAGCTGGTCTACTCATTTAATAAAATAAACTATTCAGGTTCGCTGGACAGTTCGGGAAATCTTTTAGTAAACAGGCTGGATCGCGCGGCGGAAGAACCGGAACCACGCGTCTATGTGTACATTGGTTCTGTCAGAAGCGGCATAGTTTCGTTGAGCGAGGCGTTTCTTGATTGATTTCCGCAGGGCGGGACGCCCAGGGTGCAATCCGCGACACGCGGGCGGCAGATTGCCGCCCCTACAGGGGCGGATCGACTGCGGCGGTGGTTTTTCGACACGCGGGCGGCAGGTTGCCGCCCCTACAGGGGCGGTGATGGGATTTCCATAATCGTTTCAGCGGTGTGCGAAACCTCGCTGAAATCACCGTCGAGCAGTTGCCCGGACATCTCACCGAGTAATTGCTCGATTTCTTGCGGCCATGTTTTTTGCCTCAGCTCGGTCAGTATCTCCTTTATGCTTCGCTTGTCGAAACCTAAACATGCAGTCTTCACGGCGTGCATGCTCTCGGCCAGCAGCTCGCCATCCCCTTCCCCAAGCACGTCGGCACGCTCTTTACTTTCGTGCGGGGTCAGCTTCAGGACGACGGCTTGAAGCCGGTCGAGGAAAATCGGGGTGTGCGCGGATATCATATCCGTGTCTTTTTCGCGCCCAGCCTGCTCCAGTTTTGCAGCGCATGCAGAAAGCTCCTTTTCGCCGACGTTTGCGAGGGCGCTTTTCATCGCGTGGACAGTCGTGGTATACAGCAATATGTCCTCATCCGCAAATACGCCGCCCTTGCCCAGAATCCCCTCGAGCGTGGACGACGACCTGTTCGCGTCGCGAATAAATGACTCCGCGAGCTGCAAGTGTATAAGCGGCTGCGCCGGAGCGACGCTCACATCAGTACCGTACGCGGTTTTATCGTGCGCGACTTCATCGTGCACGACAAAACCGCGCGCATGTTTGTCGCGCACATACTTCTTCAGCGCGGCGCTCAACTGGCGCATATCGATAGGTTTGGAGATGAATCCGTCAAACCCGTTTGTAAGAAACACCGCTTCCTGCCCCGCCACCGCGTTTGCGGTCAGCGCGATGATGGGGTGTGTATATCCGAGCTCCCGGATTTGCCCCGTTGTTTCAATGCCGTCCATTGCAGGCATCATGTGGTCCATAAACACAATGTCGTATACCTTGCCGCTCTTGATGATCGCGATTGCCTCAAATCCGCTTCCGGCCGTATCGATCGACAACCCGTACGGCGCCATCAGCCCCCGGGCGACATAAAGATTTGTCTCCGCGTCGTCTACGATCAGTATCTTTCCATAGGGCATGGGCTCGTACACGATCTGCGCTTTTCGAAACTGCTTTAAATCGTTTAGTTTAAAGCTCTGAAGGCTTTCAGTGAGTTCCCTTCCCAGAACGCCGGAACTTGCGCTTTCCTGCGGCAAATACACGGTAAAAACCGTCCCCTTGCCCACTTCGCTCTCTATGTTGATATCGCCGTTCATCATGTCGACCAGGTTTTGTAGAATGCTCATCCCAAGCCCAGTGCCCTCTGTCATTCGGTTAGCTTCGGTGTTGAAGCGCGAGTACTCGTCAAAAATCCTCTCCAGCTGCTCCTGCGACATCCCCTGCCCCGTATCGGCTACTGTGAAAACCAGATTTACACAGCCGCCAGCGTTTCTGCCGGCGTCCCCCGGACTGCCCAAACTGCCCGAACTGCCCGGACTGTCCGAACTGCCCGAACTGCCCGAACTGCCGCCGCTTCCCGTTTGTGCGGAGATCGTCAGCTTGACTATGCCTTCATTTGTGTACTTAAAGGCGTTCGAAAGCAGGTTATTCAGGATTTGCTTTATTCGTAAGTCGTCTCCTGTCAAAGCCGAGGGCGTGTTTTCGTCCACGGACAGCACGAACTCGATCTGTTTGCTTCCGATCTTCATCATGTTCAGCGTAACGGTATCGTTTATCAGGCTCGCGACGTCATACTTATGCGGCGCCAGCTCCAGCTTTCCCGCTTCGATCTTTGACAGATCCAGGATATCGTTGATGAGGCTGAGCAGCAGGTCTCCTGAGTTGTAGATTTTTCCCAATGCGTCCCGCACATCCGGCGTCAGCGTTTCATTCTGCAAAAGGATCTCTGTGATACCCAGCACGACATTCATCGGCGTCCTTATCTCATGGCTCATGTTGGCGAGGAACGAAGATTTTGCCGCCGATGCAAGTTTTGCCGCCGTAAGGGCTTCCAGAAGCAGCTCCTCCTGCTGTTTTCTTTCGCTAAGCTTAACTATCTCGTCTATCATGTCGCCTATGCAGTTGGCGAGCGCGCCAAGCTCATCTTTACGCTTGATGCGTATCGGGTATGAGAGATTTCCGTTGGCAATTTCTTCCATCGCCTTTTCAAGCTTTGTTATAGGCTTGTCGATGTTTCTGATCGTAAATAACATGATCACAGCGGAGGATAGTATGAAAACAACAGAAACGCCGGATATGATGTGTATCATGTGGACCGCGACGGCCTGAGTCTCCGCGGCTTTCTCCCTGGTCGTGACAAAAATCCGGTCCCGCAGCTCCTTCACGTTTCTGCTTAGCTCATTACCCGCAGTGATCGATTCTTCAATGACGAGGACCATTTCCTGTTTGTCATTGTTCATGACGGCGGCGTCAAGGTCCCTGGTTATTTCCACGAAACCGTCGAACATACCCATGATGTCGTCAGCGAAATCCAGCCTGATTCGCTTTTCCTCAGGGGTAAGCCTGGCGTCGGCAATGATGAGGTTTCGGTACACGAGCAGGCTGTTCGTGAACAACTTTATATTTTCGTCAAGGTCGATGTTCAGCTCGGAAACGATCTCTTTTAAATCGTCTTCGAGCAAATACCCCTTGGAAATGTTCACAAGACGTATCCTGTAGACATCGGCGATGGCTTCCGCCAGATGGATCTGCCTCATTTGATAGGAGTTTATCAGCTCTTCGAGGCTGTCGCCCACCTTGGTGATGCCCACCACGGCAAATATGGCGAAAAACGCAGCGACGCTCAGCAGGATCCCGAAAGCGATAAAGAGCTTGTTGCGTATTCTGATATTATTAAACCATTCCATTATTTATCTGCCTTTCTTACTTACTCCGCCTACCCCGAATAGACGGGCGACCGGGGACGGTCGCCCCTACATCCGATTATTGTGACTCTCCGTTCGAATCCAACACTCTTAACTGAGAAGCCTGACTTTCGCCAGCTCCAGCTTGTCTTTCAGCCCGCAGAAGATTTCCGCGATGCGCGGGTCGAAATGCGTCCCCGCATCTTCCAGTATTATGTTGACTGCCTCATCGCAGGAAAACGCCTCTTTGTACGGCCGCTGCGAGGTGAGCGCGTCGTACACGTCCACGATCGCCATGATGCGCCCCTGCAGAGGCGTTGCGGTTTCCCGCAAGCCGTAGGGATAACCGGCGCCGTTCCATTTTTCATGGTGGTAGGCCGCGAAAAGTTTTGCGTTATGCAGGAAATCGGCGTTTCCGGTCCGCGATATCATGTGGTCTATGATCCGCTCGCCCGCTCCGCAATGAGTCTTGATTATCGAAAACTCATCGGGCGAGAGCTTGTCCGGCTTATTCAGTATTGAATCGGGGATCGCTATTTTTCCCAGGTCGTGCAGGCGCGCCGAAGAAATGACCGAGTCCATGTCCCACCCGCTCATATCGTCGATGTACGATCCGCGCTCTATCATCGCGCTTATAAGGATTTCCACATACACCGTCGTCCGGTCGACGTGCCCGCCTGTGTTAGAGTCGCGGTTTTCAACGATGTCCGCCAAAGTGAACACAATGCTGTTTTGAAGCCGGACAAGCTGCTCTGTCTTTTCGCAGAGCTGGGCCGTCCTGTCGCGGATCAACTCGTCGATATGCAGGTGGTTCTTGATCCGGTTTTGCAGCACCGGCGCGGAAAACGGCTTGGCGATAAAGTCCACAGCGCCAAGCTCAATGCCGTAGGCTTCGTTTTCCGTCTCCGACATGCTCGTCAGGAAGATAACGGGGATATCCGCGTACAGATTGCAGGACTTGAGGCGCTTGATCGTTTCAAACCCGTCCATCTCCGGCATTTCAATGTCCAGCAGGATCAGGTCGGGTTTTATCTTTCCCAGAGCAACGAACATTTTTTCCGCTGACGACAGTGTTATCACCAGGTATTGCTTTTCCAGCGCCTCGTCAGCCTTGGTAAGGTTTGTCGCGCTGTCGTCGACGACGAATATCGTTTTTTGCATAGCTCAAATCATTCCTTGCAGTAGAATTAATGGAGAAAAAGGCGCAACTATGGTCATGATAAACTATGGTGCAACACAATTGTCAATATGTAATTTTAAAATGCAATAATGATTTGTTGCAGGTTACAGGTCAGGGGGTATCCAAAAACACAGGTTGGTTACAGTCAATGCACGAGCACTGCCGAGAAATCTTGTGATGTTATCCAAAACTTGTGTGCAGACTGTAAGCGTAGCGCCGTTGAAGCAAGCGCTTGCGCGCAGCTCCGCTCGGCGGCAGGGCCGAATGGACCTGTCAACCCATTGCGAGTTTTTCGGATACCCCCTGACCTGTAACTGTTGCAGATCAAGGGCGGTATATAACGGTTGCGTTATATATACAATCTAGTATAATTATATTATAATGTAGTTGAAAGCCGGAGCCGCGCAGCGACGGACCGGCGCAATACTCCCAGAGCCAACAGTGTCGGCTCCAAAAGGAAAGGCAGGTCTATAAAAATGCCAGCAAAATACATTCCGGAACCTTTTCGCATAAAATCCGTTGAACCGCTTCGCATGCTGACCCGAGGGCAGCGCGAGGAGAAGATCGCGCAGGCAAAATACAATGTATTCGGGCTGCGCGGAGAGGATTGCTACATCGACCTGCTCACCGATTCCGGCACAAACGCCATGAGCGCCAACCAGTGGGCCGGCATGATGCACGGCGACGAGGCTTATGCGGGAGCATCCAGTTACTATAGATTGATCGAAGCCGGCGAAGATATCTTCAAATACGGTTACATTCAGCCGGTACACCAGGGCCGCGCGGCTGAAAAAGTCCTTATGCCGCTGTTCCTTGAAAAAGGCAAAACCGCCATATCAAACATGTTTTTCGACACCACGCGCGCCCACGTCGAGCTCACCGGCGCCCGCGCCGTCGACTGCGTAGTGGAGATCGCGAAAGCCCCCACCCACCGGGCGCCCTTCAAGGGCAACATGGATGTGGAGCTTTTGGAAAAGCGCATAAACGAACTCGGGCGCGAGAACGTCGGCCTTGTCGTCATGACGATCACGAACAATTCCGCGGGCGGGCAGCCGGTTTCCATGAAGAACATGCGCGAGGTTTACGAGCTTTGCGGAAAGTATGAGATCCCCTTGAACATCGACGCCGCCCGTTATGCGGAAAACGCCTTCTTCATCAAACGCGATGAAGAAGGCTACGCAAACGCCTCGATAAAAGATATCATCCGCGAAATGTTCAGCTATGGCGATACGTTTACGATGAGCGCGAAGAAAGACACGATCGTAAATATGGGCGGGCTCATCGGCGTAAAAGACAAGGATTCGCCGCTGATCCTCAAGATCAAAGCGAACTGTATCAGCTACGAGGGTTTTTATACATACGGCGGCTTGAGCGGCCGCGACTTGGAAGCTATGTCCATCGGCCTGTACGAGGGGATCGACGAGGATTTTCTCCGCTACCGGATCGGGCAGATGGAGTATCTGGCCGGGCGCCTGGATGAAGCGGGAGTCGTTTATCAGGCGCCTGTGGGCGGGCACGGCGTATTCGTGGACGCCGCGGCAATGTTCCCCCTGATTCCCTATAATGAGTTCCCTGCGCAGGCGCTCGCAATCGAGCTCTATAAGGAGGCGGGCATCCGCGCCTGCGATATCGGCAGTTACATGCTCGGCAACGATCCTGACACGGGAGTGCAGCTTAAATCCGAATTTGAGTTCACGCGCCTTGCGATCCCCCGACGGGTGTACACACAGGCGCACCTCGACGTCGTGGCGGACGCGCTCATCAGCGTCAAAGCGCGCGCCGCGGACCATACGCGCGGCTACCGCATCACCTGGGAGCCGCCCGTCCTGCGCCATTTCCAGGCGCATTTGGAACCAATAATATAAGGCAAAGATACAGAACACATGCTGCTGCACAGAACACACTGGGACGGTGCTGTGTTCTGAACCGTCTCTGTCTAGGCCTGTTTGAACGGGAAAACGGCATTTTCGTTGAACATTTTCAAAATCAACCAGCAAAAGCGGGGCGGTGGTTAGTTTTGTGACAAAATTAACCACCGAAAATGGCGTTTTTAACGTTTTTGGGTAGTTTTGTGACAAAATTAACCCTTCACAAACTAAGAAATAAAGGATACACTCTACTCACTAGAATAGCTGAGGAGGGAAAGAAATGCATACCAAATCAAATAAGGCGTTATCAACAATCCTGGCGGTGGCTATCATTCTCGGCATGTTCGCCGCTTTTCCGCTGACGGCGGGCGCGGCGACGGTTCACACTGTCAATAATGCGGCGGAGCTTAAAGACGCGCTTAATAACTCGGCAAGCGGCGACACCATCAAGCTTGGCGCGGACATCAACTATGCCGAGGGAATCAAAATAGATGGAAAGAGCATCACATTGGACCTAAGCGGGTATACGCTGAATGTCAGCGAAGAATACAACTGTGCGCTACTTGTCTTTGATGGCGGCGAGATGCTTCTTAAAGACCCGAAAAACGGCGAGTTCAACTTATCAAACACAACACGCTACGGTGATACTGTGTCTGTGCGTGGCGCCGGCTCTAAAGCTGAGATAACAAATGCAGTCTATGATGGCGGCTATAGTTTTGGCGCTGTTTCCGCGTTAACTGGCGGAGAAGTGATCGTCTATGGCAACGTAAACGCAAAGACAGACAAAGCTTATGAAATGGGTTCCTACTACTACGGTTATGGCGTATCTGCCTCTGCAGGCACAATAACCGTTAAGGGCAATATCAATGTGACCGGAGAAGATGCCAGCGGCGTACAAATCCTAAGAAGTACCAGTGGCAGCGGCAGCGTTACCATTGGCGCCAGCAGCAAAGTCACTGTCGACGGAATGATTACTGTTCCGGACTCAGCATTTTATATCAGTTTTCCGGGAAGCTATAGAACAATGGCGAGCGGCGTCCCATCCGCGGCCAATCCGGGATATCTCGAATACACGGAAGGCGCGGACACTGTTTTAGTGAGGGATCCAAATGCAAAGACTGTGACCGTCGGGACGCAATCCGGGACGCTCAACGCGGGGGTTGTCGGCACGGTCACGTTCCCGTTGACTACGGTGAATATCAACAACGGGAACTATTCCGCGACGGTAGCGCCCCTGCCGACCGGTATCACAGTACAGGGACAGGTGAGTATCAATAACAACAGCGGGACGCTGACGCTCGCCGGAGATACCTCGACTGTCGCCGGGGTTACGAATAATCTGACCTTGACCATAGACGGCGTGACGTCGGCGGCGTTCACGCTTACCGTCTCAGCGGATAAGAAAGTCACGGTCGGCGCGCAGTCCGGGACTTTGAAGGCGGGAGAGGTTGGAACTGTGACATTCCAGGTGACTACGAAAGACATAGCCGACGGCGCAGCGGGCGCGGTCTCGTGGTTTACAGACGCGGAAGGCACGACTGCCGGAAGCGCCCCGGCCGGCGTGACCGCAGCCATAACTGCCGTAGCCGCCAACGCTTCCACAGTGCTCTTCTCCGTGACGAACGCGGTCGCCGCCGGCACATATTACTTCAAAGTCACAATAGACGGCACGGTCTCGGCAGTCGCGACTCTAACTGTAACTGATCCCAGCGCGGGCAGCATGAGTAACTTCAAGAAGGTAAACGACTATAAGCGCGGCCAGTTCGCGGACGTCAGGGAGAGCGCCTGGTACGGGCTCGACAATCAGGGCGTCATCGCCAGCGTGTTTAATTATGACCTCATGCAGGGCAGCAACACGGGATTCAACCCGGTCGGCGACTACAGGATCTCTGAGGCGCTCGCTGTCGCAGCGCGCATCCACAGCATCTATACGACAGGCTCGCAGAACTTT
>Ga0123353_10006063_pt1 | contig 16020 bp, 12 predicted proteins | sample TergutLab28metaG_3_FD_92763 | JGI IMG/M metagenome (GOLD analysis project Ga0123353, IMG submission 92763) | Labiotermes labralis P3 segment gut microbial communities from Petit-Saut dam, French Guiana - Lab288 P3 | ecosystem: Host-associated > Arthropoda: Insects > Digestive system > Gut ... | reverse complement strand
TCATATTGGAGAGGAACTCGCTCTTCGCCCTGCTTGCTACAGTTGCCTTATGAAGCGCCTCTTTAAGCTTTTTGTTATAGATGTCACGCATGATAACGCCCGCAATACTCCCAGCTGTCATGGCAGTAAATGTTTTTTCATTATCAGTCCAGTGACGCGGCGCACTGCTCTGCTCCTCCGCCAGAATTCCCCACAGGTAACCTTCAACATAAAGCGGCGCAACAATAAACGCGTGAATATCAATAGATAACAGTGCATAGTAAGGCTCTGTTGGATTTGCGGCAACATCCTCACAAAAAAGCAATGGCAATGTAATGCAATCGGGAAATCTTTCCGGAAAGCGGGATTTAACAAAAGCAAACAGATCGAATTCCGCCAGACGAGGCACTGCGCCATCGGCAGACCAGTGATATGCCGTATCAAGACAGCATCGCGTATAATCAATACTAAAAATAAATACCCGCGACACCTTATGATAGCGCCCAAATTTTGCAATGGCTTCTTTTATATACGCTTCCGAATTGCCGGAAGAAATAAAACCTCTTGAGATTTCAGATATCAATTTTTGCTGTTCCAACTGATTTTTTAGCAGTTCACTATGCTCGCTTATGCTTTCCATCATTTTCTTGGTACTGCGCATGTCGTATTTGAATGAAATAATAAATTTTTTACCCCGGTGTATTATCTGCGTCATTGTGTTTTCCATGGGGATCAGTTCTCCGTTAATCGCCCGGTGAACCCATTCAAACCTGGTCTGACCGCCAACAAACGCTTCGTTTCTCAGATCCATTGCTTTCTCAAGAGAATTGAAACCATCGGGTTGAGATTCAGGCAAAAAAAGTTTCCAATAGTTAAGCAAAAAATATTGTTTATCGGGACAGCCAAAAATCTGCAGCGTAACATCATTACAATCAACCGCACTCAAATTCTCGTCAAACATTACATACGGAACAGGGCTTGCTTCAGTTACGGCACGCATTAGTTCTTCTGCCTCGGCTACAGCTTTTTCCATTTTTTTAATATTGTGTAAATCGTATTGATAAGCCAGCACTATGGGATTCCCCTTGTACTTTGCAGACATCAATGTAACTTCAAAAGGAATAAGCTCTCCTGTGCTTGAGCAATGTACCCATTCGAACACAAATTTTTCACCGTTTAGCGATCGCCTATGAACCTCAACAAGCTTTTCGCCGGATTTTGTTCCATCGCCTTGGTATTCAGGTGAAAACTCATCAAAATGATCGAGATAATAATCCTTTGTGGTTTTGAGTATATTTAAAATAGCATCATTGCAGTCAATAAAACGTAAATTATGGTCAACAACAGTGAATCCAACCGGAATGATATCAAGTATGGCACGGTTTAATTCATTAGCCTCAACTATCTCACGATCCTTTTCATTCCTGATAAAAGCATTGGCACAAAGAAGAGCTGCCGAACGCAGCACATCCAGGCAGTCCTCTTTAAAATACCGGTAATTAGTATGGTCTTCCAAAGTGATGACGCCCCAGAATTCGCCATGCGTAAAAATAGGCACGAAGAGTATAGACTTAACGCCAAATAATGCGCAAAAGGCAGCCTGATCATCAGGCATATCGTTCGCATTGCCATGAACACATTCGCCCTTGGTTAAAATATCCAGCCATCGGATAACAGGCTGGATGTTTGGTAATTCTACCAATTCTTCGTCCAGTTCAACTGTCTTACCGTAAGCCCAGACATAGATCTGCCCCATACGACCGCTTTTCTTGTCAAAAAGCCGGTAAACAGCAATGCGATCAAGACAAGCTGCTTCCGCAACCGGCTGCAGCCCATTGCTTATTACCTCTTCGAATGCTTTCTCGCTATGTGAAGTAAAAATTTCAATTGCTTTATTCAAAGCATTGATAATGGCATAGTGGCTACTAGATATTTCTTCGTGATTATTCTCTGTCATATCTATAAAAAATATACATCCACATACCGTAAAAAACAAGTGTATTGGATTCAAGAAAATCTAATTATAGCTATTTCATTGCCAAATAATTATCTTAGCTAAAAACTTATCTAAAAGCGCGATAGTATTAAAGGAGAAACATCGGAAAAGAAAAATATTACAAGCCCAAGAAAAATAACATAAAAGAGGCAAAAAAATGCGGTCTTGCGGAACAGAGCAGATTCCTGCCCTGCGATTCCTGCAGCAGCTGCTGCTATTGCTATGCTTTGAGGAGATATCATCTTACCTGCTGTTGCACCGGACATGTTCGCTGCTGTAAGCCAGTACTCATTTATTCCAAGATCAAGCGCAACCCGTTTTTGAAACTCTCCAAAAAGAATACAGGAAGAGGTATCGCTTCCTGTTATAAATGTTCCAAGCGCTCCTACAAAAGGGGAGAAAAAAGGATAAAAAGAGCCGGCAATAGCAGAGGTCCCTTTTGCAAGAATTTCTATCATGCCGCTATATCTCATTATCATTGCAGAGGAGACAAGAAATATTATTGTCAACATGGATGGTATAAGATTTTTAAATGTCTTAATAAGGGTAGCAAAAAAAACAACAGGCGGTTTTTTTGTTATAAAAATATCCGCTATAGCTACTATTGTAACTGCAAGAAAAATAAGAATACCCGGCGTAGTTAACCAATAGAAAGTAATTGTTTTTCCAGCTTCTCCTGGATAGAATTTTATTTTAGTACTTAATGAATCCATAAAACATTTTATCTGGGGAAAAAGGGGACTTACCAGCGCTATAAATATAAGTAAAAGAAAATAGACAGAAAGGGCATTTAAAATATTTTTTGCAGATAAGCGGGTAGAATTATTTTGGGTAATATCTGATGAAGATATTGATTTGGTATTTATATTTGCATCTTCCGCATCTGTTGGTTTTTCTTTAATTCCGGCTTGATCTTTAGCTCCTGATAATGCTCTTTTTTTTCTTACAGAAGAAACAATAACTACAAAAACCATTCCGGCAATAGCTCCTGTAATTGTCGGTAACTGCGGTCCAAGAAATATTGCAACCAGAAAATGAGTTATTCCAAAGCCCAGGGAAGCAGCTAAGGCTTCCGGAAAATATTTCAAAGCTTTTTTAAAAGATTTTTCTGTTAAAACAATAAGCAAAAATGGAATTAAAACTGTTATGGGAATAAGCTGCAAAACAATAAATGCTGTTGAAATATTCGGGTTTATATCTGCCATTATAGAAAGGGTAATTGCAGGAATTCCTATTGCTCCAAACCCGGTTGATACTGTATTTCCCAAAAGGCAAACAAAAGCAGAAAAAAAAGGGCTAAACCCAAGAGCGATCATTATTCCTATAGGTATTGCCACTGCTGTACCATACCCGGCGATCCCTTCAAGAAAATTTCCAAGCCCCCAAACCAGCAAGAGAACAAGAACACTCTTTTCGCTGCTGGCAGAAATTATTAGTTTTTTTACAGTCTCCATTCTGCCTGTTGCTGTAATAAAATTATAGGAAAATATTGCGGCAAATATTATTATAACCATTGGCCAGATAGCAAGACTAACCCCTTCCGCAATACTCATTACTATCAAAAAGATTTTTTGATTAAAGCAGAAAGTCGCCACAACAACAGCAGTCAAAAAAGCAACTAACGCAGAATAAATCGGAGGTATCTTTAGAAAACCTATGAGCGCTATAAGGCAAAGAACAGGCGCTAAAGCTGCAAAAAATAACACCATAAAATTTATTCCTTAGCAATAGTTATCATAATGTTGTTGATTTTTGTAATAGAAACAGAATTAACAGTAAGTATAACATTTCCAAAAGATATTACGTCTTTTTTCTTTGGTATTCTTCCCAGTTCATCAATTACATATCCGCCAATAGTCTGGGAAAATCTCCCTATTGGAAGATTTGTTCCAAGCCTGTCGTTTATAGTGCTTATTAATGCATTTCCCTGCACAAGATAAGTATTTTCGCTTACCGGAGTTATTTTCCCGCTTTCCATTTGCATAGAATCTCTTTCATCATAAAGTTCTCCGACAATCTCTTCAAGAATATCTTCCATTGTTACAATACCGGCAAGACCGCTATATTCATCAAGCACAATGGCAAGATTTCTCTTTTCTTTTTGCATTATAAAAAGAGCTTCCCGAATCTTTTTATTTACAGAGATAAAAAAAGGAGGGATCATGATGTCGGACAACTTCATAAGAGAAACATCATCCGCAGAACCAGATACTCTTTTAACAAGATCTTTTACCAGCACTATGCCTACAATATTTTCCTGATTTCTGTCAAATACAGGAATGCGGGAATATCCTTTTGAACTTATAAGCCCCATTACATCTTTTATAAGAACGCTTTTTTCAAGACTAAAAACATCTGTCCTGTATGTCATTATGCTGCTTATATTCTGTTGCCCAAGACGAAATACAGCATGTACCATTTCTGTCTCGTAATCTTCGAGAACTCCCTGAGCATCGGCATATTTTACAAGCCTTAAAATTGCGCCTGTTGTTATTGGATCTTTCTGTTTCTTTGAAAATTTTTTTGTAATTAATCTGCTTATAAGAGTAATAAAAAAAACAAATGGCGAAAAAATAATAATAATAAAATTTATTAATGGAGCTGCAATAACTGCTATTGCTTGATTGTGCGCAAGCGCAATATTCTTTGGAACTACATCCCCAAAAATCAATACAAAAAGCGTTATAATACCTGTCATTGCACCAATAACAGCTTCTCCAAACAGTTCCAATGTGATTTTAGTAGCCAGTACTGAAATTGTAATATTCGCAAGATTGCTGCCTGCAAGAACTGTTGTAAGAAATTTCTCGGGTTTTTTAAGAATTTTTTTTATTAACCTTACTCTCTTGCTGTGTTTTTCCGCAAGAGCTTCTATTTGAATAGAAGATAGAGATGTAAAAGCAGTTTCTGTAAGAGAACAAAAAGCAGAGAAAAACAATAATGCAAAAATTGCCAAGAGTTCCAGCTTTATAAACATAAATCAAAACCAGACTTTAAAAGGAATGTTTAAATTATCAATCATTTATTGTTTTACTACTTTCATTTTGTTCTGTTTCATGAAGTTTAAACACAGAAGGCATTTTCTTTTCCAGGGTTGCCATACGTTTTGCAACTTCCCGGATCTCATCTTTAAGAATAAAAATACAATCGCTTTTTTCAGCATAACCTCTTACTATATCTTCCGCAAGAGCCCTGCAAGTCGGAGCACCGCATGATCCACAATCAAGGCCAGGAAGTTCTTTATGGATAATATCAAGTTTTTCCATTTTCTGCATAGCTATTTCAATATCTTCGTCCAGTTTCATAATTGGCTTTGAATATATTTCCTGTGTCCACGAGAGGTCAAAGCCCGGCTTCTTGAGTATTTCATCTCCCAAAACAGCGTTATGATTCTCTTTTAAAACCCTTTTTAGTGCAGACCTGGCTATAAACGTATTTTCAACATTAAGAGTTCCGCCAACGCAACCACCTGGACAGGCCATAGCTTCTACAAAATCAATATCATCTATATCTTCGTTTTCTATTTGTTCAAGAACTTTTATTACCTGCTGAATTCCATCCACAGAAATACTTTTGGGAGCGCCTATTGCATTACTTTCTCCATCGCTGTGCGCCCACCCTATTCCCGCAGCTGAAACATTTGAATATCTTGTGGGATTCTTGATTTTTTTAATAGCTGTTCTTAATTCCAGATAAATAGTACTTGCCCCTATTATTCCGTCAACAAAAGAGCTTTCATCTCCTATAGGAGATCTTACTGCAGTAACTTTTGCAGGGCATGGAGAAATAAAAAAAACTCCTATGTTTTTCTTGTCTTTATGTATAATTTTTTTTACAACTCTTGCAGCAACTTCCATTGGAGATTGTATTTGTATAACGTGGTCAATAAGAGCAGGAAACCTTGCCTGTATAAGCCTTACAACAGCAGGGCAAGATGACGATATAAGGGGTTTGGGATAGTTGTTTGTTTCAATCATTTTTTTGGTTGCAATTGTTACTATTTCCGCTGCCCTTGCAACTTCATATACATCATCAAATCCTATTTCAAGCAAAGCAGAAAGTATGTATTCCGGCCTTTCCACTTCCTTAAACTGCCCATATAAACTTGGAGCTGGAATAGCCACTTTAAAATCATATTTATTTATTATATCAAGAGGATCAGATACTGCTTTTTTTGCAAGAGAAGGGCAACTGCGTATACATTCACCGCAATCAATACATCTATCTGTTATTATATAAGCTTTTCCATCCCTGACCCTGATTGCTTCTGTGGGACAGTTTGATATGCAGTTTGTGCATCCACGACAGAGTGATTCATCTAAGGTAACTGAATGGTAATAATCTTTTTTTTCCATAAATAAAAATAATTCCGCTTTTTATAAAAGAAAGGGGAAATCAAAAGAGATTTTATGCCAGCTTTACTTTAATAGTAACAGTAGTCCCCTCTCCCGGCTTACTATTTATTTCCATAAAATCAGAATTTTTTTTAATATTGGGAAGCCCCATACCTGCGCCAAATCCCATTTCCCGTATCATGTCTGTAGCTGTGGAATAACCCTCCTGCATGGCAAGGTCAATATCAGGTATACCCGGCCCTTTGTCTGCTATAACCATTGTAACGATTTCCGGAGTTATGTCTATATGAACATCGCCTCCGCCGCCATGTATAACCATATTAATTTCAGCTTCATAAAGAGAAATAACTGCTTTTTTTATAATAGCAGGGCTAATACCCAACTGTAAAAATTTTTTCTTTAAACTACTTGATGCAATACCTGCGGCAGACATATCTCCTTCAGGTATGTTAAAATTTAATTCCATATATTTTTAGTTACCACCTAAAGTACATTACAGGAGGATAAGCTTTTTTTACCGAAACTGCAAGCGTCATCCCACCGGCAATTCCAGCCAGATTCTGAATTATATTACCAGGTATCTCAATCAATGCAGCTCCGGGACCTACCAGAAGGAGTCCTGCCAAAAAATAGCCCGATACCATTACAATTGCGCCTACAAGAAAACACAAAAGGGCTTGAAAAAATATATTAACCCTGCAATTTTCTTTTATAAAAATACTGTAGACAACTGCAACAAAAAACCCCTGATGCCCATGAACAATAAATGAAACAGGCGCCCACTGACCATATCCGCCAATAAGATCAGCAATACCTGTTCCAAGCCCTCCTGCAAGAAAAGCTGAAACAGGACCAAATATAAATGCAATAAAAAATATTGCTACATCTCCAAGATTAACATAACCACGCGTAGGCGCAACAGGAATTCTCACAACAATCGTAAAAATTGTAACAATTGCAGATAAAATCACTACCGAAGCTATCTTAAATGCTAATGTATCAGAAAATCTTTCTGTTTTCGACACTTTATCCCCATAGAAAAATGTAATATACGATAATAGATATAAGAAAAAATGACAATATAAGTTGTCTCCACAACTTTTTTATACCATCCATTTTTCTGATTTTTCCGGGTTTGTTGATTCGCCCTATTCCTCTTGTTTCAAGAACCATTGCAAGATTTGGTATACTTTTTACAGATTGGATTAAAACCGATGCAAGCACAGAAAGGAGTTTCTTAAATCTTGCAGGAAAATTCCATTTTGAAACAGATTCGGAATATTTGGTAAGCCTCATTTTATGAGCCTCTGTTGTGTTTTCATAAACCGATGCAGCATAAGGGAGATATCTGAAAGTAAGAGAAATAATAAGAGCTGCTTTATATGGAAGCCTGAAAAACCTTAAGGAAAGTGTAAGATCTTCGATTCTTGTTGTTTTCAAAAATAAATAAAAAAGAAGAGTTAATCCAAAAAAACGAGCTATAAGATAAAATGCTTCATACAACCCTTTTTCTGTAATAAAAGGGTAGTCAAAAATCATAATAAAAACTTTTCCATCGGGGTAGAATGGAGGGGTAAAGAGAACGATCATTAAAAGAAGCGGGAAAACAGCTTTTATTGGTTTTATTATTTCTTTAAAACCAACAGCAAAAATCCCTGTTAAAAAAACAAAAACAATAACTGCATAATATTTTATGCATGAAAGAGGAAGAAAAAAATATATTGATAAAAACAAAAGAAAAAAGAGCTTTATTCTTGGATCAAATCTGTGAAGAAAAGAATTTCTTTTAATATATGTTTCTGAAATCATCGTTACCCATCCCCTGCTGTCGAAATGTCCAAAAGGCCGGCTAACTTTTTTTCGCAATCTGAGTCAACGAATGTTCCATCTTCCATAATAATAATCCGGTCTGCGAATCCCACAGAAAGTTTTATATCATGAGAGATGATCATTATTGCCGGCAGGGGATCAAGACTTCGAATATTTTTTATAATAAAAGCATAATCTTTAAAAGATATACCAGAATCCGCTTCATCGATAATCACTATTTTTTTATTAAGAAGATAATAGATAGCTGCCTGTAGCCTTTTTCTTGCTCCATAGCTCATTAGCGCAGGAGGCATATCAGCGTTATCAAGATAAAAAATATCTATTGCTTCATCAACCATTTTTTTTATTTCTGATTTATCTTTTTTGCTCCCTTTTAATCCAAACGCAAGCTCCTCTCCTACTGTGGGGAGAAAAAGCTGGAGATCGGGATTTTGAAAAAAATAAGAGACATTTTTATTTAATTCATCCGAAGAGCTCTCTTTTAATTCGCCATTATCTTCAATCATGATTTTCCCGGATCCAACAGAAGGCTTAAGAAGTCCGCTGATTATTTTTGCAAATGTTGATTTTCCCGAACCATTTTTTCCAATGAGCACAACAATTTCACCGCTTTTAAGATAGAAGTCATTTATGTTAACTGCGAAATTTCCATTATCATATTTAAAGTTGATATTCTCTGCTTTTAGAAAAATATTTCCCGCGCCATGGTTTTGCACAGAGTCCTGTTTTAAGTCCGGGTGAATTTTTATAGCTTCTCTTATTTTTTCAGTATCAAGATAGAGCCCGGTCTCAATGGCCTTTGCCATAAAACCACTCTCCTGCGTGTCCGGCGCTTTAGTTTCTTCCATAAGATTTTTACCATCATAAAGAAAAAACCTGCTGCAATATTTTTTATAAATATCAAGCATTTTTGAGGTAAGAATAAAAACTGTTTTATTGAGATCTCTAAGAAGATTTAGCAGAGAAACTCTGCTCTGCGGATCAATTTCTTCAAAGGTTTCATCCAGGACCCAAATCTCCGGGTCAAGAGCCAAAAGAGATGCAAGCAAAAGCTTGCGCTTTTCTCCTCCGGAAAGTTGCGAGGGATTCATCCCTTTTAAATGCGAGATCCCGATTTTTTCAAGTACATCTTCTGTTTTATGTTTTATAAAATCATAATCATGGCCAAGTGACTCAAGGGCAAAACCTATTTCGCTTTCAACTTCCGTAGTAAGTATTTGCTCCTCGGGATTCTGAAAAACAATTCCGATTTTTGTAACAAGGTTATATGTTCTTTCTTCTGTTATATCTGCGCCATCTAAAAAAATATTCCCATCAAGCTCACCGCCTGTATATCTTGGAACCAGCGCTGTTAATATTCCCGAAAGAGTTGTTTTTCCGGATTCAGGAGGAGCAAGAAAAAGGGTAATTTCGCCTTTCTTCAAAGAAAAAGAAAAATTGTTGAATATATTTTTCTCTTTTACATATTTATACTGAGGATATCTGAAACTAATATCTTTTACTTTAAGAAAATCACTCATGGTTAATAATAAAGGATATTAATATCGCAGGGCAAGCCCCGGGGTATTAATATCCTTTGCCAGCTTAGGCTAGCCCAAGCCTTGCCATTACCATCGTGGAAAATAACTACATTCCCATCCCACCGTCAATTTTAATTACTTCTCCGCTTACATAGGAAGAAAGTTCAGATGCAAGAAAAAGGACAACAGAAGCAACTTCCGAAGGAAGGCCAAGCCTCGCAAGAGGTATTTTCTCGGAAAGAGCTTTTACCTGTGTTTCATTAAGCTTGTCTGTCATTGGCGTTTTTATAAAACCCGGAGCAACAGCGTTTACCCTTACCCCTCTTGCCGCTACTTCGCGGGCAAGGCTTTTTGTAAAACCAATAAGACCTGCTTTTGACGCAGAGTAGTTGGTTTGTCCACCATTTCCAATAACGCCGACAATAGAAGCGATATTTACAATTGAACCGCCCCGCTGTTTGATCATTGCCCTTGAGACAACCTTGCTTATATAAAACGCGCTTGTAAGATTTATTTTAATTACATCTTCCCAGTCTTTTGCGGTCATTCTGAAAATAAGGCCATCTCTTGTGATCCCGGCGTTATTTACCAGGATATCAATACCGCTGCTCTCTTCAAGTATTTTTTCGCAAACAGCTGTTATTTCTTCCTCTTCCGCTACATTGCCTTTATGAAAAAAAACTTCGCATTCTTTTTCTTTTGCAATGCTTTTATATTCAGCCATAGCGTCGCCTTCCGCAAGATCAATATAATATACCGATGCGCCATTATTAAGAAAAGATAATACTATCTCTCTCCCTATACCCCTGGCTCCTCCTGTTATGAGCGCTTTTTTACCTTTTAATAGCATTACTAACCCCTTTATTCTTTTAATTTAATTATATTTTCGATTGTTCCTGCCGGATAACATACGATATCACCTCCGACAGATTTCCATAATCCTGTTAAAACACTTCCTGGACCTGATTCTATACACATTTGAACACCCTCTTCAAGAAGATGTTTTTCCTCATTGACCCATAAAACTGTTTTAATAAGCTGCTGCGACGAAAGTTGTTTTGCCTCATCTCCTGTTGCAACAAGGTTTCCTGTTACATTTGAATAAACTCTTTTAACAGGATCATTAAACTTAATTTTCTGAATTATCTCTTTATATTCGATTTCAGCTTCTTTCATTAAAGGACAATGAAATGGACCTGAAACTTTTAATCTTATATACCTTTTTGCCCCTGCATCTTTTAAAATCTTTTCAGCTTCCAAAAGCCCCTTATCTGTTCCGGATACTACGATCTGGGAAGGGCTGTTATAATTTGCTATAAATACTTCTTTCATATTTTCATTCGCAATAACAGAAGAGATTTTATCATAATCAAGCCCTATAACCGCAGCCATTCCCGGAGAACCTGTAGGAGAATCAAGCGATCTGCTTGCTTTTTCCATAATACGGCCTCTTTCTTTTACGAGGTAAAACAGAGTATCTGTTTCAACAATTCCCGCATCCCAAAATGCCGCAACTTCACCAAGACTAAAACCTGCGCAAAGAGAGCTCTCAATCCCTTCTTCTTTAAGAAGTATTGAGGAGGCAATATTTATAAGCGTAACCGCTACCTGGGTTTTATCTGTTGGCTTTAAATCATCTTCAGATCCTTCAAAAAGAAGCTTTTCTAAATTTATTTCCGCGCTTTCCGAAGCTGTTTTAAAAAGTTTTTTAATTTTTTCGCTATAATCATAGAGATCTTTCCCCATTCCGGGATATTGGGCTCCCTGTCCAGGGTATAAAAAACATTTTTTCATTTTTCCTCCCGAAAAAGTTTTTTAATCAAACGGCTATTTTATGACAACTAAAAATTCATAAAAATTTTGCTGTTTTAACCTTATAAAAGGCTTCATTATAAAGTTTGTTTTTTAAATTAAATTAAGCGGGCGAAAAATATCACAAGAGATTAAGGAATGTCAACTGTAAAAAAGGCAATAAAAAAAAATTCAGGGTTCTTCGTTCAATTCTCCCAGGGCTTCAAGCTCATCAGTATCATCAAAAGGGTCTTCCTGTTTTTCTGCTGCACTATCAAGCGCTTCAATTTCTTCAACTTCATCAGAAGCGTCATCCTCATTTTCTGCTACACTGTCAAGCGCCTCAATTTCTTCAACTTCATCAGAAGGGTCTTCCTCGTTTTCTGCTGCACTGTCAAGCGCCTCAACTTCTTCGACATCATCAGAAGAGTCTTTTGGTTTTTCTGCTACATCTTCAATTTCTTCAACATCTTCTAATTCATCTACCTCTTCAAAAAGCTCAATATCATCTGCTTCATCGTTATCTATAAATTTATTTATATATTCAATAAGAGCAGATCGGATAGTAATAAAAATAGAAGGATAAATCATATCATAAAAATAGGTTCTATAATAAATCGCAAGTTTCTTTTGCTGAAAATAAGAAATAATTGATTCACCAATATCTGCGGGATTATTCTCTTTTATATAGACCGAAACATCTGTTTTTCCATATCCGGGCAGAGAATTGACTTTATCCTGATATTTTCCAAGTTTGTCAAAAAGGTCGTAAAGAGAATAAGTAATATTAATAAATTTTTTAACAAGCTCTTCATTTTGATCAAGTTTATTCAGAAAAAGTTTATATTTTGCGGGATACATTATTTTTAAAATATCGCCTTTCCGCAGATTAACGCCTTTTTGAATAAATACCGATTCTATAGCATTAATTACAAACTTGTTTCCTCTATAATACTCAAGAAGCTCCAGGATTTTATCTATCCCTTCCTCCCCTTTAAAGAGCAAAAGTTTTACCTGATCAGAAAGTACTTCCGGTAAAGAAGGGCTTACCTGAACGCTATAGCTTTCAAAAATAGCATTCTTTTTATCTTTAAGAAGAACTTTTTTATACAGAAAAAGCTCATCGACCGTAATATCTTTAAAATAACCCATTGATAACTGGGCTTCTTTTTTAAACTGATTAAAATAGTTTTCGATTACACCTATTTCCATGAGGAGATCAAAAAATTTTTTTGATATTCTTAAGCCGCCGATCGGCGCTGTGGACTCCATTCTTTTGGCCTCAATTACAGGAAGGCCTATGACATCCCACTGTTTTGCGCCTGCAGGACCAAAATTACCAATTGTAACTTCTCCAACATTTGCGCCAATTCTTATTCTTAACTGGAAAAGGGCATTTATAGCATTAAAAAAATCACTATTTGACCTTAAATTTCCAATTATATTATATGCTATCTGGATCGCATCTTTTGTTTCCTGATCCATATCAGCATTAAAAAAACTGCTATCTGCCTGGTTAAATAGAAAACATACTTTTTGAAGCTCAACACAGGTATAAAAAAGTTCTTTTGCAATATGTCTTACAGCGCTTTTTTCTTCCATATGACGGGTTACAGGGTCTGTAAGTCCGCCAAATTGAAACATAATACTGTCGCCTTCAATTTTGTTAAGATATCCTAATCTTTTTTTCAAAACCCAGTTGAAACAGGAATAAAGACCATTTAAAACAGATTGGTTTTCCATGGGGCTTAGGAATTTTGAAACATAACTGTAGTCGGCAATATCAAGAAAAGCAACTCCTATATTGGTTTCTATGGAATTTTCCGGTATTGCTCCCAATTCTATTATTGCGTCTACAAGTTGTTTTGGCAGATAATAATCTTCTATTGTTTTTCTGATTCTTAGTTCTTTTACTGTCTTTTCGAGAAGCTGTTCAAGATCATTATTTTTCGAATCTTTTGCAGCTTTCAAGGCTTCTTCATCTAAAACATCATCACTCTTCTTTGGTTCAGATTTGTTTTCACGGGCTTCATCAACAATTTCCTGGATTTTTGATATAAAAATATCTTTCTCTCGTAATGAGGAATTATTTTTAAGAAGTTCCCCAAGATATTGGGCAATATAAAGAGGATCTGACTTATATTTTTCAAGTATATAGAGAGCATGAGTATACATGGTTTTAGAATCAAAAATCATCGCCTTATTTTTTCCTTTATTTATATATATCGGCAATAATTAGCTGTAAAATTTACCTGTTTTTATTTTCTTGGATACTTATCCCATCGCAGGCAGAAACAACCACCCAACTTATTGTAGGGGCATACCTTTAGCTATCTTGCCAAAAATAATGAAAACACCCATATTCCAAAAAACAGCATAATTTATGCGCAAATTAGAGACAAATAATGCAAAAAAGAAGCTAATTTTTTAGCTAAATTTTCAGGTATTTGACAGAAATTCCTTTTAAAACATTAAGAGCATCAATCATTTTGCCAATAACTGCTTCATCGCCGCAAATCTCAAGAAAAATAAGTCCGCAAGAGGAGCAATTGTTGTTGTCAACACAATCATGAAGGCCAAGTCTCACTCTTATATTGGAACCATAATCTGTAAGTATTTTTTGCACTTCAGAAGCAGAGGATGTTCTTTTTTCAACCTTTATTAAAACTATTTTATATTCCATATATATATTTTAAGTTCTGGTATCAATTCTGTCAATTAAAGGTTTTTATTTTCTTACACCCATTTTTACTCGACAATCATCATTTTATCATATATTATTAATTGATTTATGATCTATTTTTATAATTTTTCAGTTAAATTACTATTTTCCAGCAAATTTATCTTGTATTTAAAATATTATTTTTTATGACAAATGTCGGCTCAAGCCGGCATTTTTTTTGCTAAAAACAGTTTTGCTTAGGGAGGGATATTATGGATAGTCCATTCAGAGGAAGAAGCTTTACGGTAATAGATGATTTTTCACTTGATGAAAGGCTTTATCTTTTTGAAAAAACAAAAGAACTTAAAAAAGCCATAACAGAAAACAATCTGGATGCTCTTGAAAAATTCAGAATCAATGACAGCGATTTTGGTGTATATGAAGTTTTTATAGAAGATTCAACAAGAACAAAAGAATCTTTTAAAAATGCAGCAGCTTTCCACAAGGTAAAACTCAATCAACTCGAAGCAGATTATTCCTCCATAAATAAAAGTGAAAGCTTTGCAGATACATTTAACACACTTTGCGGATATGACAACCTTATCTTTATAGTAAGAAGCAGACAGGAAGGATTATGCAGATGGCTTGAGGAAAACGGAAAACTCTATGCGCAACGGAACAAGATGAAGCAAATCCCTGCTTTTATAAATGCCGGAGACGGCAGGCATGAGCACCCTACCCAGGAACTTCTTGATGAATTTACTTTCCTCGAAAAATTGAGTTGGAACAGAGAGCAGATACACATAGCGCTTGTAGGAGATTTGTTTCATGGCAGAACTATCCACTCAAAAGCCGAAGGTCTTTTAATATTTAAAAAAGTAAATGTCGACCTGATTGCCCCACCCGAACTCGCAATGCCGGAATATTATATCAATAAAATGAAAAAGAATGGTTTTGAAATAAGGATATTTGATTCAATAGATAATTATATAGACAGTAACGATACAGCGCCAATGTGGTATTTTACACGACCGCAGCTTGAGCGCATGGGAGATGCAATATTAAAAAGACAGGAAGAGCTTCGTTATAAAATAACATTCAGAAAAGAATTTCTTGATAAAATCCCGGAAGGGACTATTTTTTACCATCCTCTTCCAAGGCACAAACTGCACCCGACAATTCCAACATTTCTTGATACAACTCCGTTAAACGGATGGGAAAATCAATCTGCTAACGGAAAATTGATAAGAATAATTCTTCTTGGCCTTATAGCAGGAAAAACAGGCGCTGATTTCAAAGGAATAACAAAAGGCAGCACAGAAACTCCCGATGCCACAGATTTTATCAAAGAAGCTCCTGTAAAGGGCGACCAGATGAGAAAGGATTATGCCGAAGGGGTCAAGCCCATATCAAGCGGACTTGTAATAGATCATATATGCAGGGGAGAAAAAGAAGAAGATATAAGAGACCATCTTGCAAGAATGATCCGTGTTCTTGACCTCTACGGCAAGGGCGGCGAATGGATAAGCAGGTCCAGAACAGAACCTGATAAAATGAAAGGTATAATATTCAGACCCGGATATACAGAACCTGGAATCAAAAAACTTAAACAAATAGCAGCTCTTGCTCCAGGCTGTACTATAAATGTAATCACAGATAAAAAAGTTGTAAAAAAGCTTAAACTTACCATGCCTCCTAAAATTTATAATTTTCCAAATATTTGCTGTAAAAACAGCGACTGCATATGCCACAGTTCGCAGGGGGAAAATGTCCCTGCTGAATTCATAAGAATAACAGATGATAAATTTAAATGTAAATATTGCGAAAAAACACACAGCTTTAAAGAAATATGGATATGATCCAGGCTGTTATTTTTGACATGGATGG
>Ga0123353_10006062_pt1 | contig 16020 bp, 10 predicted proteins | sample TergutLab28metaG_3_FD_92763 | JGI IMG/M metagenome (GOLD analysis project Ga0123353, IMG submission 92763) | Labiotermes labralis P3 segment gut microbial communities from Petit-Saut dam, French Guiana - Lab288 P3 | ecosystem: Host-associated > Arthropoda: Insects > Digestive system > Gut ... | reverse complement strand
GTGCTTTGGATACATTACGTTTAAGGAACGGAGTGACAAAACGCAAAATTATACAATTATAAACAACGCACTGTTTTTTGTGCGTTGGATACATTACGTTTAAGGAACGGAGTGACAAAACTTCTCATGGCGGGCAACACGGAACGCGATGTTGCAAGTATCGCAGGTTGGAAAGATACTACAATGATTAAAGTTTACTACCTCAGTGATGGTCGCAGATCAGCTCGCAGTATCAAGTTTTAATCCAAAGCTCCAGTATACAGGCAAGAGGTCTATTTGCTTATGCAATGTAAAGCAAAACGTAACTATAAGTGTCACTATAACCTATGCAGTACATAAAAGCAGCGTTAAAACATTAAAGACCGCTGTCTCGCCGGCTCCTCGGCAGGGCGCCTTTGAGGGCTTGCCGGACCAAAAAGATCAATCATGCCGCTGCCGTCGCGCGGGGCAACGCGCGAGCCGCTGTGTACTGCGCAGGTGTCTATCGAAGTCTCTCTTGTAAAAAATTCCATTCTATTATTAGGACAGCTGTTTCTTGATATAAGATGCGACTCCGAACAGATAAACTCCGTCTTAATATCCTCAGGACGGCTGAAGTCCTCTATCGGCAAATCTCTATGAAGCGCTCTCATCGCGTCAACCCATACAGGAATCGACCCCACAGACCCTGTAACTCCCCTGCCCATCGACCGGCGCTCGTCAACCCCCGCCCATACACCGGTAACAATTTGGGGCGTGTAGCCGATAAACCACGTGTCGGCATAGTCGTTCGTAGTACCGGTTTTTCCTGCCGCCGGACGCCTAAAACCAAGCCCTGGGATAGAAGCCGCCGTACCGCAGCATACTACGGTGCCAAGCATGGAGTTCATCAAAAACGCGGTCTGAGGCGTAATTACACCCTCTCTTACTGTTGGAGTATTCTCTTCGAGCACCCTGCCGTTTCTGTCGGTGATCCTCTGTACAAAATAGGCTTCCGCATGCGCGCCGTTATTAGCGTAAATCCCGTAAGAGGAGACAATCTCCATGACCGTTACCTCCATAGAACCCATAGCAAGCGAAGGCACAGGATTCATCGGTCTTCTTATACCCATTTTTCTCGCGTGATCAACTACCGTCTGCCCGCCGATTCTGTTAAATACCTGTATGGCAACCAAGTTATTTGACCGCGCAAGCGCGTTGCGGATAGTCATCGGCCCGCTGAAAGTCCGGTCGAAGTTCTCCGGCCGCCACTCACCGTCGGGAGTAATAAGCGTTATGGGCTGATCAAGAACTACACTTGCGGGATGAAATCCATTTTCGAGCGCGGCGCTATACACATATGTTTTAAAAGCCGACCCCGGCTGACGTCTCGCCTGAGTGGCGCGGTTAAACCTGCTCTCCTCAAAATTTCTTCCGCCGACAAGAGTGAGAACAGCGCCCGTTGAAACATCAATAGAAACTACCGCAAGCTGCGCGGTGCGAAGTCTTACAGAATCAGGAAACTGCGAAAATTCCGCCGAGTGCGCTTTATAGATAGAATCAAAATTAGCCATAAACCGCTCGCGCGGAATTTTAAGCTGACGATCGACATTCGAGCTGTCAAGAAACAACCGGTTGAGGCGGTTCTGAAGTACGCGCGCCTGACGCGACACACTCTTTTCCGTAGAGTCCTGAGCAACAGGGTCTAAAGTCGTCTTAATTACAAGTCCGCCGTTATAAAGGAGCTCATCACCGTATTTTTCCGCAACATACCTGCGCACCATCTCCATAAAATAAGGGGCCATAGGCGGACTGTATACTTTGGGATTGGCGGCAACAGGCTCATTGATAGTTTCGGCCGCGGCTGCGTCGCTAATAAACTTCGCGTGCGCCATTGACCGCAGTATGATGTTGCGCCGTGTGGTAATGCGGCCTATGTTAGCTTCGCGGTCGGGTCTGTGGTGTTCGGGCAGCTGAATGATCCCAGCGATAACGGCGCACTCGCCAAGCGTAAGCTCCGAGACATGCTTGCTGAAATAATGCTCCGCCGCCGCCTGAACCCCATACACCCCGGCGCCAAGATAAGCCTGATTCAGGTAGAGCTCCATTATCTCTTTTTTGGTATATGTGCGCTCAAGTTTAACCGCCGTAAGCATTTCGCGTATTTTGCGGATGTAGGATTTATCCGCGGTAAGATAGACATTGCGCGCAAGCTGCTGAGTAAGGGTCGAAGCGCCCTGAGAACGCTTGCCGCTTGCGAAGTTTGCAACCGCGGCGCCAAAAACACGGTATACATCAATCCCCCAGTGCTTGTAAAAACCGCGGTCTTCTATGGCGATAACCGCGTTTTGCAGATCATCGGGAATCTTGTCAATCGAAACCCAAAACCGCTTCTCAACACTGAACTCATGGATAATCTTGCCGTTTTTATCAAGTACCTTGGAGGCGAGAGACTGCTCTACATTTTGCAGCTGATTATGCGAGGGAAGCGTTTCATACATCCTATAAAGAAAGCAGCCAACGGCGGAACAGACAAAACAGAGCGCAAAAAATGCTATAAGAACCAGTACAAACAGCGGCGTGCCTTTAGTGCCAACCGGTTCATTTTCGCCGCTTTTATCTTCAGAAATATATTTATCGTCTTCCAAATCCATCACTATAAAAATAGGCTAATTCACGGTGAAAGTCAACTTTTTCAATTTTGAAAGAGATCGGCTGCGCTATTTAAAAGCAGACCCTTGGGAAGCTGCTCGCCGAAAACCGCAGACTTCTCCTCTTCGCCAAGGCTGCCGCCATGCTCAACGAGATCGGCGTAGTGGATTGGGGCGCTGTGCCGTCTTAAAAAACCGCACACATCTTTTCTAAGATTTTCACCGATATCTCTGTAGCGGTCTTTCGTGAGACGGCTCATCTGCATTAAACTTAAAAAAAGTGTTTGGGATGGAGTTACCTTTGTGGTAAGGATATTTATCCACTCCTCAACAGTTTCAACCTCTATAATTTCACTAAGACTCCCGTACATAGGCACTCTGGAACCAAAGCGGCCAAGCGCCCATATCGCCGCGTCAGTGAGAGGATTTGACTGTTTGACAAGTACGAGGGCGGTTTCGCCCAGATCTTTTTTGAATGACGCGGGCAGATGTTCAAGCGAGGCTGTCAGCCGCCAAATCTCCGAAAGCTCATGAACGCCGCATCGCTCAGCACTGCTCTTTATCTGCTTCTTACGATTTTTGTCCTTTTCATCCTTGTTGTCCTTTACCGCCCCTTTTAACAAACTAACAAGCGGCTGCGCAAGAGTTCGCTGCTGCCCGGACGTTAACCCGCCAGCAATCCGCCGCCACAAAATCCACCATTCAGATCTACACGCCTGATTACGCCCATGCACAACTCCGAGTCTGTAAATCTGCCAAGTCTGCTTAACACGCCAGTCATCAACCGCAACGCCAAAGCCCGGCCTTAAAGTAAATCCCAAAAGATTAAGCCAGCGGATCTCGTAAACGGGGTCAATCTTACGCGCCGATTCACATTCAAGCACCGTCTCCCAAAGCGATCTCAAAAATGACGGCGGCCAAAGCAAGCGCTCAATGCCGCTTTTTTCCTCAATACATTTTACGAGACTGTGCGGATCTTTTTTGACCATGAATGACGATACGCCTGTTTCATCTCTCTTTTTTGATTGATCTGCGCAAAATGTATTAATTATAAGCTCTTTACAAGCGGCAACAGTATCGGCGTCAAGGAATCCACCCTGCTCGCCGCCCCCGCCGTGCGCCTCTACATCGGTACGTGTCGCGCTGCGCACGTCAAACTGGAGCTTCCAGCTGCGGTTCCCCTCCCGCTCGCCGCACCACATATCCAAAACGCCTATTTCGTTAAGAGCCGCGTGAAGCGTGACATTAACACTACCCGCCTCCATCCCTTTACCTGACCGCAATACGGTGCGTATGGGAGGCAGGCCGCGCATTTCAAGGGGATCGATATCAACAATGTCACCCGGTTTGTCAACTGTCCTTACGCTTGATATATACAGAGGAAATTCCACAGGTTGACGAATAAGAAGCTCAAATGTACGGTCGGCGATAATCACACTCTCTCCCTCCTGAAGTCCGGCGGGAACAAGACAGAGCGCTTTTTTCACCTGATCACCACCCGATGAAGCCATTTCTACCTCAATATAATAAGACCGCGCAAGCCCCGCGGACACTCTCACCCCCGCCCCTCTGCGTACAACGCCAAAGTAGGCGGCTCCGCGGCTCACCGCAAGTTCAGGCCGTTCATTTTCAAGGATAATAGGACTCCAATCATCATCCCCAATATTTTCATTTTCGTCCTTGCCGTCCTTTTTGTTCTTTGTATTTCTAAACCAACTCTCCAAAACCTCAACAATTCTCTTCTTAACAATGTGCGACGACAACACCCCGCCGTTAAAAAGCACAATATCGGGCCTCCACGGGTTAAAACCCGTGGCCACAGATCTGGCACCCCGCTGGGGTGCGGAAAGCACACTTATACCTGCATCAACGCCATTATCATTTGATGATCCACTTGAAGCGTGTGCTGTGAGAAACGCAGCTAAATATTTGGTAACAGCCGCATCCGGCGCGTAAGGCAGCCCAAACTCCTGAAATCCCGACTGGCGCGCCGACGGTTTTTCATTGATCAATGTAAACGGAAAAAATCCGTCAAGCAGCATTTTTTGAGCTTCATCTAATGTGATTTCATCATTAACAGAACCTCCAATCAGTGATGAACCGCTCCCCGGAGCGCTCACTGTAGCTTTTAGGGGCGGATTTTCACTTAGAAGCGCCTCTTTTGCGAATTGACATGAGCGCACAAGCGCTGTAAACTGGCGGGGCGTAAGACGTTTACCGTTAGTAATTCTGTTTTCCGCCTTGTAAGCAAGGGCGAGATCAAGATTATCACCGCCAAGTATGAGATGATCCCCCACCGCGATTCTATGAAAGCTTATCCCCGTATTATCACCGGATGATCTAACCTCAATAAGCGTAAAATCGGTTGTACCTCCGCCGATATCGCAGATAAGTATGCGCTGCCCGGGCTTGAGTTTTGACTGCCAGTCAATAGCGTTACAATATATCCACGAGTAAAACGCGCTGAGCGGTTCTTCAAGAAGAACGATATTTGTAAGCCCTGCGGCTTTAGCGGCGCTGACAGTGAGTTCCCGCGCGACTTCGTCAAACGACGCGGGAACGGTCAGCACTACGTCCTGTTCTTCAAGCGGGTATTGAGGATGGACATGATTCCACGCTTGACGGATATGGCCTAAAAATCGGGAACTCGCTTCAACTGGAGAGATCTTTTCGACATCCGCCGCGCCGTGCCACGGTAAAATAGGGGCGCTTCTGTCAACCCCTGAGTGGCTGAGCCACGATTTTGCGGAAACGACAAGACGCCCCGGCACTTTACTTCCGTGACTGCGCGCGAATACTCCGTTTATATTGAGGACGTTTGCGTTTGCGCTATCGTCATCCCACGGTAAATTAAGCGACCCCGCGTTAAACTCCTGCGGAGCGGCTTCATAATGGAAAGATGGAAGCAGATCTCTCGCGTCAAACTCACCGGGAGAGATAATTTGCAATATGGGGAAATCCTCAATTGTAAACGCGGCGTCTTTCCGTCCGTTGCTGCTGATCATGGTATCAACAAATGATACTGACGAATTTGTTGTGCCGAGGTCAATGCCTGCGATATATCTGCTTGGGGTATGTTCCTGCTGATCTATGCTCATTTATATTCCTTGAACGGTTCAGCTTTAGGCGATGGAATTACGCAAAATGCTCTGTACATTAGCGCAATCGGTTAAACGCATCTTTCCATCCGGCGCAATCACTTCACGCTTGCGCATTGCGGCTCTCATACTCCCGTGCCTACGCTTAAACCTCATCTCGCGACTTCGGCTCCAAGGCTCGGTACCGGCGGCTCGCTAAGCTTTGCCGGAGGTGGAGTTACACCACCCTATATATACACGCGCCGAACTGGCGCTATCATTCCCTCACACTAAACTCAAGTTTCCACGAATCATCCGATATCGTACTCTTGCACCAGAGTTCAAAAACTCCAAGCTCAGTGATGCGGGATTGAAAACGCACCGGCACGTACCCTTCTGTAAACTTTTCATCACCGGGCAGATGCGCCTCTAAAGAGTCGGTCTCTTCGATCTGCGTATCGTTAAATCGCTCTACAACTGTTCCGGCGGCATCATGATGACGCATTGACGAACTGAAAAAACGAAATTTTGCGGGCTCCCCGACTACAAGCCCGATCTCTTGAGACGGGACGTCTATTTGACTCCCCTCCTCCATTCCAAAAGGCACAACGCAAAGCGCACAGAGCGGACGCTCCATGCCGGGAACCGCGGGGCCGCTTGTCTCTATTCCAACATAGTAAGAGCGCGCGGCGCCGCCCCGTATGCGCAGCCCCTTGCCTTGCTTAACAAATGCGTAAAACGCCGCGCCTCTTGCCGCCGCGTAGTCAAGATCGGGATTTTGTTCTAATGACTCTACCGGATTGCCCGACCACGATTTTATCGCCTCAAGTGTGCGTTTTTTGAAAATATCCGCTTTAAAGACGCCGCCGTTAAATAAAATGCAGGATGGGTGGACACTCACCCCGTTTTCTCCCTGAACCCTTAAAAAGTTGGCAAGATGGCGTGTAACCGCGGCGTCCGACTCAAATGGAAGTCCAAGCTCCCTGAAACCCGAGGCGCCGCGCTTGACAGGTACGGCGTCAGATTTACAAAGAGGGAAAAATCCCTCCATCAATATGTCTTGAACCTGCTTTGCGGATAATTCGGCAGATACGGTTCCGCCAATGAGTTTTGAGCCCCGGCCCAATATTGTGACAGGATAGACGTCCGGCCCGTCTATACTCAATAAGTTCTCTTTAGCGTTACGGCAGGAGTGCCACAGAGAGACAGACTGCCAAGCGTCAAGATTTACCCCCTTGTCTGCAAACATATTACGGGCAACGTGAGCGATAGTGAGATCCATGTTGTCGCCGCCTACAAGGATATGATTGCCTACGGCGATCCTCTTAAGTGTCAAATCGCCGTTCTCCTCTTCCACACCTATAAGCGTGAAATCTGTTGTACCCCCGCCTACGTCAAAAACTAATAGATTATCGCCGACTTTTAACTTTTTACGCCAGCCGTCGCCAACATCGCCAAGCCATGCGTATACAGCGGCCTGCGGTTCTTCAAGCAAAACTAAATTTTGAGGAAGACCCGCAAGACGAGCCGCTTCCATAGTAAGCTCACGGGCGCTTGCGTCAAAAGAGGCTGGAACCGTTAGCACTACTTGTTGTTGATTGAGCGGAGCGTCAGGGAATGTATTATTCCAAGAATCAACCAAGTGCTGTAAATATCGTTTTGACGCTTCTACCGGCGATATTTTTTTGACGTCTTCAGGAGCGTTCCAAGGCAAAATCGCCTCTCTTCTGTCAACCCGAGAGTGAGCGAGCCACGACTTTGCCGCGGCAACGGTACGCGCGGGTACATCCGCCGACTGTTTTCTCGCAAGCTCGCCTACGGCGTAATCTCTCTTGTTACCCTTATCCCAAGGCAGATCAAAAACGCCCTGAGCGCTCTCGGGTTCCGCGGCAATATAACAGAATGACGGAAGTGAAAGCCTGTTCTCAATTGTGGAGGCGGCCGCAAGCTGCGGTATCTCCAAGAGTTTTATTTCGGCGTTTTCATCATCAAGAGATTTATACGCGAGGACATTGTTTGTTGTCCCGAGATCTATTCCTATTGCGTATCGTTTTTTAAAATTTTCCATCACAATTCAACCTCCGCGGGAGCCACAACCATTGCTGAAGACGATGACCCCTGCCACTGCGGTAGTTCGCATTTGCTTGCTTTCCATCCGCAATGTCTTAATATCCCGTTGTATGGCGGATTGCCGGTGACGTTACCTGTTAAGCGTGTTTCATCAGGATCAAATCCTGAGACGATTTGCATCTGTGATCCCTCTTCTTTTTCGACAAGGGGGACAATCTCAAATGATCGTTCAAGTACAGCTGCGCAGTCTCTGTGAACATCACGCACCGCAGCTCCTATCTGTGCATCACTATAGTCACTTATTGACTCTTTTAAAAAATCAATGAGCCGTCCCTCCCGCTGAAGAAGCGCAAGAAGCGCAATTGCGTCGGAACGGTTTGCCTGTAATTGCCGCGGCAGCACTACCGCCCCGCTCTCATCTTCATCAACTTTTTGTTCTATTGATGAAAGCTGGTTTTCATCATATTCAAAAAACGGAGCGATCCTCTCTCTAAAATCTTTTTTAAAAAAAATCCAAAAAAACGTCCTCACCGCAAGCTCAACCCTGTTCATCAAATAACTCCCCCCGCACTTGTTTTCTCATGCGTCATTAATAATAATTGAAAAAGATCTCAATTACAGATCATCATAGTTTTATAAGTTTGAAACAGCCGGACATAAAATAGTAAATATTTAAGCGGAAAAACAGAGACAAAATGAAAATATGGCGCAAATAGTATACCAAGATGTATCTTTTGACTCAAAATTGTCTAATATGCCGCCATTGACATGAAGTAACTCTATGAATGAAGAAGTTTGATCAACCGATCCCTCACTCACCCGCAATCTTCACAAAAAACTTACGATTGCGAGGCGGATCGAACTCGCAGAAATATATTCCCTGCCAAGTTCCAAGCAGCAGTTTTCCATGTTGAATTATCACCGTTACGCTTGATAGACTTTACTGGCTGATACGTCTCTCCGGCACACTCTTCATCAACTCGGAATCTTCCCCATTGGCAGATGACGGCTCTTCCAACAAAGTGGAAAAATCAAGCTCATCCCCGCCAAAAAGCGTCCTGTATATTTCCGCTGCGGTTAACGCTACTGCGCTGTCACTGTCTTCACGCAATGCTTTTATCGCGTCGCGGCTGCGAGTCTCTTTCAATTTGCCAAGCGCGATCATTACCTCTATCTTAAGCGTCGGCTCTTCAAATCTTTGCAGCATTGAGATAAGAATCGGCGAAGCGCTCCTGTCCTCCATCTCTCCAATAAGCATAACCGCAAGCGAACGTATACGCAAAGGCGTCTCATCATCGGTGATTATGAGCCTTAGATGCGGGGAATACGCTTGGCGCTGAGCTCTTATCCGCGCTATGGTCTCCCTTACAAGCTCAGGATCAAAAGGAATTTGATCGTAAAGATTACGAAGTTTTGTCAACTCGTCAAGCACCTGCATTCTGCGCTCAAAATACTCCGGCGGCGGTTCCGCAAGTGCGTTTATACGCTCCCTGTTCCACCTGCTCTCCTCTTTTAAAGCATTGATCTCACGCCTGAAATTGGTAAGCGTATCGCGCTGCCTGTCGATGCGGTCTTCTATACCAAAAAGACCATCCATGCTGTTATGACCCCAGCCGATGTTAAACTTGGCGCTTGCGCGTACTCCGGGCTGTATAACTTTGCGCTCCTTTTCGTTAATCATGCCGGGCAAGTCCACCACGCCCGCGCTTACTTCCATTCTGTCGCGGATGACTCTTGTTGTGGCAAAAAGCGAGAGCAATATCTCGTTAGAGCGCCTCTGCGCTTCAACCGTCATATATGCCCCGTCGCCAAAATATTTTTCCAAACCGACAAAGGGGTTAAACCTGTCACGCGCCGTTGGGTAATCAATTGCGGTAAGAACACCGGCCTGCATTCTTAATCGCATAAATTCGGCGCTCTTCGCAAACGCGATATAAAGCTCATTTTTAGGGTAATCAACCCCATTCTCTTTCCTGGGATACCCCTCTATGGCGCCAAAATAAAGCCGTTCGCGGTTTACGTAGAGATTTTGGGCGCCTATTGTGATGGTAGGATGATAAAGAGCCGGCCCTTCTTTAAGAAAACACGCCTTCAGCCCCAACGCAAATCCATCCGCATAACCTACATCAACATTCACCCACTCGCTAAGTCCGATATGAAGTTTCTGAATAGAAACAGGCGAAGAGAAAGAGAAGGTATCCGTCACCCAAAACAGATCCGCTTCAACTACAGCTCTATTCGCCGGAATCATATCTGCGCTTGGTACAAACTGAAGCGTTCCCCAGCGGGTCTTTGCGGGCACCGTGAAAAGAAGCCCCGCCGCCAAAACCGCAACGCAAACACGCATCAAAAAATTACATCTCCCAGTCAATGACATCCGAAAACCCTTTAAACTGTGAAAGTTGCTATGCACGAGTTTGTCATACCCGCCGATTTATATAATTGTATCATATTTACCATTGATTTAACAATCAAATATTATCGTGTACGATAAATCAAGCGTCCCGACATTCACAATGATAAATGTTAAACGTTAAAGTTGTCTTCTTCCTGTTGATCCAAAGCTTCTGAATTTACTTCCGCGGCCTCTTCCGGCGCACCGTTTTCATCAGAGACTTCGAACAGACTCTCTTCGTGCGCGGCTAAAGACTCCCTTACCTGATGCTCAGAAGCCGCAGGCTGTGCATTATCAGACAGCGCGGGAAGCCGATTGCGAATCTCAATAAGCAGTTTTATTATTATATCATTTTGTCCTATTATTAAATCATTCTGTTTCACTACCCTGTCAAGAGGATTGAAGTGGCGGCCTCTGTTATTAGCGGTAAGAGCGCTGCCGTTATCGGGACGCCGGCGCATACCGGTGCCTTGCTGCTGACTGTTATAGCCATTGCCATAGGTGGAAGAGGGACTTTGATTTTGCTGATAAGAGCGGCTGCTATTACTTGGGATAGACCGGCGGGTAAGCGGGCCTTGGCTGCTCCGATTGGAATCATCATGATACATTCGGGGGAACTCCTTTTGTTGGTTTTATAGAACTTAATTTTTTAGAAACCCCGGGTTAAAACCCGAGGCTATAGAAACACGCCGAAGACGGCGTGAACGTCCCGTAAGGACGCGGATATAAGGAAAAAACAACTTATTGTAAACTGCGAAACCATTTGTAAAACTGCGAATTGTCTTCATCGGAAATTTCAATATGTACAGCTTCTGTTTTATTGCGAAACCACGTCATTTGACGTTTAGCGTAACGGCGCGAATTCTGTTTTATAAGATCAGCGGTCTCTTTTAAGCTGCTCTCCCCTCTCTCAAGATGAAAAAGTTCACGATAGCCCACACACACCATCCCCGGACTCGTTTCGCCGTATCCTCTCTTTCGTAAACTTCGGAACTCTTCCAAAAGCCCCTGTTCAATCATCATGTCAACACGCCGATTAATTCTTTCGTAGAGAATCTCCCGCGGGCGGTTAATAACAACCGGCCGAAAATCAATATCCTGCGACGGGCTCTTTTTTTTCTGTAACGATGAAATAGAGTGTCCGCTTCTGTGAAATATATCAAGCGCCCGCAAAAGCCGCTGTAAATCATTGGGGTGAATTTTAGAAGCTGCCTGCGGATCAACAACTTTTAGCTTCTCGTGAAGCGCCGGTGCGCCGCTCTCCCCTGCCATGCTTTGAAGTGAAGCCCGATATTCCAAATCAGCCTCGCTTAAAGCATCTGCACCGCCCGACAATATATAAAAATATAAACCTGTACCGCCGCAAATCAAAACTTTTTTTTGAGAACGCGCAGATTCTCTGATAATTTTTAAAGCGTCCTGCGCAAAAGCGAACGCGCTGTATGTTTGAGACGGTTCAAGTATGTCAATTAGATGATGCTTAACCCCGCCTCTTTCCCCTAAAGAGGGCTTGGCTGTACCCACATCCATAAAGCGGTAAATTTGGCGCGAATCACAAGAGATGATCTCATAGCCGAACTTTTGCGCAAAATCAAGTACAAGCTCTGTTTTTCCAACTGCCGTAGGCCCAAGGATTACCGGGACAACAAATTTCATCTAATATACAACCCTGTCCACAGACGTCATGAGTCTTTCGATCTCTGAATAGTCGGCTGCTCTTGTTGGAGCTGTTCCGAAGTTTGCGCTTACGTACTTCATTACCAAATACTTGGCAATGAGATCTGCCGAAAGCTCCGACGGGTCATAGTCGTACTGAGACAGCGGGAATCTTTTTCTGTACTGTGTCAAAGTGCCAAGGTCTCTATAGTCAATTGACGTTCTTTTGCCTTTGCGCGCGGTAAAACCTTTTGATGTGGAATCAATAGTAATTGCGACACGGTGAAAACTGCCTACTCCCCCCGCACCGGTATCCCGCCTGATAAGCCCGGGGAGTATATAAGTCTTATCTCTGGGCGAAACTTTTATCACCCACTCCTTAGGGGAGATACTTGCTATAGTATGCCCTCTCTCCCGTAAATTATCGGCGATTATCGGTGCTTTAATTCTTTTAAATCCCCACGTCTCCTTATAAAAATTATTAAACGGCTCCGGGCTCATCAATTGAAGCACGCGCACCTTTTCATGAATAAGAATCTCAAGGCCGATAAATTTCATACTCGACTGCCTCTCCATCTGCTCGCGCATAACGGCAATCAGATCACTTGTCAAGATGATATGCTGTACCGTAGAGAAACTTTTGAAATCGGCGCTGTCGCAGATAAGTATAAAACTCCAAGGGAAACTGCCAAGAGCTGGAAACTCTGATTTAACTATACTGTCAATAAGACTGACATAATACGCGAGCGTCTCCTTATCTTCATCGGGAAAATCCCGCACAACGCTCTCAAACATCTCGCGGCAGTTTACACTCGATTTCTCTGTTGTAAAACCGCTGTGGAATCTGTCGCCTACAGCGAGCTCCCACGCTGGAACTCTAACGCAGCCCGAGTGCGGCAAATTCGGCATCACAAGATTAAGCGCTTCTTCTCTGTCTAAAAATATAATATTATTATTTTCAATATCTGATTCAGGCTGATCAGAAGCGATTGCTGTAAATGAAAGTAAGAATATAATGAGAATATATTTACCAAGATGTTTCAATTTACTCTCCTAAAATTCTAAGTTCTAAGCTCTAAATTCTATAATTTATAGATCACACGATTGAATATTAAAATAAATACTGGGCCTGCGGATGGTGTATAAAAATCGCAACTGTCGAGTGTTCAGGCTCCATTTGAAATCCTTCTGTAAGCGTGACAGAGAGTCTTTCTTCTATTGACATAAGCTCAAGCAGACGCTTTTGCTCCTCTAAACCAGGCAGACCGGGATAGCCAAAACTGTAGCGCCGCCCACCGTCTCGCGGCAGTCCCAAAGAACGGCGGATCTCCGTGGAGAGCTTATCCGAAATTGTCTCTACTAAAAAATTAGCTATTCCATTAAGATAAAATCCATCGCTGTAGCGATTCTCACTTTGAAAGAATTCACGGCTGCGCTGACTAATCATACCGCCAATAGTCACTGCCTGAACCGATATGATATCACCTTCGGGACGGATGTAATCCGCTAATGATAAACCTTTTTTTTCAGTTTTGGGGAAAGTAAACGACGCAAGTTCTGTGTGATAGTCTGAAGGGTCAAGTATCATTACGTTTTCTTTTTCCGCGATGACAGGAAAGAATCCATAGAAACCGCGTGCGTCAACGAGTTCATCCTTTATTATTAGTGATGACAGTCTCTCAAACGCGGGTGTAAACTCCTCTTTTTGAGCTTTTGTATACGCGCTCTCCTCAAGTTTCCCGCCTTGCCACCACGCTTTAAACAGCCGCTCTTTGTCCAAGTTTTCAAGAAGCTCTTTTGCGTCCCACGCGAGAACTTCTCCGGTACCGTAAAACGGCGGCTCTATAAAATAATCGTATTCCATTTTTTGCTTTGCTCATGTCTGATATTTTGATGATGCAACCTTTGAGATTGCATGTATAAAATATATTATGCACAAAAAGAAGACGTTATACGGGAGCCGCAGTTGGGGCGTTTGCATGACTGTTATTATCGCCTGCTATTAACATAATTGCAGGGAAATCAGATTTTGCCATCTCTTTTGCCTGCCATAAGAACGCATCCTTATCTGCTTTACTCGGAACACATTTGCAACCATCAGGATGAGAATGCCATTCACCCACATAGGTAAGATAATCTGATGTAATTTTTCTGATTTCGTCCACTTTTTTAGAGAGAGATTTATGACCTCTTGTATAAAAAAATGGCCGTTCTTCACTATCCGCAGGTGAAAATATGCAGTCAACAATGTAAATCATTTTCCGTGACATGTCATACGAACCAATCAACACGCCGCCTGTTTCATTTGGTAATTTATTTTTGCGCTCCGCATGGACTTTTTTCATAAAAAACGAATCTACACAGAGTGTCCATTCATTCTGTTTAATCAATTCCATAGTAGATACGTCCGATTCGTAAAAGTTCAACCTGTAATCATCAAGGGAGCTATTCCATATTTGAATTAAAGCATTTTCACTCATCATTGCTTTTTCAAGAGCATTTGAGGCGATTGCGGAAAGTAATGCAATAGAGTCTTGCGGTAATCTTGAACTTATATCGGAACAAGTACTTGCATATCTGTAGCGAGCATTTGGAGAAGAGAGATGATTGTGAAGCTCTGATTTCTGTATCAAAAATCTATAATACTGCATTTCAAGTTGATCTAATGGTATCTTTCTGCTTGCATCTTCTGCAATAAAAAACGCTCTTTGCTCAATAGCTTCGATGTTATCATCAAATTTGCGCTTTTTTGGCAGATTTACTATAAGGATAATTTTTGCGGTTAAATGATTTGCCTCTTTTAACTCATCCAATTTGGAATCAATGAATTCTAACAAGTTAATATTTGCTGTCTCAAGTAAGCGATGCAGCTCAAAGAGATTCCTTGGAGTACTTCGGGCAATTCCATGAATTTGCGGTTCAGTGTCAATCTGAAGCGCAATAATGCCAGCTTTTTTGTTATCTCGGTTATCAGATAATCTTTCTGTTACCAACATTAGCTGATTATTAACATATTTAGCCCAATAAGATTATTTCTTGCCGTCAGAAAAATATTACAGGTAAGTTGGATATTAGTTTTATTCTGACAATAAAAATACATCTTTTAACATTATGTTTTAACGGTTTGGATATAATGTGTTATTTGAAAAAAGGTACATTCGTATGAGGCTGTTGTCAGGTGAACGGTTCGAACATTATTAATTTTTACCGTTCAAACCGCGCAATTTTGTATATTGAGTAATATGATAAAAAAAGTTCCTTATGGGCAGAGTAACTTTGCCGACATGATAGAACGCGGTTTTGCTTATGCGGATAAGACCCGCTATATTGAGTTATTGGAAAATGAGAACAATGGCTACCAGTTTTTCATCCGTCCCCGCAGATTCGGCAAAAGCCTTTTCCTTTCTATTTTAGAAAACTATTATGACATAAACAGAAAAGAGAAGTTTGAGTCTCTTTTCGGCGAATTTTATATAGGCAAAAATCCGACTCCGGAGCAGGGTACGTATTTTGTCATACAATTTGATTTCTCCGGATTAAATACGGACACTCACGAAGATTTCAAAAAGTCGTTTTTAGAGAGAATACAAGATTGCGTAATTACGTTTTTAAAAAACTACACAAATATTGTTCCCGACGCTCAAAAAGAGATTCAAAACATTACAGAAAAGTCTTTGGGGCTGGGCGCTTTAAATGCAGCTTACAGGGTAGCCGCCGATGCGGGTATTCCCATATTCGCAATCATAGATGAGTATGACCATTTCGCCAATAACCTTATAGCAATGGGTAAAACTTACAGGGATGAGGTTAAAGCCGGCGGGATAGTTCGTTCTTTTTATGAAAATTTAAAGATTGGGACAAAATCCGTTGTGAGGCGAATATTCATTACCGGCATTAGCCCCATGATGATAAACGACCTGACAAGCGGATTCAATATGTCTACCGATTACAGCTTAGACGCTAAATATAATGAAATGTTCGGCCTTACAAAAGAGGAGGTCGAATCGCTTATGCAGAAAATGGGCGTTGATAAAAAATTAGTGAAAATAGACATGGAAGCCTATTATAATGGCTACATGTTTAACGAACGGGGGAAAGATAAGGTATATAATCCTCAAATGATTTTGTATCTTTTTAATCAAATATTGCGAACAGGAGTTCAGCCGGAGCAATTAGTAGATACCAATTTGCAAACCGATTACGCAAGACTGCG
>Ga0123353_10006061_pt1 | contig 16024 bp, 16 predicted proteins | sample TergutLab28metaG_3_FD_92763 | JGI IMG/M metagenome (GOLD analysis project Ga0123353, IMG submission 92763) | Labiotermes labralis P3 segment gut microbial communities from Petit-Saut dam, French Guiana - Lab288 P3 | ecosystem: Host-associated > Arthropoda: Insects > Digestive system > Gut ... | reverse complement strand
GGGAAAACCTTGATCCATACCTTGCCGCCGCGCTTGATGTGGCGGGTCATGGCGATACGGGCCGCCTCGATCTGGTTGGCGGTGATCCACGCCGGCTCCAGAGCCTGCAGGCCGAACTCGCCGTAAGCGATGAAGTTGCCCCTTGTAGCCTTGCCCCTCATGCGCCCGCGCTGCTGTTTGCGGCGCTTGACTCTCTTAGGCAGTAACATTAGCGGTTACCCCCTTCCCTCGGGCCTCTGTAGCCGCCGGACTGGCCGCCCTGGCCCGGTCCCCGGTTATACCCGCCAGGGCCGTCTCTGCGGGGGCCTCTGTCGTCCCTGCGGGGACGGTCGTCCCGGCGCGGCGGGCGGTCTTCGCTGCGGCGCTCGTCGCTGCGGCGGGCGTCGCGCAGAATCTCGCCCTTATACAGCCAGACCTTCACGCCGATGCGGCCGTATGTCGTTTTCGCCTCAGCGAACCCATAGTCGATGTCCGCGCGCAGCGTCTGCAGCGGAATCGTGCCTTCGTGGTAATGCTCTGTCCGGGCGATTTCCGCGCCGCCCAGACGCCCGGAAACCTGGGTTTTGATGCCCCTGGCGCCGAGCTTCATCGTGCGGCCGATGGCTTGCTTGAGCGCCCGGCGGAAGCTCACGCGTTTTTCCAGCTGCTGGGCGATGCCCTCCGCCACCAGCTGGGCGTTCAGGTCCGGCTGCCGGATCTCGATGATATCCAGGCTCACCTTTTTGCCGCCGAGCTTTTTTTCGCAGGCCGCGCGCAGTTTTTCGATCTCCGCGCCCTGGCGCCCGATGACCATGCCGGGCCTCGCGCAGTGGATTTTTACGTAAACGCGTTTCGCGTCGCGCTCAATCTCGACTTTTGGAACACCTGCGGGCGCCAAAGTCTTCATGAGATACTCGCGCAGCTTGTAGTCTTCCACCAGCGTATCCCCAAACACCTGGTCCTTCGCGTACCAGCGGGATTCCCAGGGCTTGATGACGCCGATGCGCAGACCGGTCGGATTGACTTTTTGTCCCATCGTTGTATCTCCTCCTCGTTATTCCGCTTCCCTGAGAACCAGGGTGATGTGGGATGTTTTTTTCTCGATGCGGGCGCCGCTGCCCTTGGCCCTGGCGCGCATGCGCTTGAGGGTCGGCCCCTGCCCAACGGTGGCCTGCGCCACATAGAGGGCTTCGGGGTCCATGTTCAGGTTGTTTTCCGCGTTGGCGATCGCGGATTTCAGCAGCTTCAGTATGGGTTCGCACGCGGCCCTGGGGGTGTATCTGAGAATGGCCTGGGCCTTCTCCACCGGCTGGTTGCGGATGAGATCCAGCACGATTTTCACCTTGCGAGGCGTGATGCGCACGTACGTTACCTTAGCGGTAGCCTCCATGGGTATACACTCCTTTCGCGTTATCTTCTAGACGTTTTGCCCCCGGCGTGGCCGCGGAAGGTGCGGGTGGGGGCGAACTCGCCGAGCTTGTGGCCCACCATGTCTTCCGTGATGTAAACCGGGACATGCTTGCGGCCGTCGTGCACCGCGAAGGTGTGGCCGACAAAATCCGGATAGATCGTGCTCGCGCGGCTCCAGGTTTTGAGCACCTGCTTCTGGCCCGCGTCGTTCATCGCCTGGACGCGCTTCAAAAGCTTCGGTTCCACAAAGGGTCCGCGGTCGAGCAGCTTTTGGCCTCTGGTATAGCCTTTAGACATGAATCAGTGCTCCTTTCTTACTTTTTGCCGCGGCGCTTCACAATCATCTTGTTGGACGCCTTTTTCGTGCTGCGGGTCTTGTACCCCAGCGCGGGCTTGCCCCAGGGGGTCACGGGCCCGGGCCGGCCGATGGGGCTCTTGCCCTCGCCGCCGCCGTGGGGGTGGTCGCAGGGGTTCATCACGGAGCCGCGCACCGTGGGGCGGATGCCCATGTGGCGCGTGCGGCCCGCCTTGCCGATTTTTACGTTTTCGTGGTCCCCGTTGCCCACAGCGCCGATGGTCGCCATGCACTTCATGGGCACGTTGCGCAGCTCGCCCGAGGGCAGGCGCAGCAACGCGAGCTTGCCTTCCTTCGCCATAAGCTGGGCGGAATTCCCCGCCGAGCGGACCAGCTGTCCGCCGCGGCCCGGGTAAAGCTCGATGTTATGGATCACCGTACCCGTGGGGATGGCGCTCAGCGGCAGCGCGTTGCCTGGCTTGATGTCCGCTTTTGGCCCAGCGATCACAGTGTCGCCCACCTTGAGGCCCGCGGGCGCCAGAATATAGCTCTTTACGCCGTCCTCGTACTGGATCAGGGCGATGTGCGCCGAGCGGTTGGGGTCATACTCCAGGGTCTTGACTTCCGCCGGGATGTCGAACTTCGTGCGCTTGAAATCGATGATCCTGTACTTCCGGCGGTTGCCGCCGCCCCGGTGCCGCACGGTGATGCGGCCATAGCTGTTGCGGCCCGCGTTCTTTTTCTTGGGCGCCAGCAGGCTCCGCTCGGGGTTCACCTTGCTCAAACCGGAGTAGTCGGTGGTAGACATGTTCCGGCGCGCGTTGGTCGTCGGTTTGTAAATACGAATAGCCAATGGTATCTCCTTCCAGCGGCTTAGCGGAAGATGGCTGCCTTCCCTACATCGCCGCGAATCTAGACTTTAGATTTTAGATATTAGATATTAGATAATTAGCTGTAACGTGAATCTCTTATCGTCTAACATCTAAATATCTACTGTCTAACATCTAGGACTTACATCATTCCGTCGAAGAATTCAATGCTCCTGCTGTCTTCGGTGAGGGTCACGATCGCCTTTTTCCAGGCGGACGTGTAGCCCTCGAACCTGCCGTAGCGGCGTGGCTTGCCCTTCATGTTCATGGTGTTGACCTTTTCCACCCGCACCTTGAACAGCTCCTCCACCGCGCGGGCGATTTCCGGCTTGTTGGCGCCGCGCGCCACGGCAAAGGTGTACTTGCGCTTTTCCTCGTTTGCGGCGCCGATCATGGAAGCCTCCGAGATAATCGGCCGCAGGATGATATCCTGTGCGAGCTTCATGCGAACACCTCCTCAATCTTGGCAACCGCGTCCTGCAAGACCAGCAGGGTGTCGCAGTTGAGGATGTCGTATACCGAAAGGCTGTTGACCGGGGCCACCTTTACGCCTTTGATGTTGCGGGCGCTCAGATAAACCACTTTGTCGCTTTCCGGCGTGACGATCAGCGTTTTGCCGGTCTCCAGCGCTTTGAGCACATTGGCCGCTTGCTTGGTTTTGACTTCCTCGAGCCCAAAGCCGGAAAGGACCTTGATCTCGTCGTCCCGCACCTTGGAGCTCAGGGCGCTTTTCATAGCAAGACGCTTGACTTTTTTGTTCACCGAAAATCCGTAGTCCCGGGGCTTGGGGCCAAGGGCCACGCCGCCATGGGTCCATTGGGGGGACCGGGTGGAGCCTTGCCTTGCTCTGCCGGAGCCTTTTTGCCGCCATGGCTTTTTGCCGCCCCCGCTGACCTCCGCGCGGGTAAGGGTGGACTGGGTGCCGCGGCGCTGGTTCGCGAGATATTGCCGCACCATCAAATGCATCGAGGGCACATGCGGCTCGATGCCGAACACGGAGTCGCTCAGGGCAATTTCGCCCGTCACAGCGCCCGCCGCGTCGTATACTTGTACGTTAGGCATTCTATCCATACCTTTCTAGAATAAATGATAAATGAGAATGCAGAATGCAGAAATATCTTCAACTTACGCCTTTTCTCATTTCTGCATTTTCATTTCTAATTTGTCTTCGCCTTCACGGCGGACTGGATGAGGACGATGCCGCCCTTTGGCCCGGGGACGGCCCCCTTGATGGCCAGAAGGTTGTGTTCTGCGTCGGCCTTTACGACAGTGAGGTTCTGGATCGTGACGCGCTCGTTGCCCATGCGCCCGGACATCTTCTTTCCTTTATAAACGCGGGAGGGCGTGGAGCACATACCGATGGATCCGCCCTTGCGGGCGACGGGGCCGGAGCCGTGGGTTTCCTTCAGGCGGTGGAATTTCCAGCGCTTGATGACGCCGGCGGTTCCCTTGCCCTTGCTGGTGCCCACCACGTCCACCTTTTCGCCCGGGGCGAAGATGTCCGCCTTGATGATATCGCCCACCTGCACGTCCGGGAGCGGGAACTCCTTCAATGTACGCTTGGGCGCCGCGCCCTGTTTATTGAAGTGGCCCGCCAGAGGCTTCGTCACTTTCTTCACGCGGATGTCGCCGAACCCCAGCTGCACCGCTTCATAGCCGTCGTTTTCCCGGGTTTTCAAAAAAATCACCGGGCAGGGGCCCGCTTCCACAACCGTGACCGGGACGACATTCCCCTTTTCATCGAACACCTGGGTCATGCCCAGCTTTTTGCCGATGATCGCCTTTTCCATTTGGATAACTACCTCCTTATCGGTTATTGGTTGATCCTCTCAGATCAACATGACCTTGCATCCGCAATCTAATCTCTAGCTCCTAGAGCTTGATTTCGATCTCGACGCCCGCCGGGAGCTCCAGGCCCGAAAGGGCTTCCACGGTTTTGCCCGTGGGGCGCAGGATGTCGATCAGGCGCTTGTGGGTGCGCTGCTCGAACTGCTCGCGGCTGTCCTTATACTTGTGCACAGCGCGCAGGATGGTGATGATCTCTTTTTCCGTGGGCAGGGGCACAGGGCCGGAAACCTGCGCGCCGGAAGCCTTCGCTGTCTCCACAATGCGCTCGGCGGCCTTGTCCACCAGCGAGTGGTCGTAGCCCTTGAGACGGATACGGATGTTGCCTTTTGCCATGGTGCTTCTTCACGCCTTTCTTTGTTGGCGAGAGGGCCTGTTTGCGCAGGAACAATCCGCTTCGCAGCGCGAATTTATTCTCGCAACGCCGCCGGGTGTTTCACCCGTTTCCACTAAGAAAATCCGGGAACTTTTGATCCCCGGGAGCGCGGCTTACGCATTTCAGCCAAACTCGTTCGCCCGGTTTAAAATCGGACATACTCCGCGGAAATTCCCCGCACCCAAAGGCTTTTGAGCGCGGCCACCTTCCGCATCATCGCATACCGCGTACGTTGGGAGCAAGCACCCCCGAAATGCACGCCAAAGTATTATACCACAAGCACAATAAGAAAGTCAAGTGTTTTTTGGATTTTTTGAAATTTTTATTTTCAAAAATTGTCGCTTGGTTTTCACAAAAACCAGGAGCCCGGGCCCAACGCCCTGGCTCCTGTTCCCTGATTCCTGATTCCTATTTGATTTCCACCGTCGCGCCGACTTCCTCGAGCTTGGCTTTCGCCGCTTCCGCGTCGTCTTTGCTGATTTTTTCCTTCACATTGCTGGGGGCGGCGTCAACGAGCTTCTTCGCGTCGGCCAGGCCCAGGCCCGTCAGCTCCCGCACAACCTTGATCACGGGGATCTTGCTGGAGCCAACAGCGGTGAGCACCACGTCGAACTCGGTTTGCTCTTCCTCGACGGCGGGGCCAGCCTCAACGGGGCCGGCAACGGCCACCGCGGCGGCGGCGGAAACGCCGAACTCCTCTTCCACGGCGTGGACAAGCTCGCTCAGCTCCAGAACGGTAAGCCCTTTCAGGGTTTCGATGATGCTTTGAATCGCTTCGGATGCCATAATAATTATCTCCTTTGTAGATTTTTGATGTTAGACCTTAGACTTTTAGATGTTGGAATTTTGGCGCAGTAGGTCTATCCTGCCTCCGGATTCCCGCTCCTGCCTACGCTTCCGCGGGGACTGGTTCAGCCGCTTGCTCCGCGGGCGCGTTGTCTTTGTCGACGACAGCCTGGATCGCACGCGCAAAGGCCGCGATGGGCGCCTGGAACGCGCAGCAGACGGTTGCCAGCAGCACCTCGCGCGAGGGCAGCTTGGCCAATGCGTCAAGCTTGGTCTTGTCGATCACCTGGCCGTCCAGGAATCCCGTTTTCAGATGGAAGGTCTTGCTGGTGAGGGCGTACTTGGACAGGATGCGCGCGGCCGCGGCATAGTCCTCGGCGCTGGTGGCCAGGGCCGTCGTGCCCGTGAGGAATGGCGTCAGGTCTTCGAGCAGCGCTTGCTTGGCGGCAAGCTCGAGCAGCGTGTTCTTCACGACGCGGTAATTCACGCCGGCGGCGCGCAGGTCCCGGCGCAGCTTTGTGTCGTCCGCGACACTGATGCCCTTGTACTCCACCAGAACGCCGGTGATGGAATCGCGCAGGTCATCCGCAAGGGCGCTCACGGCCGCTTTTTTCTGCTCCAGGATTTTTTGGCTTGGCATGTGCTTGGTTCACCTCCATACATAATAAAATGCGCCTTCTGCCGTAACGCAAAAGACACAATCATCTCATAGCCAATCATCACGTATCAAAAATCGTAGATTTTTGCGGATGATCGCTTGCGATCATCATACCTCGGCGGGCGAGAGCATTCGCTCTTTTGTACCGGAATACCCCGGCGCCGACTGTCTTTGGCAGAACATAAAACATTATAGCAGGGTTATTTGGGTTTGTCAAGTAAAATTTTTGCGGAATATTTTTCGACAGCGCCTTGCAATTTCCGGCAGGTTATGGTAAACTATATTTGGCGCTGACGCGCGGTTATAGATAAAAATCAGAACGACCGCCCCTCTTGCAAAGCGTGCGGTCGTTCTGATTGCTACTTACAACGGGGACCAAACCGCCGCCGAAGCGTTCTGCGCCCCCTGACAGTTACAGTATACACCATCGGGCCTGATCTGTCAAGGGGGCGTCGTCTTTTTTTTAGCTTTTTTCGCAAATGATCCATTGTCAATTTTCATTATCCATTATCAATCACACCGAAAGCCCGATCGCGATCATCAGCGGCATCGTCACGATCGAGATAATGCTCAGCAGCCCGGTTACCTGGGCGGCATACCCCGTGTCCCTGTTGTTGCGGGCGGCAAAGACTACCGTATTGTTCGCGGGAGGCGCCGCGGCGGTGATCAGCACGGCGTTGCGCAGGGGGATATCCGCGCCGAGGAGCGCCAGCGCTGTCAGCATCACCGCGGGCACGGCGAACAGCTTGATTCCCATCGAAGCAAATATCCTCTTGTTGCGCAATATCCCCCCGAATTGCGTGCGCGAAAGATACGCGCCGAACATAAGCATCGCCAAAGGGGAATTCATTGCCGCGACGGTCGCTACTGGCTTCGCGATGAGCTCCGGCATGGGTATTTGCAGGATAAACAGCGGCAGGCCGATGACGACCGAAAGCACGCCCGCGTTCAGGAGCAGGTTGCGCCACTGAAATTTCGCTTCGCCCATCACATACTGCCCGTGGGAAAACGAAAACACCTGGAACGTAAGGATGATCACCGAGCAATAGAACACGCCCTCGCTGCCCGCCATGGCCTGGGCCAGGGGCAGGCCCATGTAGCCGCAGTTGCCGTAAACGGAGGCGTAATGCAGCACATGGTCCGTATCCGGGCGCTTGTAGCCCCGGAACACGGGGTAGCTCAGCAGAATCCCCGTAAAATGCAGCAGCGCGCCGCAGCCCAGGGTGATCAGCAGGCCCCGCAGCGCCCGCGCCGAATACTCCATCGCGAGGAAGGAGCTGACGATCATGCAGGGGGTGATCAAATACAGCAGCAGCTTCGTGCACAGCCTGGCCGTGGATTCCGGGAACCACTTCAGCCGCTCGGCGGCAAAGCCCAGGCCCACGATGATATAGAGCATTGCCACCTGCCGCAGGGCAAGCAGCGAGTTGGAAAAGAATAGTTGCATGTATTGACCTCCTGCGAAATTAAGCTCCCCCACATAGGCACATCAAAATTGCGAACCCGGTGCGTGACAAAGCATCTGCTGCCCCCTCTGAGAAGGGGCTCCTGACGGCAGCCATCAGCAGCTGCTAAATTGATCGTCAGAATCCCCCTCCCAGAGGGGGACAATAATGGCAAGCCAATATGAAACTTTCGCAATTTTTGTGTGCCTATGTGGGGGAGTTCAATTTCACGGGAGCTTGGATAAATTACACATTGATAAAACACATCAAAATGCTGAGGAAATGCAGCGCGCTGCCCAATACGACAAATAAATGAAAAACGGAGTGCATGTGCCTGCGCTTTTTGCCCAGCATGTAAATTACGGAGCCGATGGTATAAGATACCCCGCCGCCAACAAGAAACGCAAACGCCGATAGCGGCAGCGCTTCAAGGAGCTGCCTGGAAAACACCAGCAAAGACCAGCCAAGGCCGAGATAGCAGATCATCGCGAAAACCCTGAATTTCCGCAGGTCGATGGCGGTCAGCGCCGTGCCTATGGCGCATACGCACCACACGGCGACGAACAGCCCCCAGCCAATTTTTGGGTGCGCCACCCGCAAAGGCACCATGGCGAAGGGCGTGTAGGTTCCGGCAATGAGAAAGTAGATCGCGCAATGGTCAAGGATTTGGAAGACCTTTTTCGCGCCCTTCGGCACCAGGCCATGGTAAATGCTCGACATGATATACATGACGATCATCGCCGCGCCATAGATCAGGGAGCTGCCCGCGATCCAGAGGTCGCGCTTCCAGATCGCCACGCCAAAGCACACCAGCGTCGCCGCGATGGCAAGCCCCCCGCCGACAATATGCGACACCATGTGAAATATTTCTTCGCCCCGGGTGTAATCGGGCAGCTTGCGGTCACGCAGTTTTGTCCGGATCGCCATCCGCATCCCCCAATTCTTCCAGCGTCCGCGCTTCCTCCGGCGCTTCTTCCTTCGCCTGCGCTTCATCCTTTATTTCCTCGGCCGGCTTTGCCTCCTCCTCCGGGTTTCCCACCCGCAGCCGCCCCGCGATGACAATCAGGATGAACGCCGGCAGGGCAAGGGCCCATAAATCCAGCGCGGCGTCCTGCGAAAGGGCGGCGCCGCCCAGATACGCCGCCGCCCGCGGCACAAAGCACAGCAGGCACAGCACAGCCGCCGGGATGCCCGCCGCAAACAGCCGCGCCGCCCGCCGCTCGCCGCTGATGCCGCTGAACAGCTGCGCGAAATAAAGGAAGAACAGCGTGAGCGCGGCCAAGGTGAGCACGCTCAGGAAGAGGTCCGACACCCGCAGGTAGTTGATCGTGCGGGCAAAGCGGCGCAGCATGCCGCTCGCGGCCCAGATCACCGGCGCGAGCAGCAGCAGGCGGTTGAGGTATATCTTCTTTTTTGTGAACAGGTCTACCATGGCAAGGTTGACGAACAGCAGCGCGCCGAGCACCGCGAACACCGCTTCCATCGCCACCGCCGCCGCGCCCGAGCGAAAAATCATTTGGGAGCCGCCGCTGCCCGCGCTCGCCGCCAGGGCGCGCAATAGGTCGTTGGCGAGGACGCCGGAGGCCACCGCGTCCGCCAGCATGGCGCATGCCGCGAAGAGGGCCGCGACGCCCTCGGCCGCGCGGCGGCGGCGGGTCAAATCCAGCGCCGCCTTATGGCGCAGCAGGAATCCGCAAACAGCGGGCACTAACACCAGCACGGCCAGCAATGTGTACAGCACAAACTGCGTGGCTTCCGCGCGCCGCCAAAAGCCGCTGGGCTCCACCAGGTAAAATTGCTGGAATATCCGCAGGGGCAGGCTGACCGCCAGCACAATCTCCGTAAAAAACAGCAGCCCGAAGGTCAGCTTCTTGGAGCTTCGGCTTCCGGGAGAATTCGATTGCGTCATGATTGTCCTCATTTCGGCATATAAATAGATGAAGTCTAAGATATCATTATATCCCTGTCAGCCAAAAAAGTCAAGGGGGATTTCAGGTTTGAACACAAAACAAGCCTTTTCACGCCCCGCGGGTACCAGAAAGAACAAGAAGGGTGTGAACTGAATGAAGCAGCACTTCTTTTTTGGATTGATCATATTATTGCTGCTGCTGCTCATGCCCCTGTTCGGGCTGGGCGGGCAGCTGAAGCAGGCGTTTGGCGCGCGCGCGGAGAACAATAGCGGGCATTCCCAGCCGCCAACCGTTCCGGCCAAAGAACCCGCCCCGCCCGTGCAAAATACCAAAAGCAGCGGCGGCGAAGTGATCTCCGTGATGCGCGGCGGCAGCGGCAAGACGGAAGAAATCGCGATGGACGAATACCTGCTGGGCGTGCTGGCGGCGGAAATGCCCGCGAATTCCCACGAGGAGGCGCTCAAGGCCCAGGCCGTGGCAAGCTATACCTACGCCCGGTACCGCATGGAGGTCATGGGGGCGCAGGCCCTCAGCGATTCCGGCGCGGCGGAGCAGGAATACATCTCCCGGGAGGAGCGGCAGCGCCGCTGGGGCGAAAATTTCGGCCTGAACGAGGCGAAGCTCCGTGGCGCCGTGGACGCCGTGCGGGGCGAAACCGTCACCTATGCGGGCGAGCCCATCTTCGCGGCGTTCCATGCCGTGAGCCACGGCAAAACCGAAAGCGCCGCCAGCTACTGGGGAGGAACCGGCCATCCCTACCTGCAGGCCATCGAAAGCCCCGGCGACCGCCTTGCCCCGGACTACAGCAAAACCGTGGATGTTACCCCGGACGAAATGAAGGAGGCCCTGCAGGCGGCCGCGAAAGCAAATGATTGCAAATTTGATCTTGGCGATGATCCCGCCAAATGGTTCGCAAAGCCAACGCGCAGCGAATCCGGCATAGTGCGGGAAATCGCGGTGGGCGGGCAGGCGCTCACGGGCAGGGGCCTGCGGGAAATCCTGGGCCTGCGCAGCGCCGATTTCACCGTGGACTACGACGAGAAAGATACGATGTTCACCGTCACCACCCGGGGCTACGGCCACAGCGTGGGCATGAGCCAGTACGGCGCGGATTTCATGGCCAGGCAGGGCAGCGGCTACCGGGAGATTTTGGGGCATTATTATCAGGGGTGCGAAATTGGCTGAACCTGTAGGGGCGGCCTGCGGGCTGCCCGTGCCTTAATGAACCAATATTGATCAGCGGGTGGCTCGCAAGCCACCCCTACATGCAGCCATAACGTTAGTAATAAAACCAGGAGCCAGAGATTCACTCTCCCGGCTCCTTTATAATAATTACGCATTCCGAATTCCGAATTGAACTACTCCACGCTCTTGAGCGCTTCCACCATGTTGATCTCCTTGATCTTCCGGTGCATCATGGCGTTGATGGCCGTGGCGAAGACCACGGTGATGACCGCCGCGTAGACGTAGTTGATCCAGTCCAGGGTGCGCACGAACATCATGCTCTCGATCTCGGCCGCCGTGATGACATAGCGGTGGATGGGGATGCCAAGCGCCAGCCCGCCGAGTATCCCAAAAATCGAAATAATGATGTTCTCGCGGTAGATGAACATGTCGGCCTCTTTGTCGTAGAAGCCCAGCACCTTGATGGTCGCGAGCTCCCGGATGCGCTCGTAAATATTGATGTTGTTGAGGTTATAGAGCACGACGAACGCCAGCGCTCCCGAGGCGATGGTGAAGACCGCCACCACCACGTTGCGCATGATGTCCAGCATGGCCCCCACGGAATCGATGATGTTCTGGTTGAACGCCACGGTGATGACCTCGGCCGTATCGGATAGATCCCTCCCGAGCTGTGCGCGTAATTCCTTGGCCTGGTTGATGGCCTTCTGGCTGCCCGTGTTGCGGCTGAGCTCCGGCTCGAGCTTGAGCAGCACCATGTTGAAGGTGGCCTCCTCAATGTTGAAATAGCGCTCGTAGCACGCGGGCGACATATAGATATAATGGTACACGTAATTGCGGATGATGCCCGCCACGGGCACCTCGCCCCTCATGGGGCCCGACTGCACGGTGATGGTATCCCCCACCTTCAGGTTCATGAGCTCCGCCGCCTTGCCGCCGATGAACGCGCCCTCGTCGCCCAGCGTCAGCAGATTGCCGGTTTTTTCATCCGCCATGCGCGTGAACTCGGGAATCACTTCCTTGATCGCCGGCACGACGATGGTCACGTCGATCTGGCGGCCGAAGGCGGCGGTACCCGCGTACATCTTCTTAAGGAACACCGGCAGGATCCGCTTGACGCGGCCCGGCTGGTTGAATACCTGAAGCACCTCCCTGTCCCCCGCGCGCATATCGGCCTGCAGCATGGCCTGGGCGTCGAACTGCATGATGCTTTCCGGGCCAAACTGCTTTTCCAGCATGGTGCCCAGGGAATTGCCGATGCCGAAGCCCGTCAGCAGCAGCGCCGTGCAGCCAACGATCCCGGAGAAGGTCATCAGCACGCGCTTTTTGTTGCGCATGAGGTTGCGCACCGTCACCTTGCCGTTGAAGCCCAAACGCCTCCAGATAAAGGGGAACCACTCCAGGAACACGCGCTTGCCGGCCTTGGGCGCCTTGGGCCGCATGAGCTGCGCCGGGCGGTTGCGCAAAGCAAGGGCGACGGAAAGCACCACCGCGCCCACCGTGGAAACCATCGCCGCCGCGAACCCGACCGCCGCCGTGCCGGGGAAGAACCCCGGGCGCATCGTGGGGATGAGATAAAGCACTTTATATGCCGTGAAGATGGCGAAGGGAATAAACGTAAATCCAATGGCAACGCCCAATATGCTGCCCGCGAGCCCCGCCGTGGAGGCATAGAACAAATATTTAAAGGCGATGGGCCCGCCGCCGTAGCCGGAGGCCTTGAGCACGCCCACCTGCATGCGCTCGTCCTCCACCATGCGGGTCATGGTGGTCAGGCTCACGAGGGCCGCCACCAAAAAGAACAGCAGCGGGAACACCACCGCGAACTGCTCCATGTTGTCGGAGGTTTCGCCATAGTTCGTGTAGCCGGGGAAGCCGTCCCGGTCGGTGATGATCCACTGGGCGTTGGAAAGCGCCGCCATCTGGTTTTCGTAGCGGCGGATCCTGCGCTCGGCGTCGGACACCTGGCGCTCGTACTGCGCTTCGGCGCGGGCCAGATCCTGGTCGGCGGTCACGTCCTTGGATTGCCCGCTGGCAAGCCGGAGCTCCGCAGCGGCCAGGTCCTTTTCGGCCCTGGCGATTTCGGCCGGCGCGGCCGCGAGCTTCGCATAGGCAAGGTCCAGCTGCACCTTGGCGGCGTTCAATTCCTTGCCCGCCTGCTCGAATTTTTTCAGCTCCGCGATCTGGCTTTCCGCCTCCTTGAGCTCCCTGCGCCCGGCGGCGATTTCCGCCTCCGCGTCCTTCAGGGCCTCCTCCTGCCGGGCAAGATCCTCCTCGGCCTCGTCGATGCGTTCCAGCAGGCCTTCGAGGGTGTAGTCCTTTGTCTCCAGGGGAAAGTACTGCCCCATGATAGCCAGGGCGTTTTCGATGCGCTTCTGGTCGCCGCTTTCCGCGGCGCTCCTGCCCACGCGGATGGCGCTCTTGCCCGCCTGGATCCCCGTTTTCGCCAGCTCGTAGCTGTATTCCGCGCGCTCCAGGCGGCTTTTGCCGTTCTCGTATTCGATCAGCTTGTTGGCGACTTCCTGCGGATCCATTTTCTCGTTGGCCGCCTGGTATTCCGCGATGCCCTTGTTATATTCCGCATCTTTTTTTCTGTATTCTTCCCAGCCGTTTTCATGGTCTTTCTTTGCCTGCTCGAGCTTGCGGCGGCCCTCCTCGATTTCCTTCGGGCCTGTCTCCACGCCTTCCCGGAGGTCTTTGATGTCCTTTTTGGCCTGCTCCAGCTGGGCCAGGCCGTCGGTTTTGGCCTCCTCCAGGTCCAGCTTCGCCTGCTCGATCTGCGGGCCGTAGTTGCTTTCCACGCGGGCGGCGCGCTGGCGCACCAGGCTCTTGCCCGCTTCCTCCAGGGTTTCCTTCATGCGGCGCACGACGGTGTTGTACCCGCTGGTATAGGCCGCGTAATTGGAAGCCCCCTGCGCGGCGATGTACATGGTGGTGTATTCGTTTTCCATCTTGAAGGCCGTGTCCTGGATATAGATGTAGCCGGAAAGCTCGCCGCCGCCCGCCGTGGAGGCCCCAAGCTCCATGGCGACGAATTCCGGGGTGTGCACCACGCCCACCACTTGATAGTATTCGCTGCTGACAGTATCCAGCAAATCCTCGTGGTCGCCCTTGATGTGGATGACCTGGTTGAGGATGTAATGCCGCGGCTCCATTTTGTTCTCGTAGGCGCTGACCACGCATTCCTGGGGCTTTTCTGGCCACCTGCCGTCCACCAGGGTAAGCTGGTTGCGCCGGTCGCTGCCCGAGCCCACGCCCTGTTCAAAATCGTAGCCGATCACGCGGATGACATAGGACGTGCCCGTCATGGACTGCTCCATCACGTCCTCTTCATCCATGCTATATAAAATGCCGTCGATGGAGCGGGAAAGCGTGGCGCTTTCCACCCCGGGCAGGGCAAGCACGGACTTCAGGTCCTGCGCGTCGAACCCCGCGGTGGAATGAACCACGACGTCCGCGAGCTGGTGCTCCGCGTAAAAATCGGCGGCGGCCTGCTTCATATTGGGCGAAACCGCCTTGAGCCCCGCGTAAAACCCCACGCCCAGCGCCACGATGATTACGATGGAAACAAAGCGCGAAAGGGTGTTGCGGATGGCCCGCAGGGTGTCGCGGAATAATGCTTTTGTCATGTTGAACTCCGTTCTCTGGACATTAGAAGGTAGACGCTTTACACGTTCCCGGTTCATCAATACAGCCGCCCCTTGGACGATTGCAGCTTCCATTTGCCGTTCACCTGCGCGAATGATAAATCCAGCCGGGAAAGATTGTAATTTTCTTCCCCGCCGCCCTGCGTAATGGGGACGCCGTATTTGTTTTTGTAATTATTTAATTTGACGTGGGTGTCCCCGCCGATCACAGCCGAAACGTCCTTCATTTTTTGATCGACAAAAAATCCGGCGTGGGAAAGCACGATCTGGATATCGGATTCCTCCCGCACCTTTGGCAGAATCCGCTTCACGGCCTTGTCGCCCGGGGTAAACGTCTTGTTCGCGACTTGCTCGTATTTTCGGTCCGCCGGTTTCATCGACGTTACCCCAATGATGCCAATCTTCAGATCGCCGGTTTTTTGGATGATATACGGCTTTGTGCCTTCGATATAATCGCCTGTGTCATTGATTTTTACATTGGCGCAAAGCACCGGGAAATCGGCCCACTTGATGATGTTCGCGATTTGCGCGTCGGTTTCCTTCAGCAGGTCGACGCCTTCTTTGTTATACAGGTTGTCCGGCAGCGCGAATTCGCCGTTGCCCAGCGCCATCGCGTCATATTTCAGCTGGTTGAGCAGCGCAACCTCCCCGCTTCCCTGTTGATCCTCATCGGGGCCGCGCTTGAAAATATCGCCCGCGTCCAGCAGCAGCACATGCGCGCGCTCTTCGCGGATTTCCTCAATCAGGGGGATGCATTCCCGCAGCTTATCCAGATGCCCATGCATGTCGTTTGTCGCCAAAATCGTGAGCTCATACCGCGGCGCGTCCTTAGGTATCCTTTGCAGCAGCAGGCGCGGGTTAAAAATGAGCAGCAGCAAAACAGAAAGGATCGAGTATAAATAGACAAGTATGGTTTTCATGATGTGGCCTCCATTCTAGATATTAGATATTAGACGTTAGACATTAGGCATCTAAAATCCAATGTCTAAAGTCTAATGTCTAAATTACCACTCCAGGTCCGCCACGTCCACAGGCTTGTCGTTCCTGGTCACCTTATGGATTTTCCCGCTGCGCATGCGCACAACCCGGTCCGCGATGGGCTCGATGGCGGCGTTGTGGGTGATGATGATCACCGTCGTGCCCGTTTCCCGGCAGGTTTTTTGCAGCAGGGAAAGAATTTGCTTGCCCGTGGTGTAGTCCAGGGCCCCGGTGGGCTCGTCGCACAGCAGCAGGCGCGGATTTTTCGCCAGTGCCCTCGCGATCGAAACCCGCTGCTGCTCGCCGCCGGAAAGCTGGGCGGGAAAATTCTGCAGCCGGTCGCCCAGGCCCACCTGCTCGAGGACCTCCTCCGGCGAAAGCGGGTTGATGCTCAGCTGCGTGGCGATCTCCACGTTTTCCAGGGCTGTCAGGTTCGGGATCAGGTTGTAGAACTGGAACACGAACCCCACCTGGTTGCGCCTGTATTCGATTAGCTTTTTGTTGCCGAAGCGGGTGATCTCGTCGCCGTCCACAAACACCTGGCCGCCGCTTGCGCTGTCCATGCCGCCAAGGATATTGAGCACCGTGGTTTTGCCCGCGCCCGAGGAACCGACGATCAGCGCCAGCTCCCCTTCCTCGATTTC
>Ga0123353_10006058_pt1 | contig 16026 bp, 11 predicted proteins | sample TergutLab28metaG_3_FD_92763 | JGI IMG/M metagenome (GOLD analysis project Ga0123353, IMG submission 92763) | Labiotermes labralis P3 segment gut microbial communities from Petit-Saut dam, French Guiana - Lab288 P3 | ecosystem: Host-associated > Arthropoda: Insects > Digestive system > Gut ... | reverse complement strand
TGATTCCGGCAAGTCAATTTTGTTACAACAGACGAGAACCTTTTTCGCTGTCTCCGGTATTTGCGGGGGGTGTGGATTATTTTCGACAGAATCGACTATCCACAACACTAAGTCCGCCGTTTCGAGTAGTTGTTTTGCCCTCTTAATGCCTTCTATTTCTATCTTCCGCTGTTGTTCCTCGTTTGAATCCGGTAAATCGCTACTGTGTTCTTTACGGTGTTTTCTAAAACCGGCAGTATCTGAAAATTCAAACATGAAACCGTTAATTGCGGTCTTAACCGAAACTATATCCCGCGTTGTGCCGGGCGAAGAATCCGTAATGACCCGTTGAAAACCAAGAATTGCGTTTAATAAACTGCTCTTTCCCGCATTGACTTCACCGGCAAGAACTATGGAAAACGGTTTAATAAGATGCCGCCCCAGTGACTCTTTCTTCCGTAACCGTTCAATCCACTGCTGTTTTTCGTCTTCGGGCAGTGTTTCGATTTCTTTTAACTCGTTTTCCAATGCTCCGTTCAGTTGCGAGAGTAATATCTGCGCGACCCTCTCTGTTTCAGCAAAGGGCAGCATTCGCAATGCAAGGTCACGCTGGTCTTTTCCGGCGCAAAAATGTTCGAGCCAATCGGTGTTGACAGCCCCTTCGGCAAAAAATACTTTTTGAACGGATTCAATAACGGCAGTACCGCCATGACAATGAATCTCAACTTCGTCCGGCGATATGAAGTGAACGACCGCTTCTTCGGATACTTCGGTTTGTCCGTAGCGTGTTAATAGTATTTTTCCAAAGACGGGTTTGTTTTTCGGCAGCGTTTCCGGCAAGAGCGGATTTTTTCCTGGCCAATGTTTCAGGAAGATTTCCGCCGCACCGGGACCAGTTAGCAACAATGAAGCGATTGCACCACGCCCGGCTGGAGTCAAACGGATGATTTTGAGCAGATTTTCGTGCTGCGGCATTATTACATCACTCCTGCATTCTGTCGGTTCTCGGCGACAAACCACCTAACATCAAGCCCTAAATTAAAAAATTTTTTCGACGTAACCTCTTGAAAACAAAACACTTCTGTAAATTGTATCTTTTTGCACATGGTGACTACCTATTTTAACGTTGTTTTACCTATCTTAACTTTGAGTGGTGAGTGGCGAGTAGTGAGAAATTAATAGCCGCCGCTAAGGTAATTGGTACGGAACCGGCGGATTTATAACTGCGCAAATTCTAACACACCCGCTAAACTTGGCAAGGGCAAAAAGTGCCAGTTTGAGCAACGAAAGAGCCAGCGACTGTGCCGCTGCATATTTAGGCGGTACTCCGCGCTGTCCACGAATTACGGCATCTGACTATTTGTTAAACAAACAAGCACAACAATCCGACCAAAACGGTATCCGTTTGATTTTACGTGAAAGTTTAACAGTTTTTCGCCATTGTTCCGGGATTTACATGATTTTAAGGATTATTTGGGAATAGAAAACAAAGAGAGTGAAAAGTCCCGGCAGAGTTTTGCGTTTTAATTGGGGGGCTTTCACACAATGGCACAGAGGAGTCCTGTATAACCGGCGGGTGTATGCCCGCCGCACTTGTGAAAACAGGTAAATTGTAAAGTTTTACCGGTTATTATCATATTTTTTCTAATGAATTTGAATTATTCTTACGATAAATTGTGAAAGACGTGTAGTGTTTTTTTCCGTCCGGCATGGAAAGCCGGTAAGAAAAACGAGTAATCCACGGTAAAAACCGGCAGCGGTTGGATAAATGCTATTGACGCAGCACCGCTGAAATCGGTATTATCCGCCGGATTTTCCCGAAAAATACTGCAACGTTAGTATATTGTGTCAGGGATGAACTAAAACATATACCGCGAAGTAAGCCGCAAAACGGCTGACAAGGAAGCGGTCGCACAGCATGACGCTGTGTGTCTCGAAAGGAGTACCGTGTTGAAACCGAAAGCAAGAATCAAGAATGGATTGTTCGCCGTTGCGCTGGGATTGACAAGCGCCTTCGTCGGTGGAACGCTTTGGGACGTACTCAATGATTCCGTTTTAGCGCAAGCACCGCCGCAACAGGCGGTTCAGCAGCCGATGACCCTCGAACAGGCGATTGCGGTCAGCAATGCGAAATTGCTGGATGCCCGCAAAGCCGTTGCGGTAAGGGACTTGGCAACCGCTGAACGGTTAATCGGCGAAGTTAAAGCGATGAATATCCCCTATCGGGAACAGGATGTTTTACCGGATACTGTACTTCAACTCTCGTTGCGCAGCCGCCAGTTGACAAAACAATGTCAGGCAACCGGTGATAATGCGCAGAACCGCAGGGACTACGCAATTTTCCTGATGATTCAGGCGGACGGTCTCCTGCGATACGGCGAAATCGAACTTGCTACCCAACTGACACGGGAAGCACAGGCGCAAGGAGTTACCTATAATCAGGCGGATATTCAGGCGGGATTGGAACCGTCGGCAATGTTCCTGCGCATTGAAGATGTTAAGCGAATTATAAATGCTCAACAGCAAATAGCGGTTGCCCCGCAGGTTCCCATGAACTTGTCGGCTGCAATGCAGCGGGATTTGAATCAAGGAATGGGTTTCATGCGGCAGGCGCGTCAAGCGTTGAACGATGGACAAATTGACCAAGCGGAACAACTTTGCCGCTATGCTGCCAATCTGAAACTGCCGGAAAATGCTTATCCGCAACATAGTGAAACACCGAGCAGATTGCTTGCAGAAATTTCTGCAAAGCGGACAAACGTCCCCGTCCAGAATGTTGCTCATCCTGTTCAGAACGTCAATGCAGTGACCGCACAACAAGCGGTATATCATCCTTCACAGGATACAACGCAGAATGTTCAGGTCAAGGCAGGACAAGGCAATCAGCCGCTGGTTGAAATGAAACCGATGGCTATGGTTGACCAAGCGAGGCGTGAACGTGAAATTGTGCTTAATCAGGTTGCTTCCAGCATCATGCAGCAGATTTCCGATGCTCAAAAAGTAAGTCGGGACCAGCGAAATCCCGAAGCCGGTCTTGAAATTCTGCGGCAAGCGAGAGTGAATGTAGAGCAGTCGCAACTTGATGCCGCCGCGAAAGCAAGTTTCATTAAAAGTATTGACCGCGCTATTGAGGAAACAGTTCAGATACTGCGGCGGTATGAAAATCAGCGTACACAAGACCAAATCAATCAGCAGATTCGTGCTGAACGGAGATTTGAACAGGAACAATTCCGTAATAGAGAAGAGCAACTCAAGACCTACATTAATGAATGTAATAAACTGATTGACGAACAGCGGTACGAAGAAGCGGTGCTCATTGCGAAAAAGGCGTGTGAACTTGCTCCCGATGAACCGGCGGCAAGCATGCTGCTTACTTCGACACAGTTGGCGTGGAATGTCTCCCGCAGTATTGACTACAGAGACCGCAAAGCAGAGGGTTATGTGGATGCAATGCTCGATGTTGAAAAGGCGGCAATTCCGTATAGTTTTGATAACCGGGGTATTGTGTTCTCGAAGAACTGGGAAGAGATGAAACGCCGCGGACGAAGGTCTGCCGAGCAGCTTTCGCAGCAGCGCAGACCGGAACGCGAACAGGAAATCATTCGCCGTCTTGAAATGCCGGTGTCGCTCAATATCGGCCGCCCGTTGCCGTTGGGACAGATTCTCCAACTTCTGCAAGGGCAAACCGGAGTTGATTTCTTTGTGGATTGGCCCGCTTTAGCAGAAGTCGATGTGACCACCGACACGCCGGTCACAATCACCGTGATGAACGAAATTAGATTACGCAGTGTTTTGAATCTGATTCTCGAACAGTTGAATCTTTCGTACACCGTCCGTAATGAAATGCTTAATATAACCAGCGCGACAAAGGCGAAGGGACAACTGTACACAGAGTATTACTATGTTGCCGACTTAGTAATAGGTGCTTCTACCTATAACGGACAGAATAACCATGACTTCGATTCGGCTTACGGCAGAGCGATGCAGTTTGCTGCTCACGGAAGACAAAATCAAATGAACGTCAATGGTATGCTGGATCCGCGGCTTGCATCGGTTCAGAATGTTTCGTTGAATCCGAATATCAATGCGCAGATGTCGGTACCGTTTAACACAGGCGGCATGAACGGCGGAATGCCGATGAGTGGCGGAGCAAATCCTACTGTAGGACCGGCGGGCGGTACCGCAGCGGATTTCGGTCCGATTATTGAATTGATAGAAGCGGTAGTTTCACCGGATTCGTGGTCAGCCAACGGCGGTGACGGCGAAATGACAGAATATCTGCCGAACCTTTCACTGGTAGTTCGTCAAACCGAAGAAGTTCATGCCGAACTGGTTGACCTTTTGAATCAACTCCGCAAGATGAACGATTTGCAGGTCGCCGTTGAAGTGCGCTATCTAACACTGGCAGAGGACTTCTACGAAAAAATAGGCGTTGACTTTAACATGAAGTTTAGGAATGATAAGAATGACCAGAGGAGTTATGCGTATTGGTCTTCTCAGAACAACAATAATAACAATAACAATAATAACAATAACAATAACAATAATAACAATAATAACAACAATAATACAGATGAATCCCAATTCGGCAGTCCGTATTATCCGTTCAAAAGTGATGTTATGGTCGGTCTGAATGCAGCCGGTACATCGGGGTTCACTTCGGATCTTTCGGTACCGTTCACTCAAAACAGTTTTACACTGGCTGTTCCGCAGTATGGAAATTATGTTCCTGATGCCGGTACAACTTTCGGGTTTGCCTTGTTGAGCAACATTGAAACATATTTCTTTATGCAGGCAAGTCAGGGCGACTCGCGCAGCAACCTGCTGCAAGCACCGAAGGTAATGGTTTTTAACGGTCAAACGGGAAGCATCAGCGATGTTTCAATGAGTCCGTTTGTCATCAGCGTTATACCGGTAGTAGGCGACTTTGCTGCGGGATATCAGCCGATAATCTGTATCTTGAGCGAAGGTAACAGCATGACGGTTCAAGGAGTTGTTTCAAGTAATCGGCAGCATGTCCGCCTGACGATGAATCCGGTGTTCAGCACGATAACCAAGGTGAACACGTTCAAATTTGTCGGTGAGGATACCGCATCAACTTCTACAGAGACATCTTCCAAAGGCGACTCGGCACTGCCGACTACCGGCGATGAACGCTCGTCAAAACAATCGGCAACGGCTACGTCCAGCGGTGTTAGTATCCAGTTGCCGACCATGGCAATGATGACCGTTAGTGCTACCGTTAGTGTACCGGATGGCGGAACGGTTCTTCTCGGCGGTATCAAGCGGTTAAGAGAAGGACGCGCAGATGCCGGTACGCCGATTTTGAACAAAATCCCGTATATCAATCGGCTGTTCACAAACACGGCAATCGGTCGTGAGACACAGAGTATTCTCATGATGGTAACTCCGCGGATTATCATTCAGGAAGAAGAGGAAGAATTCATAACCGGCGTTGTTGCTCCGTAAAACATTGAACTACTATGACTAAGATACTTTCCCGCTGTGAAGCGGGGGAACTCCTTAGGGAATTCAATAAAGACCCGTTTCATATTCATCACGCTGAAGTTGTAGAAGGCGTGATGAAGTATTTTGCCGTCAAAGAGGGCTTTGCAGCCGAAGCCGAATTCTGGGGAATTGTAGGTTTACTCCACGACCTTGATTTCGAGCAGTTTCCGCAGGAACACTGTATCAAAACGCAAGAGATATTAGCGGAGCGGGACATCGACCCGCGAATTATTCGAGCCGCTGCTTCTCACGGCTGGGGATTGACGGTTGATATTAAACCGGAACACCGAATGGAAAAGATTCTCTTTGCTGTAGACGAATTAACGGGGTTAATCGGAGCGGCTGCGCTGATACGTCCTTCAAAAAGTATCAGGGACATGGAAGTCAAATCGATTGCGAAAAAGTTCAAGACACCGGCATTTGCGGCGGGCTGTTCACGGGAAGTCATCAAACGGGGTGCTGAAATGTGCAATTGGACGCTTGACGAACTCTTTGCGGAAACGCTCGAAGCAATGAAAAGTGTTGACTGGATTCAGTAGCATCTAATCTAAAGCGGCTATGAGAACGCATGTCCAATTTCCCGGAGTCCCCGGTCGGCGAATATCAGTTCAACGAAGAAATTGACGGTGACTAACTGGCTCATTGGTGCACATAAACCGCTGGAAATCACTTTGTGATTATATCCTCACCCCATCCATTCGGGGAATTGCTCTGCCGGAGGCAACTTGGCGACCGCTACCCGTCCAATGGACTTCAGCGATTCAATATCCTTGAGCGTTTCCGCCGCCGGTTCAGCATCAATCGCAAGAACCGCTATCGCTTGTCCGCCGGGTTTTGGAGTAACACGCCCAACCGTCATTGCGCTAATGTTGATATTGTACTTCGCAAACGCATTGCCGATGCTGCCGATGACTCCCGGCTGGTCCAAGTGGTCAATGAACACCAGTTCGCCGTCAAGAAAACTTTCGAGACGATAACCGTTCATCATCACAAGACGCGGCATTGAATTGCCGAACAGCGTGCCGGAAAGCGTCATGCTGTTGTTAATTTCCGCCGTAATGAGCGAAGAGAATTCGCCTGCCTCCGGTGTCTTTTCGGAAATCAAGTTAATGCCCCGCTCTTCAAGCATCGAAGCCGCACTAACGATGTTGACATCCGATGCCTTGCTGGCACTCAACAAGCCCGCTGCGAATGAAGTCGAAATTAAATTCGTGTCTTTTTTCGCAATTTCACCCTTGTATTTCATCTTGACGGAAGTAATCGGTTCGAAACTAATCTGTGCCGCAAGAATACCAAGACGATACGCAACATTCAAACTGCTTCGCAGCGAAGCCAACGCCGCCGCATCAAGCGTTCCGAAGTTGACCGCCTGCCGGATTGAACCTTTCGTGAAGTAATCGAGCAGCAACTCAACCGCTTCAAGCGCAACGTTGGTCTGCGCTTCTTCCGTGCTAGCACCGAGATGCGGCGTGCATACAACGTTCTTTTTTCCAAACAGCGGATGATTCGTGCAGGGTTCTTCCTCGTACACATCAAGCGCGACGCCGCCGATTTTGCCGCTTTCGAGTCCTGCAACGAGCGTATCTTTATCGTAGATACCGCCGCGGGCGCAGTTAATCAGTTTCGCACCGTGCTTGAGCAATTCGAGTTCCTTCTTGCCGAACATACCGCGGGTCTGGTCGTTAATCGGCGTGTGAACAGTCAGGAAATCAACCTGCGGCAGCAGCGCGTGAAAGTTCTCCGCCAGTGTAATTCCCAGTTCATCCGCTTTCTGCTGCGTAAAGAACGGGTCGAGACCGATGATTTTCATCTTGAATGCTTTCGCATAACCGGCAAGGACTTGTCCGATGCGTCCCAGCCCGACAATGCCGAGTATCTTGCCTTCAAGTTGATGTCCCGTGAAAAGTTTCCTGTCCCAGCGTCCTTCGACCAGCGATTGATGCGCCGGCGCAATATTGCGGGACAACGCCAGAATCAGCGCAAAGGTGTGTTCGGCGGTCGAAACGGTATTGCCGCCGGGAGTATTCATCACGATAATGCCTCGGCGGGTTGCGGCTTTGGTGTCGATGTTATCGACACCGACACCGGCGCGGGCAATCGCTTTGAGGCGTGTGTTGCCTTCGAGGGACTCCGCCGTGATTTTCACACCGCTGCGGGCAATCGCACCATCAAATTGGTTCAAGCACTGCCGCAAATCTTCGCCTTTGAGTCCGGTGTGTTCTTCAAACTCCACACCGGGAGTGTTGCGCAGCATATTTTTTCCGTCTTCGGAAATCGGGTCAAGCAATACGATTTTGTATGTCATAGTGATTAGTGGTGAGTGGTTAGTGGTGAGTGATTAGTTATTCCTTTGCGGGGAATTTTTTGTTTTCACGGGCTTTTTTGTATTCAGCGGGAATCGGTTCGCCGGGCTTCCACGAATTGAGAAAAGCGTTTGATGCTTCGCCGCCGCCCGCTTGTCCCATCATCTTTTTCATTTTCTGAACCCAGTTTTTCACATAGTCCGGCTGATTGCTGACAATCTTTTCAAGCCGCGCAAGTTGTTCGTCCGTCAGAATGTCAAATACTTTGAACTTAAACTGCGTTATGAAAAGTTGATTTTTCGATTGAAATTCCTGCATCAACTTCTGAATTTCCGGGTCTTCTTTGGAAACCCGCTGTATAAGGTCTTCGAACAGTTTTCTGTTGTCCTGCGGGTTCTTAATTCCTTCTTTTTCTGCTGCCGCCATTACTTTTTCGTTCAGTTTCATTTGCGAGTCAATAAGGTCGTCCATCAGTTTATCAAACTGCGGTTCGAGTTCCTTCTTGATAGCATCCATTTTCTTCGTTTGGTCTTCGGACAAGTCCAGCGCATTAAACATTGACGTTGAAACAATCGGAAACTCGCCCATTGTAGAAAGTTGAAATTCCTGCATCTTTTTTTTCTGTTCCGCCGATAAGTTTTTGTCTATTTCCAGCGGAGCAGTATCCATCAATGTGGATACCATCTTCGACTGCAATTCAAAAAAGCGTTCCTGCTTTTTCGGGTCGCCGTTATCGGTAAAAAAGTCCTTGTCCTTTTGCAGTTCCATAATTTCTTTCATTATGGCGGCGTTTTCCGACGACATCATTGATTTTGCCGTTGCTCCCTGAAGGTTTTGATACTGGTCGTCTGAAACGCCCCACGAATCACGGACTTCCTTTTCCTGCAACAACTGAACGGCAAACAGATTGTAACCCTTGCCGTCCCACATGGATTTCAAAACGGTTTTACTGCTGCGGCGCATTCCGTCCTGCCATACTTTGGAACGGAACATCTGCGCATTCGGCTGCGCAAAAATCACAGCGGGAAACAACACTGCAAACAGCAACGAAATAATTAACACGATACGATTTCGATAAGTCATTGGTCTACTCCTGGGATATTGTTCTTATTATTATTCTGAACCCTTGATTACATTGATTAAATGATTAGTATGATTCTTACAAATGACGTTTTACTAGAAAATCATAACAATCATTAAATCAGCGTAATCAGTGGTTCATACAACATTTCTTTACCGCGGCAACGACATTTTCAACCGTTATGCCGAAGTGTTTCATTAAAACGCCAGCCGGTGCCGATGCACCGAAGCCGGTCATTCCGATAAATACGCCGCTGTCGCCGATGTACTTCCGCCAGCCCTGTTCGATTCCAAGTTCAATACCGACACGGGCTTTCACTTCCGGCGGTAAAACACTGTCCTTGTATTCCTGCGGCTGCTGTTCAAACAACTCGAAACACGGCATCGACACCACGCGGACATTGATGCCTTCAGCGGTCAACCGCTCCCACGCCGAAATCGCAAGAGCAACTTCACTGCCGGTTGCAAGCAAAATTACGTTTTGGTCGGAGACGCTAAGAGAAGTTGGAAAATCTGCAACCATATAACCTCCTTTGTGAACGCCGGAGGCGTTGCCGAATTTTTCACGGTCAATAGTCGGCAAGTTCTGACGTGTCAGCACCATACAACTCGGCGTTTCGGTCAGCAAAAGTGCCGCCTTGTACGCCTCTGCAACTTCGTTGGCATCCGCCGGTCGGAAGACCGCAACATTCGGAATTGCCCGTAATGCCGCAAGATGTTCCACCGGTTGATGCGTAGGTCCGTCTTCACCGACACCGATGGAATCATGCGTGAAAACAAACAGAGTGGGAACGTTCATCAATGCCGCAAGTCGGATTGCCGGTCGCAGGTAATCGGAAAAGACGAAAAACGTTGCACAAAAGCCTCGCAGTCCCGAAAGTGTCAAACCGTTGGCGATGGCACCCATTGCATGTTCCCGAATCCCAAAGTGCAGGTTGCGCCCTTCGGGATGTTCCGGCGAAAAAGCAGGATAATCCTTCAGCCAAGTATTGTTCGACGGCGCAAGGTCAGCCGAGCCGCCGATGAGTGCCGGAAGTTGAGCGGCAATTTGATTCAACACTTTGCCGGACGAAACACGGCTGGCAATGCCCTTAGCGTCAACGGGAAACTCGTCCAATTTAATTTCTGTTGTCTGCCGATTGCTGTCTGTTGTCTGCTGTCTGCCGTCTGCCGTCTGCCGTCTTTTTCCAAACGTTTCATAAACGTCAGCATCGACAACGAATTTCTTATCGGGGTCAACACCGTAGAATTGTTTCGTTAGTTTGATTTCCTCTTCGCCGAGCGGTGCGCCGTGCGCCTGATGTGTGTTCGCCAAATTCGGTGCGCCGTAAGCAATGACGCTCTTGACGATAATGAGTGTGGGCTTCTTGTTTTCCTCCTGAAACTTCTTAATTGTTTTGCGGAGTGCATCAAGGTCGTTCACATCGCCAACACGTTCAACGTTCCAGCCGTATGCTTTGAATCGTGCTTCAACGTTTTCGGAAAACGCTAAATCGGTGTGCCCTTCTATTGTGATACCGTTGTCGTCATAGAACCAGCACAGATTGTCAAGTTGCAGATGACCGGCAAGCGATGCCGCTTCGGAGGTGATGCCTTCCATCATGCAGCCGTCGCCGCAAATTGCATAAACGTTGTAATTCTTTTTCGTATGTTTTGCAGCAATCGCCATTCCGACTGAGGTTGCAACGCCTGCACCGAGCGGACCGGTAGTCATTTCAACGCCGGTCACGTGACCGTATTCAGGATGTCCAGCGCATTTACTTCCGAGTTGCCGAAAGTTTTTGATGTCATCAAGGGAAACGGCTGGCGTTCCGTCAACGTTTTTCACACCGCTCAAATGCAGCAGTGCGTAAATCAGCATGCTTGCGTGACCTATTGAGAGTACGAACCGGTCACGTTCTTCCCAATGCGGATTTTCAGGGTAGAAGCGCATTACTTCGTTAAACAAAAGATAACCCAGCGGTGCGAGAGCCATAGCGGTTCCGGGATGTCCGCTATTAGCGGCTTGAACTGCGTCCATCGAGAGACAGCGGATAGTGTCGATTGCCTTCTTTTCGGCAGGTGTCATTGTCACGGTCATAAATTCTTATTGTTTCTGATTGAGTTAAAAGTTATTAAATTCCGCAGGAAACCAATTCGATAAAAAAATACTTAATGGTATTATAACCTGATTATTCCGCTTGGCAAGCGGAGGCGGTGTATGATTATTCTAACACATTGGGGGGAAAAAATCAGAGCCGATTTGCGCAAGCAAATTATTATCAATCCTTATTTTTTTCCCATCAATGCAAAAATTTCTGCCCTGCTGGAATGATTTTTCAAAAATATTCCGCGAAGCGCAGAGGTAATACAAGTTGACCCCGGTTTTCTAACGCCGCGCACGGTCATGCAGGTATGCACCGCCTCAATTACAACCGCGACCCCTTTCGCTTTCAGTTGCGTGTAGAGATGTTCCGCTATTTCTTCCGTCAGGCGTTCCTGTACTTGCGGACGGTGAGACAACACTTCGACAACGCGGGCTAACTTACTCAAGCCGATGACTTTGCCGTCAGGAATGTAGCCGATGTGAACATTGCCGGTGAACGGCATTAAATGGTGTTCGCAGGTACTGTCAAAGGAAATGTCCCGCACTAGTACGATTTCGTTGTAATGTTCGCTGAAGAATTTTTTTGTGTGAACGTCGGGGTCTTCATGCAGTCCGCTGAAGATTTCTTTGTACATTCGGGCGACGCGTGCCGGTGTGTCGAGCAGTCCTTCGCGGTCGGGGTCTTCGCCGATAGCGATGAGAATTTCGCGGACAGCCCTTTCAATGCGGGCGGCATCGAACTTTGTTTTTGATTTTGCCTCGGCGGATTTTTTTGATGACGGCATTAAAAATTATCGTGTTGAAAAATCGATGTGAAAATCTATTCCGTTATTTTATCATGTTATATAATGTTTTTCTAGACAACGCAACTCTGATTGAAATGTTAAATCAGGTATGCGATGTACACTGAATACACCGGCAACACAAAAACTCGTCTTGACTCAAAATGGAATTGAGTTATAATCCGCATAATTGGTTTTCGCTAACTTTTCAAAAGGAATTTTTAACGCAATGTCCGAAGTAGAGGTTTATTGGCATGATCACGCTGTTTCCCGCGAAGAATACGAAAAACGCAATGGAAACAAGGGTTGCGTCGTCTGGTTCACGGGCTTGAGTGCCAGCGGTAAAAGTACTACGGCGAATCTCGTAGACCACCTGCTGTATAAACTCGGAAAACATAGTTTCGTCCTCGACGGCGATAATGTCCGCCACGGACTCAATGCCAATCCGAAGATGCTGCAGGAACGGCACAGCGAAGAATTCTCGAAACGCTTCGGACTCGGTTTTTCGGCACAAGACCGCGAAGAAAACATCCGCCGCATCGGTGCAGTCGCTAAACTGTTCGCCGATGCCGGTATCATTGCGTTGACGGCGTTTATAAGTCCGTACAAGATTGACCGCGATAATGTCCGCAAGACGTTGCCGGAAGGCGATTTCATCGAGGTTTTTGTTGACACGCCCATCGAAATTTGCGAACAGCGCGACCCCAAAGGACTTTACAAAAAAGCACGTCTAGGCGAACTAAAAGGTTTCACCGGAATTGATGACCCTTACGAAGCACCGGAGAAGCCGGAACTCGTTTTGCACGCCGGAAACAAATCGGCGGAAGAACTTGCAGAGGAAGTTATCGCTTTTTTGAAACAAAAAGGAAAAATATAACACGAGAATAAATGGAATTTTGGCGGCTTTCGCCGAATTTTACACTTTTCACTTTAACTTTACTAACCCTTATTTACAGAAACACGAAACTATGTCAGAAAACGAATTCACTCATTTTACTCCTGATGACCAGCCCGTTCCGCAACAGAATAATCCGCCGCAAGGGCAGCCGCAGCAGGTTCAGATTCAATTCGACGATTCCAAAGTTGCGGCAACCTACGCTAATTTCTGCCGTGTTACCGGAACACCGGAGGAATTGATTGTCGATTTCGGTTTGAATCCGCAGCCGGTTGGAATTCCTACCACCCCGATAGTTGTTTCGGACAGAATCGTCCTTAATTTCTATACCGCAAAACGCTTGCTGCTTGCCTTGAATGCAACAATACAGCGGCATGAACAAGCATTCGGCGTGCTGGAAATCGACATCAACAAACGGTTCAGAGGACAGCCGAATCAATAAGGCAGTTTCGGTTGCATTTTTGCGAATCCTTTTTTTGCGTTCTTAACGTCCTTTGCGGTTAAAAACATATTCAACCGCAAGGAACGCGAGGGTACGCAAGGGATTCGCAAAGAGAATTCAGTTGTTAGAAAAAAATATGGATAACGTCAAAATTGCTTTGTTCGGTTTCGGGACAATAGGGACCGGTGTCGTGAAGATTTTGCTGAATCAAGCGGAACGCATCCGAAAAACAACGGGAAAAAACGTTGTTCTTGCGAAAGTTTGCGACAAAGACCTCACAACACAGCGTGACGTTTTAGTACCGGATGGAGTTATTACTAGCGATGCGGAATCCATTTTCAACGACCCGGAAATCAAGGTAGCCGTTGAACTCATCGGCGGACTCGAACCCGCTCGAACCTTTATCCTGAAATTACTCGAAAACGGCAAAGACGTAGTAACCGCCAACAAGGCACTGCTTGCGGCTCACGGCGAAGAACTGTTCACCGCTGCCCGAAAACACGGCAGAACCATCGCTTTTGAAGCGGCGGTTTGCGGCGGTATTCCGATTTTAAATTCGCTGTCAACTGCCTTGCAGGCGAATAACCTGCTTTCCATAACTGCTATTGCCAACGGGACTTGCAACTACGTTCTGACGCAAATGGAAGGCGGCAATATGTCGTATTCTGATGCGGTAAAACAGGCGCAGAAACTCGGTTATGCCGAAGCAAATCCTGCTATGGACGTTGATGGAACGGACACAGCACAAAAACTCGCTATTCTGGCGCAAATCGGTTTCCGTACAACGGTCGATTGGCGGAACATTCCGAGAATCGGAATCGAATCCGTTGATGCGATTGATTTCAACTATGCCAAAGAATTGGGATACCGCATTAAACTGCTTGCGGTAGCGCGGCAAAGTGACGAGGGGTTAGAACTTCATGTTTCGCCGACACTTGTCCCGAAAGATAATCCGCTTGCGGCTGTCCGCGGTGCCTTCAATGCGGTGCGTATTATCGGCGATTCCGTCGGACCGGTGTTCTTTCACGGACTTGGTGCGGGACAACTGCCGACTGCTTCCGCTGTTGCCGGTGATATTATTGACACGGTTCTCGGAAGAACCGCTATCACTTTTAATGCGCTGAATCTTTGGAACAAAACCGATGCAGTAAATAGAATCAAACAGCCGGAGACCTTTTTCGGGCGTTCCTATCTGCGGTTTAACGTTATTGATAAACCCGGTGTGCTTCACGAAATATCGGGCATCTTCGGGAAACATAATATCTCGATTGCTTCGCTCATTCAGCATGAAATCGAGGATTCCGCTGCGCTGATATTGACGACTCACGAAGCAAAAGAGGGCGACTTACTGCAATCCATTCAAGAACTTGAAACGCTGCGAAGCGTCCAAGGTAAAGTGGTGCGCCTGAGAGTGCAGAACATCTGACCGCTATGATAACACCAAGAACATTAAAAGGGTTTCGCGATTTTCTGCCGGAAACAATGTTAACACGGCAGGAGTTAATCCGTAATGCGGAATTTACTTTCGCTTCCTTCGGTTTTACGCCGATTGACACGCCGGCTCTCGAATATCTTGAAGTGCTTCAGGGCAAGGGCAGCGATGAAACCGACAAGCAACTTTACAAATTCAAAGACCACGGCGGACGCGATGTCGGCTTGCGGTTTGATTTGACAGTTCCGCTTGCAAGATATGCGGCGCAGCATATTGAAGAACTCGGCACGCCGTTCAAGCGGTATCATATCGCAAAAGTGTGGCGCGGCGAAAATACTCAAGCGGGAAGATACCGCGAATTTACGCAGTGTGATTTCGATACCATCGGTACTAAATCGCTTGCGGCAGATATTGAAATAACGCTGGTTATCAATTCACTGCTGCAAATGATTGATTTGAAGAACCGAAATCCGTTTGCGCCGTTCACGCGTTTCAAAATCCGAATTAATAACCGGAAAATTCTCAACGGCTTGCTTGATAAGTTGGGAATCTCGGATAAGACAACCGCTGTTCTCCGCTCGCTTGATAAACTGAATAAAATCGGAAAAGCGGCGGTCATTGCGGAAATGTCGGAGAACGCCGGTCTTACACAAACGCAGGCAGAAACCGTTTTGCAGTTAGCGGAATTGAGCGGCAGCAATGAAGATAAAATTGCTTCGCTGCAAAAGATGCTTGACGGCAATGCTATCGGCGAAACCGGTGTTGCGGAGGTTTCGACTCTCTTGCAAGCCGTCAATGCAGCCGGTGTACCGCCGGAAAGAATCGTGCTTGATGTTTCGATTGCCCGCGGCTTGGATTATTACACCGGCATGATTTATGAAACATTTCTGGACGATTTACCCGAAATCGGAAGTGTTTGCAGCGGCGGAAGATACGACAACCTTGCCGGTTTATTCACGAAGCAGGAATTGCCCGGTGTCGGCGCATCGTTGGGGTTAGACCGTCTGCTTGCGGCAATGGAAACGCTCGGAATGATTGAAAAACGTTCAACACCGGTTCGGGTTTTCCTGCCGTTCTTTGCGGCAAATCGGTTGAATGATTATCTGCGCATTGCCGGATATATCCGCTCAATGGGAATCGGAATTGAATTCTATCCTGAAGCAAAAAAATTGGGACAGCAGTTGAAATATGCTGACCGGCGCGGTTTTGATTTTGTCGTGATTATAGGCGAAGATGAATTTGCCGAAGATAAAGTACAATTGAAGGACTTGAAAACCGCTCAATCGGAAAAATTGACGCTGCCGGATTTGGTAGAAGTACTTCACGAGAGATTGCGCTAGATTGAGCGGATATATCGTGCGGCAGTTTGTCGGAAATGACAGAAACATAATCGTCCGATTGCGAAAACTTCAACCGCTTGTTTTTTCCTCCCGATGCAGTATAATGAGAACGTAGTTTTGTCGTTGTCTTCCTTTCTTATAAATAAGGTGAACTATGCCTCTAACACTTAATGCGGTTA
>Ga0123353_10006057_pt1 | contig 16028 bp, 10 predicted proteins | sample TergutLab28metaG_3_FD_92763 | JGI IMG/M metagenome (GOLD analysis project Ga0123353, IMG submission 92763) | Labiotermes labralis P3 segment gut microbial communities from Petit-Saut dam, French Guiana - Lab288 P3 | ecosystem: Host-associated > Arthropoda: Insects > Digestive system > Gut ... | reverse complement strand
GTCTTATATTGCTGAAATGCCTTAAAGAGCGCCGCCGCCAACTTTTGCTGCCCATCTTCGGAGGTGAGTACCGCCCGATCTTTTGCGTTGGAGAGGAAGCCCAACTCGACCAAAACAGAGGGCATGGCACTGCGCCACAGTACCAAAAGTCCCCCTTGTTTAACCCCCCTGTTTACCGTAATGGGGCTACGTCCCAAGGCGTTTTGAACCATTTGAGCAAACTGTATGCTCTTTTCTTGATGTGCATTCTGGAGGAGGCTGAATATGATGTACGATTCGGGATTATATGGATCAAATCCCTGATAAGTAGTATTATAGTCTTCTTCATACGCAATCACGGAGTTCTCGGATTTGATTAACTCCATATTGGATTCGCTGTTATTCATACCCATAACATGGGTCTCGGAACCTGACGGAGATGCACTTGTATATCCGTTTGCATGAATAGAGATAAAGAGGTCGGCATGGTTTTTGTTTGCAAATTCACTGCGTGTCGCCAATGGCAAAAAGACATCGGTGCTTCGTGTATATAAAACATTTACATCAGGATAAGCCTTTTCTATGAGTTTCCCGAATTTCAAAGCAACCGACAATACAATGCGTTTTTCAAAGATTTTTCCTCCGGGTGCAACTGTGCCCGGGTCCTGGCCGCCGTGTCCGGGGTCGATAACCACGGTACGGAGCGTCACTCCAGGAATGCTCTGGGCAGCGCTCGAAGTCGCTGTAAGGCAGAGGCAAAGGCAGAGTGCGCACGCTATTGCGATTTGGAATGGTGAAAATTGAAGACGATCCAAATTTGTACACGATGGTTTCATAATGAAGAAAAATAGTTATTTTTGCAGCCTGCAAATTTAGAAAATATTGGTTAAAAACAAAATATGTTCATATAATGTCGCGTAAGTGGTTGCCTATTTTTGGAGTGTTTATGGTGCTCATTTCTCTGTTAAATCAAGCAGAAGCACGTGAATATCAGCCACAAGACACAACTTCGCGCCGTCAGGTTTTAGACTCTTTGCGAAGCGCTTTTGCACGCGATTCTACTCATGTCAAGTTGATGCAAGACACCCTTTTTGGGCGGAAAACCCCCGATTCACTACGAACTAACGCTTCTGATTCGCTGCGTAACCACACCTCCGACCCGCTTCATATCCATACCTCCGATTCGTTACGCATCCACGCTTCCGATTCGTTACGCATCCACACCTCCGACCCGCTTCATATCCATACCTCCGATTCGCTACGCATCCCAGCCTCCGACCCGCTTCATGTCCACGCTTCCGATTCGCTGCGCATCCCCGCCTCCGACCCGCTTCATGTCCACGCTTCCGATTCGCTACGCATCCCCGCCTCAGACCCGCTTCATATCCATTCCTCCGATTCGCTACACATTCCCGCTCCCGACTCCCTCCCCCTGCGTGTGCGTGTTCCCTCATTTGTGGAGGTGCCTCTCTTTTCCGAAGCCCGAGACTCTGTGATTGAAGATTTCACAGGGGGAAGAAAGATGATGTACTATTACGGAAATGTCAAGGTGAACTATCAAAATTTGGAGATGAAGGCGGAGTATATGGAGTATAACGTCGATACCCGAACTGTTTTTGCCACCGGTGTCCCCGATACCACCGGCGTAATGCAGGGAATGCCGGAGATGAAAGAGGGGAGAACCAACTACGTCATGAAGTCGGTTTACTACAATTTCGACACTAAGAAAGCCATGATATATGACATGGTGACTCAGGAGGGAGAGGGCTATTTGCACGGAAACATCATCAAGAAGATGCCCGACAACTCCTTTAATATATCTAAAGGTAAATATACCACCTGTGACTGTGAACAACCGCACTTCTACCTCCATTTAACCAGCGCCAAGGTGGTGCGAGAACCCACTCAAAAGACCGTATTTGGCCCTGCCTGGGTTGTGGTAGAGGATGTGCCTACCCCATTGGTATTGCCTTTTGGCTTTGTGCCCCCAAGACCTGAGCGTTCAGGCGGTCTATTGATGCCCACCTACGGAGAAGAGGTGAGTCGCGGTTTCTTTATGAGGGGATTGGGTTACTACTTTGTATTGGGCGACTATTTGGACTTTTCGGTTACTGCTGATGTTTATACATTAGGTTCCTGGGGCGGTCAGTTGAACTCAAGATACAAAAGTATCTATAAGTTTGACGGGAATCTTCAGGTGATTACCTCCAACAACATAACGGGCGAACGGGGCGCTCCCGATTATAGTCAGTCAAAGGACTTCTCCATCAAATGGTCGCACAATCAAGACCCAAAGGCTCGTCCGGGCACCACTTTCCGTGCCAGCGTGGATTTTTCTTCTCCCTCAAACAACCGGTTTAATGCTCAAAATATCAATCAGGCCCGCGATAATAAAGCAAGCTCGAGCATCGCTTATTCCAGAACGTTTGCAGGCACTCCCTTCAACCTCTCCTTCAATCTTCAGCACAGTCAGAATATGCGCGACAGTTCATACGCCTTTACGTTGCCTGTCTTTAACTTTAATATGAGTACAATCTATCCTTTTAAACAAAAGGAGCGTATTGGAAAAGAAAAGGTGTTTGAGAAGATATCTTTTGGCTATGGAACCACGTTCGACAATAAGATTAACTTTAAAGCGAGTGATTTCAACACCGGAGATGTGTGGTCGAAGTTTAAAAACGGTATGACGCATCGATTCAGTATTGGTCTTCCCTCTTTCCCCCTTTTCAAGTATTTACAATTCTCTCCATCCATTTCCTACAACATGAACTGGCACTTCAGGACGCAGGAGAAAGTGTTTAACAGAGAGACGAATAAGGTGGAAACACACTACACCGATCCCTTTTCAACCTTTGGTGTAACCCAAAACGTTTCGGGCGGAGTCTCGGTTACCACCCGTCTCTATGGATTGTTCGATTTTGGGGAAAAGGGGGCGATCCGCGCCATTCGGCACATGGTTTCTCCCTCGGTAAACTTCAGTTTCAGCCCCAATATGGAGACGGCCATGAATGGTTACACCTCCTTATCATACACCGATACCACCGGAAAAGGGTTTGTCGTACCTTATAATGTATATAACGAAGTCTCCACTGCCTCCGCTCTTGGCGGGCGAAAATCGGCTTCGATGTCTTTTACTTTGGGTAACAATCTGGAAGCCAAGGTGAGAAACCGAAAAGATACCACCAACGACGGAATAAAAAAGATTAAATTGGTTGACAACCTTGCCTTGTCGGGCAGTTACAATTTTTTGGCAGACTCGCTAAAATTGTCCAACATTAGCGTAAGTATGAGTACCACTATTTTTGAGAAAGTGGGCATCAGTTCTAGCGCCTCGCTTGATCCATACGCCATTCATAAAAACGGAAGTGCAAGAATTTCAACGTTTAATATTGTACAAGAGGGGGGATTTAATCTCTTCCGCCTCACCAATGCGAGCCTCTCGTTCAGTTACCAGTTTTCGGGAAAGGGAGCCGGTGGCGGCTCTTCGGCAAACAGTTATAAACGTGTTTATACACACCCCATTACCGGTGAGTTTATTCCCGAAGGATGGATGTATTATATGCCGCCCGATCTTCCCTGGTCGGTGAACTTCAGCTATAACTATTCGTACAATGTGCAGTACCAATTTACAAACGGGAGCCAGCTCAAAGTGCACAATCATATTCAGACGCTTGGGATTAACTCTCAGATGAAACTCACCAAGGATTTTAACATGACGCTCTCTACGGGGGTGGACTTGATGAAGATGAAACTGTCAACTACGCAATATTCTGCCACTTATGATTTGCACTGTTTTTTGATTTCGGTGAACTGGGTACCGGGAGGGAAGTGGTCGCAGTGGAGTTTCAGGATACAGGCGAAAGCGGCGGCGTTGGCGGATTTGTTGAAGTATGACAAAAAGGCGAGTTTTTGGGATCTTTAGATTATTAGATTTTAGGTTTTTGATTTTGAATTTATAAATTTTGGATAATTATGGAAGAGATAAAAACTAATCATGCGCCTCAGGCGATAGGGCCTTACAGTCAAGGCATTTGTACGAATGGTTTTTTATTTGTGTCGGGGCAGTTGCCGATTGATCCTGCTACAGGGATTTTTGTTGAAGGAGGGATTCGGGAGCAGACTAAGCAGGTGTTGCTGAATGGAAAGGCGATTGTGGAGGCTGCCGGATTGACGATGTTGCAAGTGGTAAAAGCGACTGTTTTTTTGGCCGATATGAATGATTTTTTGGGGATGAATGAGGTGTATGCCACCTTCTTCAGTGATCCGTTTCCGGCACGGGCGGCTTTTCAAGTGGCCCGATTGCCTAAGGATGCGTTGGTAGAAATTGAGATGTTTGTTGCAAAATAGTTGCAAGTTCCATTTTTTTTGTATCTTTGCGCCGTCGAAGGAGTTCTTTCTTCGGTTTTCTATATTATTTTTTCCTTATGTATGATATTATTGAGTTAGGCAATAAGAGCCTTGATGAATTAAGGGTTATTGCCACCGGATTGAAGATCAAACGTTTGTCTTCTTTCCCAAAAAATGTTTTGATTTATAAAATTTTAGACGAACAGGCGATTCAGGGAGTCGATTCACCTCTTCCCAAAAGGAGGGGAAGACCGCCAAGAAACATGGGGCATCCTAAGCCGGCCGCTTTTGCACCTGTTTCTGCTTCACCTGCTTCCGTTTCGACTGCTGCCTCTGCTGTTGCACCTGCACCTGCCTCTGCTTCGGCTGCTGCCTCTGCTGTTGCGCCTCTACCTGCCTCTGTGGGTGTTGCCAAAGATGCCGGTCACGAGGAGCCGAAGCGAAGACGCAGGGGACGCCCAAGAAAGTTTCCACCTCAAGATAGAAGTGTAACGACACACGGCGTTCCTCTTTCCGATAAAGGGGAGGGGCAAGATATGAGCCAAACGTTTGCGGCCAAACAGGAACGTAAATCGGAGTCGGTGCCTGAGGCTAAGCCGGAGGGCAAGCAGGAGAATAAATTAGAATCGAAGCGGGGGCCTAAACGGGGGCATAAGCGAGGGCCTAAACAGAGGTTCAATGCAGAATCCAAGCCTGAATTGATGCTTGACGCCAAGCCGGAGTTGGTGCTTGATGCCAAGCCGGGAACGGCTTTGGATGGTAAGCCGTTGGGGTTGATATTGGATGGTAAGCCGTCGGGGGCGACCTTAGATGGAAAGCCATCGGGGGTGACCTTAGATGGAAAGCCTTCGGGGTTGACCTTGGATGGCAAGCCTTCGGGGTTGACCTTGGATGGCAAGAGTGTGGGAGCGGTCTCAGAAACAGCAACTGAAACAGGTTCGGAGTTAGCAACCGAAGCGAAGCCTGCCGGTTTTTCTCCCGAGATGAAATCAAGACATAAATTTGAGCCAAGACAAAGATATGTCCGTGTGCAAAAATATGGTTCAGAGGAAGAACGTAAAGATATCAATTCAGAAGAAGTTTTGGATCGGGGAGGGGAGCAGGCATTGGCACCGGCACCGGCTCAACCCGAAGAGTATTCAAGACCTGACAGAGAGAAAGATTTTCAGAAAAAACGCAAGAGAACAAAGTTCGGAAACCATCAGGGCGGGGGAGTCCCCATTTTTCACTCATCTTCGGCGCCTGCCCCTGCGGAGGTCGTTTCGGAAGAGTATCAGGGAGAGAACCTTGTGAAAGAGGAAGCCTCTACCGATGAGGGCAAAGATTTTTACTACCAAAAAGGTCAGTATAAAAAATCTGAATATGAAGGAGTTGTTGAGGCTATAGGTGTATTGGAGATAATGCCCGAAACGTTCGGTTTTTTACGCTCGTCCGACTACAACTATTTGAACTCTCCCGACGACATCTTTATTACCACACAGCAGATTAAGCACTATGGACTCAAAACGGGTGATACCGTTGTGGGAGAGATACGTCCGCCCAAAGAGGGTGAGCGCTACTTCCCGTTGGTGAAAGTAAACCAGATAAACGGCAGGAGTCCCGAATTTGTTCGCGACCGCGTTCCCTTTGATTTCTTGACGCCCCTCTTCCCCGATGAAAAATTCAAATTGACCGGAAACGGACACAACAATATCTCTGTCAGAGTAGTCGATCTCTTTGCCCCCATTGGAAAGGGGCAGCGGGGGTTGATTGTGGCGCAACCCAAGACAGGTAAAACCGTTTTGTTAAAGGACATTGCAAATGCCATTGCCGCCAACCATCCCGAAGTCTATATGATTGTTCTTCTGATTGATGAACGTCCCGAAGAGGTGACCGACATGGCCCGAAGCGTAAACGCGGAGGTGATTGCCTCAACTTTTGACGAGCCTGCCGACCGTCACGTAAAGGTGGCAAACATTGTGCTCGAAAAAGCAAAACGTTTGGTTGAATGTGGACACGACGTGGTGATCCTCTTAGACTCCATTACGCGCTTGGCCCGCGCCTTTAACACCGTGCAGCCCGCTTCGGGTAAAGTGTTGAGCGGCGGCGTGGAGGCCAACGCCCTGCAAAAGCCCAAACGCTTCTTTGGCGCCGCCCGCAACATCGAAAACGGAGGCTCATTGACCATCCTCGCCACCGCCCTGACCGATACCGGGTCCAAGATGGACGAAGTGATTTTTGAAGAGTTCAAGGGTACCGGCAATATGGAGTTGCAATTAGACCGTAAATTGTCGAACAAACGCATCTATCCCTCTGTGGATGTAACGTTAAGCAGCACCCGCCGCGACGATCTGTTGCACGACAAAGAGACCCTCAACCGCGTCTGGATTTTACGCAACTATTTAGCCGACATGAACTCAGTGGAGGCTATGGAGTTTATGCGCGCCCGACTACTCCGCACAGAGTCAAACGAGGAGTTTCTCGTCTCTATGGGCAAAGAGTAAGGCGCTGTACACCTGAGTAAGTCGCCGTACACCTGAGTATAAGTGCTTGTTCACTTGATTATGTTGCTGTGCATTACAGTAGTCTGCTGTACACCCTTTGCAGGCTGGTGGAGAGGGCGGCTTGGTTGTGGCGCGATTGGGAGAGGTGAAGTGCGTTTTGGCAACATTGGGTGTAGTGAGTTGGATTGGAGAGGAGTTCCCTGATGGCGGTGGCTAAGGCGTCCGGGGTGTTGGGGTCGTAGAGCGCTCCGGCGTTGAAGACAATTTCAGGGAAAGAGCCGGCTATGGGTTCAACGGCGGGTCTGCCGGCGGCGAATGCTTCGCAGAGGTATAGGCCAACTGCTTCATTGAAACGTAGGGGAACGCAAATAAGGGAGATGTCTCTGTAAAATGTTTCGTGCGCTTCCAAAGAGTAACGCTCCAACCAAATCACATCTTGAATATAGGGCTGTAAAGTTTTGCGTACACGCCGTACAAAGCGTTTGTTTTCACGGGTATATCCTCCACCGATTTTCAATTTGAGTCCGGGAATCACATTCTCCTTTTTCAGATGTACGAATGTTTCCGCCAAAATATCCAATCCGTTTTCGTAGTTCATCCGGTAGAAAAAACCGATGGTCGGCTCTTTGGGATAGTCTGACCAGCGATACTTTTCAGAATCGATACCCGGGTAAACCACTTCCACTTCGCCAATTTCCGGAAATCTGCTCAACGCTCTTGATCTGTAGAACTGACTCGACGCCGTAAAGCGGTCAATGTAATGTATATTACTGCGAATGGCCTCCCATGCTTGGCAGGCATATCGCTCTTCGAGGCTGTCAATCCAAATCTCTTCGTCCTGCAATGAGCACACAGTTGGAATGTCCACGCTGCATTTAATCGCTTTTGCCACCCCAATCAGCAGTGACGTAGAGAGATGGATTATATCGGGACGGTCATGGTGCGTAATCCATTGGATCACTTTCTCTATCTGTTTGGCAAAGTTGATGTCATTGCCGCCAATCATCGAAAGGGTCATTTGCTCCATCCCTTTGGCAGAGGTAGTTCCCGATAGGGAAGAGGCCAAGCGCAAAAGATAGGGGGCGTTGAGCATTTTTTCAAAGAGTCGGGGCATTCTCCCCTTAGTGAAGTACTTCTGCGCCACAAAATAGGAAGTGGCAGGGAAAAAGAGCGGCGTATTGCCCGTAAACGACGAGAAGGTCAACGGAAGGTAGATGGGCATCACTACCACCTCATGGCCGGCACGGCGTAACGCCTGCGCATACAGGTTGTCGCGGAAACAATTCCCGCAATAGAAAGAATCGCCCGAACCCGGGACGATTAACAAAACCTTTAAACTCTTTGTAATTATTTGATTCATATTTAGATAAGACAAATTTTTGTTATATATAAGATTGCAATCTTTTAACCTTAGCCTCTTGCACTACCGCCTTCGCCCTTGCCCTTAGATAATCAGGCACACTAAATCCCTCCAAACAAGCCTCCGGCGTATTCTCCTTTTGCCGCACCTCAATAAGTTATTGGCTAATTCGCGTTGAGGGTTTATCTCCATTTCAGGTTCAAATTTACAGAGATTTTGACAAACCGAATGACGCAAAATATAAAGATTATCAAGAAGATAGATGAGAGCAACCATATCTTTATGCCCACGTTGCCGATGCCTGCGCCAACTCCGCATATAGCTCCCGAAGCGCCTGTAAGAATGGCGCATAGAGGAATCGTTATATTCTCTTTGCAGAGCAGATCTGCTATTCGTTTTCGATCAAATCCTAAGGAGCGGTAGAGCATAACCTCTTTCATTCTCGCAAGGAGGTTTTTTTTGACTACGATGATAAAGCTGAAGATGCCAAGCAATAAACCCAGACCGCCTAAGGTCAGGAAGATGGTGAGGTAAGTGTCGATGACGCTGTAGAAGAGTTGCAGTCGCTCGGCGGTGGTCATGATGCGGACGCCGTAGTTGTTGAGTGCCTGCGATATAAGCGCTTTGGTATCGGCAACAGCCTCTTGAGGCGCTCGAATGAGCATCACTTCGCTGCCCGAAATCTCGCTCCAGATTTGAGAGAATAAAGTTTTATCAATCAGGATATATCCTTGAAAAATAGAATTCTGAATGGTTCCTGCCAAGACAATGGGGATGGTTCTGCCTCTATCGCCAATGTAGTATAAAGTATCGCCCAATTTTTTTCCAAGGCTCCACGTCAGAACCGTTTCGTCAACCAAAGCAGGGAAGATCCCGTCCGTAGAGGCGTTGCGCATAGCCTCTCCGCTGTATTTGTTTCGCCCGCCCTCTTTCGTGTCAAAATCCCCGAAAATGGTTTTGCTGAGTACAAAATCGGAGGCCGCCAGTTCGTCAAAGTCTATACCCAGCACATTTGGGGTAACCACCTTATTCAGATTGAGGCAACTTGCATCGTCGTTGCTGTATTTCAAGAGTTGTATGGGGTGGACGTCACCATGCAGCTCTGTCAACGCCATTTTGGCTCGCCCTTCCGAGGTTTGGATGTTGTGATAGACCGGCACGCTCGTTTCGCACCAGAGTGAGAAACCTCCTGTAGCGGTGCGGATTTGGGAGGAGTCAGAAAATCCCTGTCGGTTCAACCCCACCGTAAAGAGGATAAATACCCCTGAGGCCAATGTGATAAACGAGAGCATCCCCTGTTTCTTGGCATAGAAAAGCGCGGACCACATCACTTTGGAGGTGTCGAACGGCGCCTTTGCGTGCGCTCCCTTTTTGGTGATCATGAAACTCATCAGAGCCCATCCCGCCACGATAAATACGATTCCGGCAACAATTGTCATTCACTTTTCTCCCAAGAACAAAGGTACAAATATACACTTTTCTCCCAAAAAATCTTTGTATTGTAGAATTGTTCGATTACTTTTGCCATAATGTTGCCGTTATATGGAAAAAAGCACTACATTCGCAGCCTACAACCGTGACTATTACACCGAAAAATTGCATTAATATTTATAAAATGAGAAAACTATTTTTTTTATCCGGCCTTGCTGCCATGTTTGTGGCATCTTTTTTATTCAAGAACACCCTCGCTCCGCAATATGGCAGTTGCCACTTTTACTCCCTTTAAGTAGTTTTATGTACAGACACACTCTATTCTTCGGAATCCTGTTCTTTAGTTCCTCACTCTTCTGTTTTGGACAGAGTGGGGAGGGAGAGCGTGGTGGCATAACCCCCGACTCGCTCAAAAACAACTTTTCAATGAACTTGGATTTGATGTTTTACATCAACAAGAAAGAGTTTGACGAACGCTCAGACTTAACGTTTGTGAACGGAGCGCAGATGAGTTATTTGGCCAACGCCACCGAATACAAACTCTACTTCACGCAATCACTCGACAGGGACACGGATGGCTCTTTGTACAACAACCACTATTTGAAACTCTCTTCTGCGTTAAATAAGTATAAACCAACCCCCAAAAAGAACGCTGCACTGCGCTATTTGCGTCCGGAGTTTGTGTTCATCTTCCAGAACAATTCGGGACGAGGACTTCAAAAACGTTTTCAACCCGGCGTTCTTTTTCATCCGTTGCGCCATCAACGCCCCAAATTCACTATTGATATTGGATTGGGCTGTCTCTACGACTGGTCGTCTTGGGAGGTAAATAATTTGGAAAAAATTCTTAAGCGACCTCCCGAATTGCAAGAGAAGATATTATTTGTCAACAGCCACTCCAAGTTGCGGAAAGATTCATATTTCGATTATTCTGAATGGAGACCTACCCTTTTTGTCACCTTTACCTACCAGCCAAATGAGATTTTTAAACTGAGTGGCATGACCTCCTACCAGCAGAGTTTGGTTTCGCCCTTTAACGACGAGATCAAAGCCGCCTATCCCGAATTGGGAAAAGTCTATCCCTATACCTACTCCCATTGGGCATTCAGCGCAAAAATCGCAAAAGGTTTTTCGCTAAAAACCACGTTGGTAATAGATTATGAAAATAACAACATCTCCATCCAAGACTCTTCGTGGGAATACCGCATCTCATTTGGCGTATCGTGGAACTTTCCCGGTGCGAATAAAGAGAAGTGAGAGGGAGAGCAAAACGCCTACCGCAAATCCAACTGCGATTGTAGCGGGATTGGGAAGCAAGCCAAATCCATGAGTGTGGGTAGCCCCTTTCCAGACGCTTCCCAACATTATGAGAACTAAGTAGGTATAAATCAATCCGACCACAACGCCACAGAGGGCGGAGAGGAGCACAACGGGCACTGTTTCGCGCCGGAGTAGCTCTGCAATTCGCTTGTTTGGGAAGCCGGTTGCCTGTAGCAGAGCGATTTCATCACGTCTGACGTGGAGCATCTCCGAAAGGGGAACCACCATCAGCATGATGGCGGAGATGATGATGAAGATGGCGAGCGAAAGAAACAGGCTTGAGAAATCAACCCCCGATTTGGCGGCCACCAAAGCGGCTTGGCGTGGATAGACCAATTGAATGTCAAACATTTCAGGTGTTAATTCCCGAAGTTGACTTTCAGGGAATTGATTTAACGGAAGATTATTTGCAAGCAGTTGATTTTCAAGATTTTCAATTTGTATGGCGGTAGCGCTGCCAAAGGCGTTTTCCCATCGCGGCGCCAATGTGGCGTAGGGGAGGATGGCTTTGGGTGTATTTTTATACTTTGCCCAATAGACCTCATCTTCGTCTGTAATCAAATTCATATTGATGGGTAAGTCGCTGTCCCAATCGGTGCAGCGTGCAGCATTGGAGAGGCCGGGAAAGTCGGCTTTTAAAAGGGATTGAGAACGTACCTCTTCCAAAGGCACTATTTTCCCCACTTTCAGAGGGAGGGAATCTTCAATCAATGTTTTGAAGTGTTTTGAGATAAAGTAGCGCACAAATAGGGTGTCGCCTCTTTTCGCCTTCAATCTTTGTGCGGCGTAATCGGTGAGGATGAGTTCGTTGGGAGGAAGCGGCTCTCCGTTGTAGGCATCAACGGCGGTGACAAAAGAGTAGGGGATAGAAAGCCCTTCTTTGCGGATGGAGTTTGCCAAATAGGCAAAATAGCGGTTAAAAATGTACTTTTCAGAGAGGTTTGACGTGGCGCACAAAGTTTCTACCTCTGGGTTTGATGTAGTGCATAACGTTTCTGCTACTTGATTTGACGTGGCGCACAAAGTTTCTACCTCTGGGTTTGACGTGGCGCACAAAGTTTCTACCTCTGGGTTTGTCGTGGCGCATATCGTTTCTACTACCTGATTCTGAATGAAAATGCGCTCGGAGGTGATGGATATAAGGCGCTCTCTTGAAACCATCGCACCGGCACCGAGGGAGCTGCCGCCTTGCACTTGCAAGCCCGAATGTGCCCAACTCCACGCCAATGAAAACTCCTCTTTTGAGATGATTCGATTTGAAAGGATTAGGTTTACTTTTCCTTCAACACCCATCGCCTCTGCCAACTCCTGACGGTTGACAAAGATATTGAAAGGGAGGGTCTGCTCGTTTTTCAAGTTGAGGTTGCCGCCCTGTTTAGCCGAAAGGAGAGAGGCCAACTCTAACCTTAAACCGGTGGTGTAGGTATCGGTCACAAACATAGAACCTAAGGGAACCATTCCGGAGGTGGGAAGGCGCAGCACAATCTCTTTGGGACGAGACGATTTGATTTCGTTGAAGAGGGCGCTGTTGATTTTTGCCTGCCCCCTTGCCACTCCTTTGTCATCGCTGCCCCAAACCATTACAGGAATCAGGTGGCCTGAGATGGAGATGAAACCGTTTACATGAAGCGATGCAAGGCATTGATTTTCATCTTTCAAAAGTCCATTTTTCGAAAGATTGTGAACAACCTTTTCCGATAAAAAAGCGTACCGCGAAAAGACCACCGTTTCTGTGTTTCCCAAACGCTCCTCAACCCGTTTGATTAAGGTATTGCGCACCGAATCGCCCACCGCAAGACTTCCGGTAATGACCGCCACCGCTATCACTACTGCTGTGGCAATGAGGCGGTAAAAAGATCTATACCGGCGGATGGCTTGTGAAATGAGGTGGCGGGAGTTCACGGTATCGGGTTTAAAGTTCAAAGATAACCCAAATTTTGATAATTGAAATATGATACTTACTTTTGCGGGGATGAATAATTGTGTATGTTGCTTCTCCTGTGCTGAGTATGACGTGGATATGATTGTTCCTCTGCTTGAAAGGGCCTATCTGATCACAGAGGGTCCTGAGGTGGCAGGGAAGTCCGTTCTCCTCAAACCCAACATCCTTTTTGACGAAATCCCCCACAAAGCGGTTACCACCCATCCGATCTTCATAGAAGCGGTCATACGCTTTCTTCAAAAACGGCAAGTGGGGAAAATCTATGTGGGAGACGCGCCCGCTGTCCACACCGCATCGTTTATACCCCGAAAATCGGGCATATATGAGGTGTGTGAAAGAACCGGCGCCGAGTGGGTTTACTTTGGGAAAAAGAGCACCTCCCACTCTTTGCCATCGTCGAGGGTACCCGTAGCAAGCATCGTGAACGAGGTGGACTACTTTTTCTCCCTTCCCAAGTTGAAAACGCATGAGTTGATGGGATATAGCGGCGCCATCAAAAATACGTTCGGTTTGATGCCCCACATCCACAAAGCGAAACAGCACGCCATCCACAGAAACTGCCGTACGATGGCTACATTCTTACTCGATTTGAATGAGGCTTTTACACCTGACTATATCTTTATGGACGCCATTTTGGCGATGGAAGGCCCCGGCCCTGGGAATGGTTTTCCCTATCCGTTGCGCCTTGTACTTGGGTCGGTCAATCCGCTGGCGCTCGACATCGTTGCCTCAAAAATTATTGGGTATCACCCCTTAGAGATTGAAACCAACGCTGAGGGATTGCAGCGAAGGAGATGGCTGTCTTCTGTTGACCAAATAGTTGTGCATGGTGTGGACATTGAAGAACAAATTAGAACAGACTACAAATTGACCCGAAAAGTCTCTCTTGCAAAGATGTCCTTAGGCATTGCTTTAAGGCGTATCCCTTTTTTTCGTAACATAGAGCGCCGACCCCATTTTTATAAGAATCGATGCATTGGATGCCTCAAGTGCATTGAAATCTGTCCGGTAGAAGCATTAACAACCCACCTCAAAAATCCAAATCGTATTCGCCTCAACACCAAAAAGTGCATCCACTGCTTTTGCTGCCACGAGGTATGTCCGCACAATGCCATTGAGGTAAAGTAGCGAAAAGTTTAACCAACCCGCTTGAAAGGAGGCGGAATAGATCAATCGTTTTATTATTAACATTTTTAAATTATTAACTTTATGAAAGATTTTTCAAAATTTGGAACCCTCTTAACAAAAGAGGATGCAAAAAAAATCAAAGGTGGCAAGAATTGCCCTATTTGTGACTGTTACCCGTGTATCTGTCCAGATGGCGGTGGCGGCGGTGGTGAATGTAACTGGGGTCCCAAATTTCATTGTACGTGTGTGGATGGGACCAACACTCTGGTTTGTAGCAGGGATTGTTGCGACGCATTTTGTGGTGGGAAAGAGAACGTTATGGCCTTTTATCACTAATCCTTTGAATAGGTAGGGCTAAAAATAGTCCTACCTATTCTTTTCCAAATAATACCCTTGTTATTGGATTTTTAAAAACATTTATACGTATGAAATATTTTATAACTATTCTCACTTTCCTTTTCCTAAATTGTAAAGGGAAAACTGAGTACTCGGATACAATAACTGTCGATATTGAACAGGCTTTTAACAAAGTGCAGGAAATTTTATTAAGCGATTTTGTGGAACATATTGACTATGTTGTTTTGGAATCGGAAAATCCCATAAACAGATATTTGGAAGTGTATTCCACCGGCAATTATTTGGTTTGTATGGCCAGTTCTCAAATATACTTGTTTGACAAGCAAACAGGGAAGTTTATCCGTGAAATCGGCAGGTATGGAAGAGGCCCGGAGGAATATAGTTTACATGAATATTTTGATGGTGAAACACAACGTGTTATTGCCGATAGAATATATGAGGGGCCTATTGAATACGATTTGAATGGAAAAATGACACGTACCATTCCACGACCCAAAAAGGGAGAAGGAAGTTGGGAAATATCTCAGAAAATGTTTCTTGACAAAAATACCATAGTGTACTTCATTTGTAATTTATTTGGAGACACAAAAGAGCGTTTGTTGGTTGCCGATGTACAGGGTACTGTACTCAAAATATTTGCCAATCCTTATGTTCTTGCACCTGCAAGAGGGGTTGCGCCTGTTCCTACTTTGTTTTACCACCATAGAGGAAATACATTGTTTTTTGAAAACTGTGTGGACACGATTTACCGCGTTACCCAAGAGGCCTTGATCCCCCATGTTCACCTCAATTTGGGAAAGTATCATCCTCCTTACGAAAAGAAATATTTTACCCGCCCGACAGATATGAATGCTCTACGCAATCAATATTTTGTGTTCTATCGTATTGGAGAAACCGATCCCTTTCTATTTTTTGATTTTGAGTATATGAAGTCCTCAGCCACCTCTCGCAGCTCATTTTTTGGATATTATAATAAGAAACAAAGGACGGTAAAGATAGCCGACGTAGATCATGAAAATAAAAGACGTATTGTAAATGACATTGATCATTTTGAGGTAGTACAGTTATTGTCATGGACGATTGATGAACAGCGGAACGAGATGATTTCCTATGTTGATGCCGTAGATATAGTGGAATGGTTTGAAAAAAATCCTCAAAAAGCAAAAGAATTACCCAAGCACCTGCAAAAGTTGTCCACATTGAAATTGGATGATAATCCGATAGTCGTAATTGCAAAGTTGAAATAATTCACCACGTCTAAGCATTGTTAATCCCTAACTTTTCTAATTTTTACATAATAGAGAGAAAAGTTTGAGATAATTCGTAAATTTGTACGTCTGTATTCGCTCACATGAACAAACGCCCAAACATATTCGTTTCATTTTTGGAATTGCTTGGTGTAAAACACACAAAAGATTACTCCAATCAGTATTTCAACGAACATCCGCACAGAAACAATCTGTATGGGTTGTCCAAAATGTTGTCGGACTATGGAATCGAAAACGCAGCCATACGCATCACAGACAAGGAAGAAAATCTTGCAGAAATCCCCACACCGTTTATGGCTCCATTTGGCGGTGATTTTGCAACCATACACAAAGTAGAGCCTGACAAAGTTTCCTTTTTGTGGAAAGGCAGCCCACACACTTTACCGGTAGCCAAATTTGTAGAAGCATGGAGC
>Ga0123353_10006056_pt1 | contig 16031 bp, 13 predicted proteins | sample TergutLab28metaG_3_FD_92763 | JGI IMG/M metagenome (GOLD analysis project Ga0123353, IMG submission 92763) | Labiotermes labralis P3 segment gut microbial communities from Petit-Saut dam, French Guiana - Lab288 P3 | ecosystem: Host-associated > Arthropoda: Insects > Digestive system > Gut ... | reverse complement strand
GGGCGACTATATCAAGTATCTGCCGTAAGCGGGGTGTCATATTGATCAGGCTGAAACCTTTGGCGTCATTAAAGGCTCACGTTCCTTCGCTGGATGGGGCCGGCTGTTTCGCAATCGAGTACCGTCCCGGCATGACGGTTTCCGACGCATTGAATATGACGGATATTCCCGCTGCAAACGTAAAGTACTCAGTCCTGGTGAACAATGTCAGGAGAAAACATGAGGATCCTCTGCAGGATGACGATGTTCTGACGATTATGCCGCTTCTGGCCGGCGGCTGACCGACGCGCCGCTGCGCCCGGTTAATTTCTAAACGCAGTAATGAAAGAAAGGATGAACTCAAATGCTTAACATTAAGGTAGGTTCGACAACACTTCAGGATCCCTGCGAGGCAGCAAAGGAAGCGACACAAAACATGCAGGGCGCCAAGCTTGCATTTCTGTATTCCAGCGTCAACTACAACCAGGCAGCTTTGCTCGGCGGCGTCAGAGCCGAACTGCCGGGTGCATCAGTAGTCGGCAACACATCCTTTACCGGTGTGATAACGCCCCAAGGCTTTGTAGGCGGCGATTATTTTGCCGGCTTGATGTCATTCGAGGGTGACATTATTATAGGCGCAGCAGGCTCCGACAGGGGTGATTGTCCTGTAGCTACCGGAGAAAAAGTAGCGCGTGAAGCCATGAAAAAAGCCGGAAAGTCCACAGCTCCCGACTTCTTCTATATGGTCGCATCTCCGGGGGAAGAAGAGTTTTTCCTTAAGGGCGTCACAAAAGTGATCGGGCGCGTCCCGTTTTTCGGAGGGAGCGCGGCTGACAACACCATCACAGGGGAGTGGAAACTGTTCGCGGACGATATAATAACGGCAAACGGCGTTGCTGTCGCCTTTTTCTACACCGACGCTGCGTTCGCTAACGTTTATACGGGCGCATATGCCGAAACTGACAAGTCCGGCATCATAACAAAGATGCGTGACAACCGCGTTCTCGAAGAGATCGACGGGATCCCCGCTATTGAAAAATACGCGCAGTGGAGCGGCAAGGCTGTGGAAAATCTCAAGGGACAGAGCCTCCTGGTTGAGACAATCTGCAATCCTCTCGGCGTCAAGGACCGTCTGGGTGACCTGATCGCTATCCGCCACCCCATGAACGGCAATGACGACCTTTCCATGAACCTCGGAAGCAATATCACAAAGAATACTGCTGTCATATATATGGACGGCTCAGTAGACGGGCTTGTTGAATCAGCAGGTTCTGTTTTGGGCGAGCTTAGAGTGAAAATGTGCGACGCCGCTGGTTATCATCTGGTGCACTGCGGCGGGAGGAGAGCCGGTTACGGCGATCGTATTGACGAAGCTGCAAAGCATATAATAGACGCTGCCGGCGATGTTCCGTTCCTCGTCGAGTTTACTTTCGGAGAATACGGCTTCGAGGCGGACGGCAACAACACCTGCGGCGGGCTGATGCTGTCTTACAGCGCGTTTGGGAAATAACTTTTGTCGGGTGAGTGTCCGGAAACGGCTGAGTATCATAAAAAAACGCATCGTGCGGGCGTCGTGGCCTGCGCGATGCGTTTTACGAAGTCACACCATTTTTTTATGCCATTTCGAACCGCTGAAGCGGTGATACATAAAAATGAACCTCAGACAGATATCGAAGAGCGATACGCCCCAGGCGCCCATAAGCCCCAAACCAAAGACGTATACCGCCAAAGTGCTGAAAATCGGGCGGATGACAGCAACACAAATAACCGCGACAATCGCAACATACAGGTTATCGCCGGCGCCGCGCAGGCACCCCGCATATACCACTGCCGACGTCTGCGGAGGCTGGAACAGCGCTACGATCAGCATCAGATTCACTGCCATACCGAACGAGAGTACGTTCGCCGGGTCGCTCCTGACAAGAAAAATACTCACCAGCGGACTTCTGAAACAAACGATCAAAACGGCAAGCGCTGCGCTAATGAAAAGCGCCAGCCTTTGTGAGCACTTTCCGTATATTATCGCAAGATCGGGCCGTTTCTTGCCTAACATTTGCCCCACAAGTGAAACGCTTGCAACGGACAATCCGTTACCGAAGTTGAATGAAAAAATCAAAAACTGCATTCCTACCTGATGCGCCGCAAAAGCCGCCGTGCCAAGGTTGGCTATGATGATCGCATATATGAAGACGCCAACGCGCTGCGCTATCTGTTCCAACACCGAGTTACCGCCGATTTTAAATATCGATTGAACGGTTTTTTTGTCAAGCCGCCAGTCGTCCTTAAAAGATATCCTCAAAAAGCTGTTGCCGCTATTCTTACGGAAAAGCGCAAAAAAGCTTATACCGAGTCCCACGCATAAACCGATACCGCTTGCCCAGGCGTCGCCCTCGACGCCCAGTTTCGGGAAGCCCCAATTGCCGTATATCAGAAGATAGTCAAAAAACACATTGACAACATTCGCTGTCACATTGGCGATCATTGTTACCCGTGTGTTCCCGACGCCGCGCTGTGCTGCGTTGATACACATCGTGATCGTACTCACAGGCATGAAGTAGGACATTATCCGGAAATAGCTGGCCGACATATCGATGGTGTCGGCCTGTGCGCCGGCAATCAGCATGATCTGCCGGGAATAGACGATCGCCAAAGCCGTAATGATCGCGGTAAGTCCGAGTACGATCACCAGAGCGTTACGTACGGCAAGCCTGGCGGCGTCAGGACGGTTCTCGCCTTTTCGCCTGGCAACGATCGCCGTGACGCCTATATTCAACGCCATGAATATTGACAGCATTATCAGGCGGGGCTGAGTCGCAAGCCCGACTGCGGCAATTGCTTCGAACCCCAAACGACCTACCATTACAATGTCGACGGATCCGATCAGCGCAACAAATATCATTTCTATTATTGAAGGAATTGCAATATTGACCAGATTGCGATATGCTTCTCTTGAATCGATAAGCTCCCCAATAACGTACTCCTGCCTGACCATGTGTTTTACAGAAAAAAAACGTCGCAAGATCTTCATTGTTTTTCGCTTCTCCTAAGCGGCGCCGTCCCCACAGGGCGCTCCGCAATGGTATATCCCGGCTGATCTCAGTCAAAATCCTCTCTGATTATAGGGCTATGCAGCATTAATGTCAAATTTAACCTTTTTTCTGACAATATTTAATAACGGAGGGTACCGGAAATGAGCAGAGTTATAATAGTCGGCGGGGTAGCCGGCGGAGCCACGGCAGCGGCACGTCTTCGCAGATTGGATGAAAATGCTGAAATCATTATGTTCGAGCGCGGGGAGCATATATCCTTTGCCAACTGCGGCTTGCCTTACTATATCGGAAACTCGATAACCGATCGCGAAGACCTGCTCCTGCAAACGCCCGAAAGTTTCAAGGCCCGTTTCAACGTCGACGTCCGTGTGCGGAGCGAGGTGCTTTCAATCGACCGAGACGTAAAAACGGTTTCAGTGAAGAACAAACTGACAGGTGCTGTCTATTCCCAGCCATATGACACGCTGATCCTGTCTCCCGGAGGAGCTCCGATCATACCGCCGCTTGAGGGTTTGCCATCAGATCGCGTGTTTACTCTGCGTAATGTAACCGATATGGATCACATAAAGGCGTTCATCGGCACACATCGGCCTAAAAAAGCCGCTGTGGTCGGAGGCGGATTCATCGGTATAGAAATGGCTGAAAACTTAGCGGATGCAGGGCTGGATGTCAGCATCGTCGAACTGTCTGACCAGGTTATCGTTCCTCTGGATATCGATATCGCTTGTGAAGTTCATCGCCATCTGCGGTATAGAGGTGTTACACTGTATCTCAGCAACGGACTGCAAAGAGTTATACAGCATAACAACGGCCTTTCCGTAGAGCTTTCAAATGACACGATCGACACGGATATGGTCATACTTGCCATCGGCGTAAAGCCCGAGAGTCAACTCGCAAAAGCTGCAGGGCTGGATGTCAACGCGCGCGGCGGCATTATTACCGACAGGCGTATGCGAACCTCCGATCCCGATATTTATGCGGTAGGCGACGCGGTGGAAGTGGCCGATTTCGTGACCGGACAAGCCGTTATGATCCCGCTTGCCGGTCCCGCCAACAAGCAAGCCAGGATCGCCGCTGACAATATCTGTGGCATCGGTTCCGAATACAACGGTACGCAGGGGTCGGCGGTAATAAAGGTGTTTGATATGACCGTTGCGTTTACCGGCGTCAATGAGAAGACGGCCAAGCGGCTCGGATTGAATTACGATAAAGTATTCCTCTGGCTCCAGAGTCACGCAGGATACTATCCCGGATCCGGACCGATGTCGTTGAAAGTGCTGTTTGAGAATGGCGACGGAAAGATACTCGGGGCGCAGATCGCCGGTTTTGACGGCGTTGATAAGCGCTGTGACGTTCTGGCAGCGGCGATCCGTGCCGGAATGACGGCATATGACCTCACCGGTCTTGAGCTTTGTTATGCGCCGCCATATTCCTCAGCAAAAGACCCTGTGAATATGGCGGGTTTCGTTATCGAAAATGTGCTGACAGGAAAAGTAAAGAACTTCCACTGGCACGATGTGGACGCTTTGCCGCGCGACGGCAGCGTCACTCTTCTGGACGTCCGCGAACCTCATGAGTTGATGCAGGGAAAAATCGAGGGCTTCACTAATATCCCGCTCGACTCCTTACGGGATCGCATAGGGGTTCTGGACCCGGCAAAACGTGTATACGTCCATTGTCACAGCGGGATGCGGAGCTACATTGCCGCGCGTATACTGACGCAACGCGGGTTTGACGCGTATAATCTCAGCGGCGGGTATCGGCTCTACAGCGCCGCCGTAGTCTGATCAGCAATTATGACAGGAGGTACCAGCTATGGAAAAAGTACGTTTCGGAAAAACCGGCCTGATGGTCAGCAGGATAGCGTTTGGTGGGATTCCTATACAACGGCTCAGCATTCCGGAAGCCGCCGACGTCGTTCGCGGAGTGATCGATATGGGAGTAAACTTCATCGACACCGCCCACACCTATACGGACAGCGAAGAGAAGATCGGCCTTGCTATAAAGGGCATCCCGAGAGACAGGCTCGTGATTGCGACGAAGTCGTTCGGGCGGGACAGGAAAACGTTTCTTGAAAACCTTGACCTTTCGCTCAGGCGGCTCGGAACGGATTACATCGATGTGTATCAGCACCACAATATAATGTCCTTGGATGAGTATGAAACGATAATGGGCGAGGGAGGAGCATTTGAGGGCATGACTGAGGCGATCCGCGCGGGTAAAGTGCGCTTCCCCGCGTTTTCCAGCCACAGCGTCCCTTTGACGGTCCATATAATGCGGGACGGCAATTTCACCGCTGTGCAGCTCCCGTTCAATTATATCGACGACGACGCGGCGAAAGAGGCTATACCGCTTGCAAAAGAAATGGATATGGGCTTTATCGCGATGAAGCCGTTTGGCGGCGGGATGCTCAGCGATGCGAACCTAACGATAAAGTACCTGCTGCAATTCGATAACGTCGTGCCGGACCCGGGAATCGAAAAGCTTCCTGAGATGGCGGAAATAATTAGAATCCTTGAGTCCGGGGAGATGTTTTCCGGGGATGACGCCGCGGAGGTCGCGAAGTTGAAGTCGGAATACGGGGACAGCTGGTGTCACCGCTGCGACTATTGCCAGCCCTGCCCGCAGGGAATAGGTATCTGGTCGGCTCTTAACATCGAGAGTTTTATGAAAAGGCTGTCGTTTCAGCACGCCCGCTCGATGCAGGGGGGAAATATGGAATCCGCGCGCGGATGCCTCCAGTGCCGGGAGTGTGTGGGCAGATGCCCGTATAACCTTGACATCCCGAATCTTATCAAAGAAAAGCTCGCTGTCTGGGACCGGTTCCTGGCGGAGCATGAACAATAAGGTACATGAAAATGTACATGAAAATGTCAGGCGGCCACAGGCCGCCTGATTGATTCTATTATTCTTTTCGCAGGAACCATACGCTGTTAACGTTCTTCAGCAAGCCGGCCCCCCGCGCTGCTTTTGCGCTTCGGCTACCGCCATTTCATCGCATCTTTCGTTGTGTTCATTCTCCGCGTGGCCTTTGACCCAGCGAAATGTCGCTTTGTGCGTCGAAAGCAGCGGGATGAGTCTTTTCCAAAGATCGGGGTTCTTTACTTCGCCGCCCTTGCGCGTCCACCCCCTCTTCTGCCATGAGTCAAGCCAGCCCAGATTCACGGCGTTAGCGACATACTGCGAATCCGTGAACAGCTCTACCTCGCACGGTTCGTTGAGCGCTTCAAGCGCCGATATAACAGATATGAGCTCCATACGGTTGTTTGTCGTGTGTCTTTCTCCGCCGCAGAGTTCTTTTTTTTTGCCACCGTACATGAGTATCGCGCCCCAGCCGCCCGGCCCCGGATTTCCGCTGCAAGCTCCGTCTGTGTATATCGTTACTTTTTTCATTGCGAAGGCTCTTCCTCTTCTTCGTCTTTTTCCGTTCGCGCAATTGAAATCACGCGTGAATCGCCGACCGTTCTCATCAGGCGTACGCCCTGCGTCGCACGGCCGTAAACGCTGATATCGGACGCAGCCATACGGATAATCGTACCATCGTTTGAGATTATCATAACATCGTCATTATTATCGACGACTTTAACATCGGCGACTTTGCCTGTCTTGTCGGTTATGATGTAGTTTTTCTTGCCGTATCCTCCGCGGCTCTGTACACCGCCGTCTTCGCCGCCTCGAAGGTATTCGGCTATTTCTGTCCGTTTACCGTAGCCGTTTTCGGTGACCGTCAGAAGTGCTCCGCCCTCTCGAGCGCGGGCTGCGCCGACACAATAATCGCCTTTCCGCAGACGTATTCCGCGTACGCCGGCCGCGACCCTGCCCATCGGCCGCACATCGGTTTCATTAAAGCAGATAGCCATGCCGTTATACGTCGCAATAAGTATCTTCTGCTTGCCGTCGGTGTCACGGACCGATATTAGTTCATCATCTCCCGAGAGCGTCAGCGCGCGGATGCCGACATTTTTTATGTTCCGGAGTTCCATCATCTTCATACGCTTGACAGTACCGCTGCGCGTCACCATGACGAGATATTCATCCTGGCTGAACTCCCGCATTCGTATCATCGCCGTCACTTTCTCGCCGGCCGCGACCGGCAGGACGTTTACGATGTTCGTTCCGCGGGCATGCCGTCCGGCTTCGGGGATCATATAGCCTTTTTTGCGGTAGACCCTGCCATGGTTTGTAAAGAACAATATATAGTCATGCGATGACGCGGTAAACAGCGTTTCGACAAAGTCCTCCTCGCGCGTTGTCATCGCCATGATTCCGCGGCCGCCGCGCCTTTGCGCCTTATATGTACTGGCCGGCTGCCTCTTGATATATCCGGCGTTTGTCAGCGTGTAGGCGCACTCCTCCTCATCGATCAAATCCTCGATGTCTATTTCGTCCTCTATTATTGCTATCTCGGTTCGCCGATCATCACCGTACTTATTGCGGATCTCTGTAAGCTCGCTTATCAGGACCTCGTCCAGCAGCGTCTCATCGCCGAGGAGCGTAATGTAATACGCTATTTTTTCCTGAAGCTCGCCGTACTCCTTTTCGATTTTTTCGATCTCAAGTCCCTGAAGGCTTCTAAGGCGCATATCCAGTATCGCCTGCGCCTGTAGTTCGCTGAGCCCGAACCTTTCCATAAGCCGCTCTTTGGCGTTGTCATAACTGGTGCGGATGATGCGGATCACTTCGTCGATATTATTACACGCTACTCGCAAGCCCTCAAGTATATGCGCGCGTTCACGGGCTTTTTTAAGGTCGTACTCGGTGCGGCGTCGTATGATCTCACGCTGGAACGTAATATACTCGTCCAGCATCTGCCTCAGCGACAGAATGCGCGGCTGCGACTGGTCGTCGACAAGTGCGAGTATTACGATCGCGAAAGTCGTCTGCATTTGCGTCTGAGTATACAGGCGGTTGAGGACGACCTGGGCGTTGGCGTCGCGCTTGAGTTCGATGACGATACGCATACCGTCCCTGTCCGACTCGTCGCGCATTGCCGAAATGCCCTCGATCCGTTTGTTCTTCACACTGTCGGCTATTGCTTCAAGAAGCCTTGACTTATTTACCTGATACGGCAGCTCCGTTACGATAATACGGGTGCGCCCCTGAGAAAACTCTTCCATTTCCGTCCTGGCGCGGACATGGATGCGCCCCCTGCCTGTGGCGTAAGCAGCCCTTATCCCGGCTCTACCCATAATTATTCCCCGTGTCGGAAAGTCAGGCCCCGAAATATGCTCCATGATATCGTCGAGTTCCGCGTCAGGGTTATTCATTACATGGATAGCGGCGTTTATTACCTCAGTAAGGTTGTGAGGCGGGATATTCGTGGTCATACCGACCGCGATCCCGCTTGAGCCGTTCACGAGCAGGTTCGGGAACCTGCTCGGCAGGACGCGCGGCTGTTTCCGCGTTTCATCATAGTTCGGATCCCAGTTTACCGTTTCCTTATCGATATCGCGCAGCATTTCGTCTGAGATTTTTGAAAGCCTCGCCTCAGTGTAGCGCATCGCCGCCGGCGGGTCGCCGTCTATTGAACCGAAGTTGCCATGCCCGGATACAAGCATGTATCGCATCGAAAAGTCCTGCGCCATCCGGACCATAGCGTCGTAAATTGAATCATTCCCGTGCGGATGGTAGCGCCCCATTATATCGCCGACCGCCGTCGCCGCTTTCCGGAACGGCTTGTCACTCGTCAGGTTGCTCTCATACATCGTATAGAGTATACGGCGATGGATCGGCTTCAACCCGTCGCGGACGTCGGGCAGCGCTCTGTCAATAATGACCGACATCGCATATGTCAGAAATGACTTTTCCATCTCTTCTTCGAGCGGCGCCGCTACTATTTTCTGCTGCGGAAAACTGATGTCTCCCGACTTTTCTTTTTTTGCCATCAAAAATTCCTCAAATCTATCTGCAGCGGCGGGAACAATACCCCGCCATTCACGACTCTTGTGCCATTATCAACGGACGAATAATAATATGCGTCCCGCGCATTTCAGTAATTAACTCTGCTAAGTATCAAGATCGACTGCGTATTTGGCGTTCTTCTCGATATATTCTTTTCTGGGTTCGACTTTCTCGCCCATCAGGATGGTAAACACCTCGTCGGCTTGTATAGCGTCAGTCAGCTCGATCCGTTTCAGAACGCGTGTCTCGGGATTCATAGTCGTATCCCACAGTTCGTGAGCATCCATCTCTCCGAGGCCTTTGTTCCGTGAAATGTCGACTTTACCCCGGCCGTCATCGCCGCGCATATCCTCCAGTGCCATTTCAAGTTCGTTCTCGCTGAGGATATATCGCACTGTTTTGCCGCGCGTGAGCTTAAACAGCGGCGGCTGAGCGGCATAGACGTATCCGCCCTCGACCAGCGGGCGCATGAACCGGAAAAAGAACGTGAGGAGCAGCGTCCTTATATGGCTTCCGTCGACGTCGGCGTCAGCCATGATTATCACCTTATGGTAACGCAGCTTGGATTCGTCAAAATCCTCACCGATACCGGCTCCGAGCGCCGTGATGACCGGCGTCAGTTTCTCGTTGCCGTAGACCTTGTCGACGCGCGCCTTTTCGACGTTTAGCATTTTTCCCCATAGCGGGAGTATCGCCTGAAAACGGCTGTCACGGCCGCTTTTAGCGCTGCCCCCCGCGGAATCCCCCTCGACTATATATATTTCTGTCAGCCTGGGGTCCACCTCGTTGCAGTCGGCTAGCTTGCCCGGCAGTGCCATGCCTTCGAGCGCGTTCTTGCGCCTGATATTTTCCCGTGCTTTTCTCGCAGCCTCTCTCGCTCGCGACGCTGTAACAGCCTTATCCAATATCGATCGGGCAACCGCCGGGTTCTCCTCTAAAAATGTCGCCAGCTTCTCCGATATGAGGTTGTCTACGAACGTCTTGATCTCACTGTTGCCAAGCTTTGACTTGGTCTGCCCCTCAAACTGAGCCTCCATGAGCCTTACGGAGATCACCGCAGTGAGCCCCTCACGGCAATCCTCGCCGGAGAGCTTATCCTCGCCTTTTAGCATATTGGTCTTTTTACCGTAGTCGTTGAGCACTCTTGTCAGCGCGGTCTTGAACCCCGTCTCGTGCATACCCCCGTCGGGCGTGTTTATATTATTCGCGAAGCTCAGCAAAAACTCATTATAGACGTCGCTGCAGTATTGCAGCGCTATTTCCGCAGTCGAATCATTCCGCTCTCCCGACAGAAAGATCACGTTTTCATGCAGCGGCGTCTTATTCCTGTTCAGATACCGGACAAACTCTATGATCCCGCCTTCATAATACAGCGTATCAGACGCTTTGCGCCCTTCCCGCTCGTCGCATATCGTTATCCTCAGCCCGCCGTTGAGGAACGCCTGTTCGCGCATTCTCGTGCGCAGCACTTCGTAGTTGAAATCGCATTCATCAAAAATATCGCCGTCCGGCATGAATGTCACTTCTGTGCCGGTCTTATCCGTTTTCCCAACGACGGTCAGTTCCTGAGTAATATCACCCCGCGCGAACTTCATCTCGTATATCTGCCCGTTCTTGTGTACCCGCACCTCAAGCCACTGTGACAAGGCGTTCACGACAGAAGCGCCGACGCCGTGCAGCCCTCCGGATACCTTATACCCGCCCCCGCCGAACTTACCTCCGGCGTGCAGCACAGTAAAGACGACCTCAAGCGCGCTCTTCCCCGTCTGCTCCTGGATATCGACCGGTATCCCGCGACCGTTGTCTATGACCGTCACGGTCCCTTCCTTGCCGATAGTGACCGAAATCTCGTCGCAAGCATTTGCCAACGCCTCGTCAATTGAGTTGTCAACGATCTCATGTACAAGATGATGAAGTCCGGAAGCCGACGTCGACCCTATGTACATACCGGGCCTCTTGCGCACGGCTTCCAGGCCTTCGAGCACTTGTATGGCTGTCGCGTCATACTCGTCATATTCACCGGTCAGGTTATTATTGATCTCATCCATCTGATATTGCCCCTCAATCATTACCATGACTCACGACTCCGGTTATGCCGGAAGTGAATCAGCCTTGCAAGCCGGGTCGTTGCCGCCCGCCATCACGTCAAATCATAACGCATTGTTTCAATGCGTTTCAAAAGCGTTTGCGACGACGCCTGCGAAAGGTATACTTTCTGTTTTCCGTTTTCTGAGCATACGACAAAAGAGTTTGGCAGTTCATCCGACGCGCTGAACACACATCCGGCTTTTTCTGCTTCGTTCAGAAACTTCCTCGTTATATGCGAGCCGGTCGTATTATCCAGATCGAAAACGCCGATAACATCCTCTTCCTGTACTACAACATTTTGCCCAAGGTGCAGGTACAATGTGAATGCTCCTTTTCACGGCTGTGATGCGCCGGTCTTCTTACCGGCAGCTTCTATCCGCCGGTTTCCGGTGGTCTGCTTTCCATTTTCAGCTTTCCGTTCTCAACACGGATACAGAATACGTCTGTTTTTTGTATCCGGAGCTCGTCACAGCAAGTGATTATCACCTGGCCGTTCGATATCCTGCCGATTATAAACCCCTGCCGTTCGGAATCAAGCTCAGACAATACATCGTCCAGCAGCAGTAACGGGTATTCGCCGGCTTCCTCAAAGTGTATATCACGCTCGGCAAGTTTGATCGACACCGTTGCCGTACGCGCCTGCCCCTGCGATGAAAATCTGCGCGCCGAAGAACCGTTGATATCTATATCGAGGTCGTCTTTATGCGCGCCCGACAGGCACAGCCCCGATTTCAGCTCCGCATGGCGGTGTTCGCGCTGATGTTCCAGAAGCTGCGGCAGGAGCTGTTCCGGTTTTTTTCCCCCAGCATCCATCCCGCCGACGGTTTTGTACCGTATATCAAGGGACTCCGTTCCTCCGGAGAAGTCCCTGTGGATATCTGCGGCTCTGACCGACAGTGATTTTACGAAAGCGGCCCTGTAATGTATAAGCCTCGCGCTCTGCTGGGCAAGCCGCAGGTCGAAATCGTCCAGTAACTCGAGCAGCGCCGGTTTTTCCCGATAATCGCGCAGAATACGCGTTTTGTGTTCATAGAGCCGGCTAAACTCCGTAAGCGCTGCCAGATACCCCGGGCGAAGCTGTGACATACATTGATCCATGAGCCTCCGCCTGACAGCGGCGCCGCCTTTTATCATATCGAGATCATCAGGCCCGAAGACTACCGCCGTGAGCCGGCCCGTGAGCTCCGCCGCTTTCTTAAGTTTAGCGCCGTTCGCTATAAGCTCACGGCGCCGTCCGCGAAAAAGTTTTGCCTCAAGGCTCTGCTCACGTCCGCCGGTCACTATGTCCGCTCTGATATACGCATTATCCCGTTCATGCGAAATCAGTTCCCTGTCGGCTGCAGGTCTGAACGACCGGCCGCCGGTAAGGTAATAAACGGCTTCAATGAGATTTGTCTTACCCTGGGCATTCCTCCCGAGAACAACATTGACTCCGTCGCTGAACCGGGCGGTTTCGCCGCTGTAATTGCGGAAACCATCCAAATATATTTTGTTTATTGTCATGTCGCTTTTTTTACCAGAAATATGTCGTCGCCGCAGCGCACCATATCACCGGGCCTTATTTTTTTTCCCCGCTGTGTGCACCGGATACCGCAAACAAAGACGTCTCCGCTTAATATCAGATGCTTTGCCTCTCCGCCGGTCGACGCGACTGCCGCGAATTTCAGTAGCGCCGCAAGACTTATATACTCCCCGGTGATCGCGATATGCCTCACTCCGCTAAGCTTAACTCTCATACGCTTTCAGTCTGACAGGAAGTATCATATACAGGAAGTTTTCGTTATCGTCCGCCGGCGATATGATACACGGCGTAACGCCGGAACTCAACTCAAGCTTGACCGCGTCCGCAGGAGCAGCTTTCAGCGCTTCGAGCAGATACTTATCGTTAAATCCTATCTCAAGCTCCTCTCCGTCGCCCTCCATACCGCACTCGTCGCTTGCTTTTCCCACGGCCGACGCCGTGTTCAGCTTAATGAGACCCTCGCTGAAAACACATCTTATCGGACTCTTCATCTTGTCGCTGATGATCAGCGAGACCCGCTCGACTGCAGCTATTATCTCTTCTTTACCCACTCTGAAATGATACTTCGCGGATTGTGGGATCGAGTTCTTATAATTAAGGAACTCGCCCTCAAGCCTGCGTGATATCAGCATCGTGTCCCCGGTCGAAAACATAATGTATTTCGGACCCAATGTGATGTTTACGACCCCGTCCCCGTCTGTCGCTATTTTCTCCATCTCGCCGAGAGCTGAACCCGGAACGACAAAACTGAACGAAGAAGAATTGTCATTTTCCATTTTCTCGCGCCGCAGCGCGAGCCTGTATCCGTCGACGGCGACGATCGTAAGTTCTCCGCTGCCGATCTCAAACAATGCCCCTGTATGTATCGGCCGCGATTCGTTATCGCTGACGGCAAAGTTCGTCTGAGAAATCATTTTCTTGAGCAGCGCTTCGCCGATTTCTATAGAATCCTGCCCGTCTACTGTAGGTATCTCCGGGTAGTCGGAAGTCGGTGACCCCAGAATCTCAAACTCGCACATTTTACAGCTTATGGTCGCAACCAAACCGTTGCTAACTGAAATCGTGATGATCTCTTCTGGCATCTTTCTTATTATTTCGCCAAACAAGCGCGCGTTTAATACGATGCCGCCGGTCTCTTCCACTTCCGCCTGGACAGTAGTCACTATGCCTGTTTTCAGGTCATACCCTGAAATTCTGATGTTTTCCTCTTCAACTTCAAGAAGCAACCCTTCCAATACCGGAACGGGACTCTTTGTCGCTGCCGCCCGAGAAGCGGTAAAAATCGCGGCCAACAGCAGAAACTTGTCGCATGTAAATCTCATTGTGCATTCCTTTCATTTTTGACGGTGTTAAATCTCGCCGAAAATAAATTCCTTTTATCAGGATAGAAAGAAATATTAATTTTATAGCAGTAGATGTAGTAGAGGAAAATTATGTGGAAAACAGGAATAAAGCCAGAGAAACTGCAAAGAAGCGAAACGGATAAAATGTGGAAAACGAAGAGAGATGAAGTGCTGAATATCCGGGGCAAGGTTTTCCACAGAGAGAACATGTTAATATGTGTGGAAATGTGGAGTATCTATTCCCATTATTTGCAGCTGTAAACCTTGTCAGGTCTTTGAGTTAATATTTGACGTAATGTCCCTGATTATTTTCGAGAAGTCGGGTGATTCTTCTATATATGCTTCGACTTTGCGTATCGAAATGAGGACAGTCGTATGGTCACGGCCTTCAAATACCGAGCCGATGTCTTTGAGTGAGAAGTTAGTCAGCTTGCGTATCAGAAACATCGCAATCTGCCTTGCGAGCGCCGTATCGCGCGTTCTACGCTGCCCTTTGACGTCCTCGGGCGTCAGCATGTAATACTTAGCGGTCTCTTCGATAATAGTATCGATATTCGGAATCAGATCTCTGGGGCCCTTAAACATATCTTTGAGATGCTTCGCTACCGATTGGACGGTTATATCGTCATCCATGATGTCCCTGTAGGCGATGAGCATCTTGACGGCGCCCTCAAGCTGCCTTACATTTGAAGTCAGGTTCTCTGCGATGTAATTGGTAACATCGTCAGACAGGACCACGCCGAGCTGTTCCGCTTTGTTTCTGACTATAGCGACACGCAGCAGATCATCCGGAGGCTGGATATCGGCCAGAAGGCCGGATTCAAAACGCGTTCTGAGGCGGTCCTCGAGACGGTGGATCTCCTGGGGCGGTCTGTCCGAAGTAAAGACGACCTGCTTGCCGATCTCGTAAAGCGTGTTAAAAGTATTGAAAAACTCTTCCTGTGTCTCGATCTTACCCGCGATGAACTGGATATCATCCATCAAAAACAAGTCTGCTCCGCGGTACTTTTCGCGGAATTCAACGTTCTTCCCCTGACGGATGGCAGCAATCAGTTCGTTAGTAAAGTCCTCGCCCTTTACGAAGACGATATTATAATGCGGGAACTTCTTTTCGATTGCATGGCGGATAGCGTACAGAAGATGGGTCTTTCCCAGTCCGGAATCGCCATAGATAAAAAGAGGGTTGTAGTTTTGTTTCTGTTGCCCCTCGGCGACAGCCAGAGCGGCCGCATGGGCAAACTTGTTGGAGTTACCCACGACAAAGTGCTCGAAAGTGTACTCTTCAATACCGTTATAGTCAATCGTTTCGGCAGCCTCATTCAATGCGCTGAGCCCGTCGTCATCGAGGACAACGACGTCAAAGTCGCCGGAGAAGAGTTCGCCAAGCGCAGATTTAATAGAACCGGTAAAGCGGCCCTCAATGATCGATTTCTTGAAGACAGACGGCGTATGCAGGAAAAGCCTGCTGCCGGTCATTTCAACGGCGCGGCAGTCGTCAAACCATGTTGATATTGCGGTTGTGGTGAGGTCCGCGCTCAGGATTTTCAGCACTCTGTTCCATACGTCGGCGGCGGAGTTCATAGTTTCATTCCTTTCGGAATAGTAGGATGAAAAAGGCCATGGACAGCGCCTGAACAGGCGCCCCTGCCTCAATCGATTCGTGGACTACAGTTTATCAAAAACAAGTAAGGAAATCAAGTTTTTTTACGTATTCTTCCCCACTTTGGGCGTAAAAAACAGCGTACATGAGGTCTGTAATATGTACATTATGACGAAAAGGCGCCCCGCACCGTTTCAGCAGGCGCGCAGCGCTTTTTACGGGACAAAATACCGGGTTCCGGACGGGTATTACGCTCCCTCGATGGAGTTGAGTTTCGCTGTTAACGAGCTCTTTTTGCGTGCGGCTTTATTCTTATGAATAAGCCCTTTGGTCGCCGCACGGTCGACGGTCTTAACGGCAACTTTATAAGCGCGCTCAGCCGCATCACGGTCGCCCGCAGATGCCGCAGCGTCAAACTTCTTTATGTTTGTTTTCATAAGCGATTTTGCCGCTTTGTTTTTGGCGGTCGCTTTTTCCGTAAGCAGAACTCTCTTGGACGAGGACTTTATATTTGCCATGTGCCTTTACTTCCTCCTTATTCGAAAATG
>Ga0123353_10006055_pt1 | contig 16031 bp, 11 predicted proteins | sample TergutLab28metaG_3_FD_92763 | JGI IMG/M metagenome (GOLD analysis project Ga0123353, IMG submission 92763) | Labiotermes labralis P3 segment gut microbial communities from Petit-Saut dam, French Guiana - Lab288 P3 | ecosystem: Host-associated > Arthropoda: Insects > Digestive system > Gut ... | reverse complement strand
GAAAAAAATTTAAATACATGGCATTGCAGGACACTCTTTTTCCCATTTGGTCCGCTGGGGACACTTAATTACTGAGACATTGTTTTCCTGTTCAGCCTTAAAGGGTTAATGAGTTTCTTGCACAGGACATCATTTTCTGTTCCATTCTTATCATTTGATATGCAGCACTGTTTAAACACCTCATTGTTGGATTCTGGTAAAATGTCATTCCAGGCATCCTTATGCTAATACCCAAATAGTACCTCAGGAAGTGTTACGTTTCCTAGTGGTAATGTTCAGTTCCCAGATAACCATTCCCCATACAGGTGACAGTCATCTTTTAAAAGCTTGCTAACTACCACATAAAGAACATGTAACTGAGAGGTAATTCCCTCTTGTATGATCAGTAGATCTCTTTGAATGGTTTGTTAAGTACCACATCAAAAGAACATGTAACAGAGAGATCATGCCTCCTGGTATGAACAATAGATCTGTGTTGAGATTAGAAGTTGGAGTTTTCACTTTCTGTGTTACATGGCCCTGAAAGCATCTAAAACCAGCATTTCTCTTGTCTTTAGAAGAGACATTGGTGTTCTCTGTCAGGCGTCTAACGGCCATTCCTTCGTGATTTCGGTGTCTCACCCTTTCTCACTACATTTAAATACAGGATGGGTGTTTCTTGCTTGACACATACATATTACCCTTGTTGGCAGCAGGCAAGGACCTTAGTGCCACACAAGTGTACCCTTAGCAGTCTGTGATAAGACACTTATGCAATGAATAATTGTGTTTGTTTTCTTCTGATGATGCATTTCTCAGCCAGCCATTCAGTGCTGTAACACCGTGGCTTGAGTGAGGTGTACTATTCAATAGCCTATGTGTTCAGTGCAACCTGTTTCAAATGTGAGTCTACTGAAAAATATTGCAGAAAATTTTGGTGCCAATTTCCAAGAGAACAAGTCCCAAGTTGACAAAGTATACACTACTTGGTCAGTATGCTGAAAACAACAGGTTAATTGCTAGACAAAAAGCCAGACAGGAAACAAGCCTTGCTGACGGAAAGGAAATTGGGCGATATTTATGTTAGACTTGAAATTTCACCAAGAAAATCTTTCAAACGACTAGCTCAGGAGACATGTTTTAAAAATGTCTGTATGAAGGGCCACAGAATTGTTAAAAATTACAAGTTTATAAGACAGGTGTAGTTCTTGCTTTGGAGGACAAAGTGTATAAAACGAATCCCCACACTCTGGAAGAGCTGTGAAACAACATCTGCTGCAGCGTTTCACAAATTTCTGGAGAAGAACTTGGGTGAGTTAACAGCACTGTGTTCCACAGGCATACTGAATACATTTGGTCAGAAGAGCAACATTTTCAGCGTCTGGTGTTGCACTGGTGAATTTTTGTTAGGCCTTCTAAAGATTATTATCACTGCAATATTTTTTCTCACTCCCTTCGCTGACTGTTACCTGTCCTGCGATGTGGCATATGACACATGGGCATCTGAGTGTACAGTCACGCTTGTTGTTCAAGAAGGAAAAGGTCCACCTTGAATAAATTCACCAGAAAATGGTTGTGACACATGTTCAAATTTCAAGGAGAATTTCTTTCTGCTGTAGGAGTGCTATTTCTTCTAATCATTCTCAAGAATCACTATTACCTCCCAGTGTATGTACATTTTTATCTTGATTGTGTCATTTTGCTACATGGAATACTCTGTGTTGCTTGAAATCCTAATTTGGTAGGAGACAGGGACCAACTCTGAGATAACAACTTATTTTTAGAAAGAACACTGGTAAGAAACTCGTATTCATATGTCAACATATTGTGTGTTTATGTGCAGCATTATAAATTACAAGGTTTGGTATATTGTTTTCAGTTTAATTTGCTTTTTGTGCTTGAACATAATTCTGCTGTTGTTTCTAGGTGCAGGAGCTGAAGCAGCTATATTGAAACAGTCACATTTGGAACAAATGAAGAATTCCTCTTGGCCAGAATCCAAATACTGTTGCTGTTACGGTATTCAGTAAGTATTCATATTTCTGTGCCTGCAGCATGAAATTATAAAAGTACCTGATGGGCAGGTCTGGTTAATAGAACAGCATAACCTCAATATCATGAGAGTTTATAAAATTTGTTTGCGCAGCAGATCAGGAAGTTGTCTCCAGTGCAGGGTTGGAGAGTAAGGTGCCCCCTTAATTCCTAGGTGATGCTGGAGTTTAAATTCCAAGTATCTCAAGGGCAGAGGGGTTTTAAAATGTAGATTAACCTAACATGCAGTCATGCATTATGGTGCGCAGACATGCAGTGAGAATTTAAACACCATGCAGTTCACAGAGGCCAAGGGTTAATCTTATAAAATTGTAAAAAAAAAAATCTTGTTATAACTGCTACTTGTGATATTTTAGAATATTTAAAATGCATAATTCTCAAATCTGTCTCATATTTTTTATCCATAATACCTTTTGTTCAAATATTACAGTTTTTGAGATAGTTAAAAAATGGACCTTATACGCTGTAGAGACATGAACAGATTGGAGATGGCAGAATTGTTGCTACTGGCTAGAAGATCTCAGATGTAGTAGTGTGGTGAACATTTCTTACCAGTTTAAATTTGGAGGGGGATTTTCCCTTTCAGCAGTCATGCCATTCTGTGTGCTCTGCTAAGAGTGTCTCCTACTCAAACCTGATATTTTGAGGAATCACCCATTGTTTGTGATGGGGTATTTCAGTAGTTTGCACTTCCCTCCTAAGCACTTCTACTTTTTTGTTTAAATTAATTCCCTACTCAGTCATACATACTCCAGAATGTAGACTTTCTTTCCCAGACAAGGGAGAGGCACAGGGGGTAGGTTAGCAGTATGTTTATTAACCAAAAATTATGAACAGATTGTGAAATAAAATGACATGTACTGCTGGGTGCAGAGAGTTATGTGGATTTGGGGGGGGGGGAAGCTGCAGATAGTTGGGAATCAACCTTTATGATGAATGTGTCAGTAAAAGCCTCCATTTTATGCATTATTTCTTTCATATATGCCACAGTTATGAAATTGACAGTGTAATTGACTTTTCTGTCTGTGAGGAATTCTCCTGTATTATGGTTATAGCATGTGTTGTGTTCTTTGCTTAGCAGGAATGGTAGTTAGTTAACAACACTGCAGTTGATGTACTCAGTGACAAAGAACATGAATGCACCAGGGCATTGTTTGCTTTATAAGTATCACACTATACACATGTAAATGTAATTTTACTTATGCATATTAGAGAAGTATGACTTTCCCTGCAAATGTTTTACACAGAGCTCATGAATGTTAAATAAAGCATGGATTTTACTGCACTGATTTTTGCCAAACTCATGGTCCTGCAATAAATTTTTGTGGACATCTCCTGTACTGAATTTAATGCAGGTTGGATAAAAAAATGTACAAAATCTGGACAAATCTCACATTCATCGTGAAGTAAAGTATGGCTTTCACTGTACTAACTTTCATGAAACTCACAATTGCTGGACAGCATTGCATGAAAATTGTATATACTGAATTGTATCCAAATCAGATGAAATTTGTGGGAAATACAGACAGAATTTTGTGTATGTCCTTAATGTCAGTATGGCTTTCATTGTACACAGATATATAAAAAGCTTATAATTGCAGAATGGCATCATGTGGATGTCTTCTGTATTGAATCTCATGCAAATTGGTCAAGCACTGCAGAGTAACAAGCAGACTTTTAATAAGCCTTTAAGTAAAGTATGATTGTCAATGTGCAAGTTGTCAAGAAACTCAGTCTTGTGTTAACAACTTTTTATAAAGAACTCCTATACTTAATTGCATGAAAATCTGACAGTTTCCTTGTTGATACTTTATTACACTCTGACTGAGGTATGTTCTTCACTTACGATGTCCTTTCTCTTACTTCATAAAGAATGCCTAAAAAGTAAAAATAGTTACCTTATGTTTTGAGCAGGTATGATTCTTGTGTGCCAGTAGACATTTGTTGCAACCATGGAAATAATCACATATGTGTTTCCTACACACATGCCTACTTGTGTGTGCGCACATGTATGCACACACACACACACACACACACACACACACTGGAATTTGCTAACTGCTATGTAATGAATCTTTTGTAAAGGTTATTTCTCTTGTGTTACTCATGATGTTTACTTCTTTAATAATAACTGCTGAGCAGGTATTATACCAGATTATTGAGATTATTAATCTGTAGTAAAGTTGGAGCATCATCATCATCATATCCCAGGTATATGGGAAGGCATACAGAGAAAGTACTATTACAGATTACATAATATTCATTTCCTAGTTTTCCTGAGTGTTCTTGCAAGTGCATTTTCTTATCATTATACTGTGTAAACTTTCTTTTCAGATACAATTGTGGTAAAATTTCAGAAGAATTTGAAGTACTGTGCCAGAGATTACGAGAACGTTGTGTTGGTAGTGAGACCGCTTCATCCTGCAATATATGGTTCAGTCATGATATTTCAAATAAAGTGCAACATGTTAACAGTCAGCGTAGAAATACTGGTCACTCACCAGGCAGTCGTTTGAGCCATTTGGCTCGCAGAAGGCGAACCTTTAGTAGTGCTGATTTATGTAACAGCAGTGTTGCGGGACAGCTGCCGGGCAAACATTCTGCCGTAGAACGGCGTCTTATCATGGTGGACCTGAAGTGAGTGCTATAAGAGGCATACTGTTTTTATAATAGCACGGAAGATGTGTGTGTGCGTGATGTCTGTTATTGCGTGTATGTAACTTGTATGGTGTTAGGCCACAGTCTTCCAGGTCCCCACTCATTCTGATTTACAAGTCATAATCAACATCAGGTTTTGAAAACTTTAGCATCTGATATGGCATGATTCATATTCTAAAAGTTGCATGTTTTTCTTGAAGCCTTACTCCCAAATTGTATTGAATTTACTTTCACACACAACTCTGATTTGTTTTCTGTAACAGTGTGAAGAGCATTCTTTATTTGTGCATGCTACGGTATCAATACGTAATAAAACGTACTGCTAATAGGAGGTGGAAACAACTGTATGACAGTGCTATGTGTGTGATGCCCTATATGTAGTACCTGATGAACAGAAATAATTACTGACATTACAGTTGTGGAAACCTGAAGATTGTCATAGGTCATAATGTTGGGCTTGATATAGTTACTGAGCATTATGGTTTAGATGGTTGGGATAACATATGATGATAAACTATAATGATAGCTTAAGAATTCATAGATGTAGCCTTTTCTTGGGTTAGACAAGAATCCTAAATGTACTGTGTATAGTGTTCTCTCAGGCTGTTAGAAATGTCTAGGCAAAACATGATTTGTTTTTGTAAGGGTGTGTTTTGTCAAATATATATGAATGTTTTACAGATTTCTATATGTTTGGTAAATGAGAATGTTTGGAACCAGATATGCAGTTTCAGTGTTGATGTTCTGCAATCGTGCAGTGAAGCCTCTGTCCAGTTTTCCTGTGTGCATCAATCTCTCACAGTTGCCCTACATTACTTCCAGTCCAGAAAGTCATCCATACAAACAGTGTATAATTATATCAGGAGTTTCATTCCCCAAAGTGTTGTTTTTCTGCGTCATTCATTCAGAATTCTTGATCCTCACTCGCTTTATTCCCAAAATGATGGTTTCTGAGAAATATTGTACAGTTACTGTAATGTTTCTGGAATGTAAAGTAGTGGTAACCTACCCATACTGGTAATTACTATTATAACTGTGTTGGTTCTTACAAAATACTACAATGTCTCAGTAGTAGCAGCAGGGTTGAGGGGAGAAGGTTGGTGGTATGCATGCCAATACATTGTTTATATATGTATGCAAAATGTAGCCTTCCCTGTGCCAGGTTTCTTCAAACTGTCATGTGTTCACAGTGTTATTTTCAGATGCCGTACACCAAACTTTATCCAAAGCGGACAATAAATTTGGATTTATGCAATTTATTTATGCCCCATAGTAGAATATGGCTTTCAGTTTGTTGATCTTCATGAAACTCAAGCATGGTAGACAACATTAAGAAACCTCTGTACCAAATTTTGTGAAAGTCCAACCAAGTTTAGTCACTGATACTAAGTTCTGGACAGACATGCATGGTCTCTATAGAGGCAGTCTTTTGTACTTCATAAAGAGGGCCTAAAAAGTGATTTGCACATAGTGGATTTGAAGTCATTTTGTGTTTGTTGATTATTTATGTAAGCCTAGGTAAGAAAAGTACAGTTCTCATGTTTTGTTGTTGTCTTGTGTTTCTACCACATTTAATACTTTCCCCCAACTTTCATTTTCCTGCATTTGTCATTTTCTTTGCTGCCACTTTGGAAATGAAGGATGGAGGTTTTACTTTATATGTAATTGACAGGTTTATCATGCCCTGTTTCTCAACCCCCCCCAAAAAAAATAGTTCAGATGTAAAAGTGATTTGTTTGAAGAAGAGAAACTTAGAGAAGTTATTAAATTTGCTCTTACATATATGGAAAATCAATTTCAGAGGAAAAACCCACTCCATGCAAACTCATTGCCAGGAGGGAACCTAAACTAGTGCTTCCGTTAAATTTATTTCTCCATAACAACACTCATTTTGTAATGAATGTTGTCCCCTTCAGAGAGGTATTCTTGGGACTTTATACAACAGACCAAGTGATCACAACACTAAAGCATTTCATGAAGTGCATTATTTGAAATTCAGGAAGTTTGTCATGTGATTTGGCATAAATCATAATGATATTATGTCACCTTCCCCTTCAAGTAATCTTGAGTCACACAGTATGAATCTAATAAAAGAGGGAGAGGTGTGGAACAACAGTCTAGGAAGTGTGTCAACCCCATTGTGTGTGTGAAACTAGGAAAAGGTATGTAGTCAAACACAACTTAATATAGCTAGCCCTTAAGTTCCCTAGACAACCTGATGATGGCCAATACAGGCCGAAACATGTAGTTGTTTCCATCACAGTCATTAAATACACCTCAGTGATTAAATTGTGTTTGACTACATACCTTTTCCTAGGAACAACGGTCATTTTGTTTTTAGGTAGAAATTCACACACAAAGCAGAGTGAGCAGCTGTGTTGTATTGTTGCAGAAACTAATCCTCTGAATCCCACTTTCCAGGTTGTTTTCACGCTGAGCTGATTCATATGCAGTTCCCAACATATTAGCAACTTCACAGATAGTGATTTTCCTTCAAGGACATGTTCTCTACTGAGTTCACATTTTCATGTGTTTAGCATGTTGGTGGATGTTATGTGTGTTTGGCATCTTTATCAGAGGTCTCCCTACTTCTGAAGAATTCAAAAACTTGTTCTCAACATATTTGAATTTGATGCCTACGTGCTGTTCTTTTAAGTCTGCGGTTTTTTACGCATGCCAGAATTGCAAATGGAGCATACTTAGCAGGCATTTTTTTCACTGACTTAATTCTTCCGGCCTGGAAGTCGACTCAGCCTCTAACAGAAATGAGTACCAGAGGATATCTGCTGGGGGTAAAGGTTGCCCGTGCATAGGGCTGACAACCTTACCACCTTCATGTGCTGATTGTCTAGAAATTGTGGGAGCCTCAAACTCCTGGAGCCCTATGGGCCTGTCCTGGACTTTAATGGGATAGAATTACCTTTGCATTTACTCAGCAGGCACATATTGTACTGTTGTATTCAATGCAGGAAATGATTTAGCAGACTTTGTATGCACCTGGTGGCAGAAGTTTGTGCTAGCAACAATAGTGTCATCTCATGTTTGGTTTTGGAACTGTTGATTGCTTGTGAGAGTATCATTGCCAGGATACAAGGAAAACTAATCATTCAGTGCTGCTTCCTCTGCTGCATGGTCATGCTAGTACAAATATAAGTGCATGGTTTCTAATTTTTAAAAGTAGTTAGGGAAATGGAATACAGAACTTTGTTGTAATGCAAATTCAAATGAATTGATTGTCTTAAAAACTCAGATTTTCTTATACTGATTTAGGGTATGTAGTGTTTGTAGTATGTGAATGTGAATTTGTTTTGTCTACAGGAAAACTGAACATCACCAGAGGTCCAGGACTTACCAGCCTCATAAACAAGTGCCTCGTGTTGACAGAAACCAGCTGCAGCAAACTAAACGGGCATTATTTAAGAGTCCACGCAGTAACCATAAACGAATATTTTCTGCTACGAAATCTAGATCAGGATCAAAGAGAGCTAAAAGTGATATTGATCGAACTAGAATTGAGAACTCCAAGCGTGCTCTTTGGCCATGCACCTCTAAAAATAATGTTGCAGGTAAAACAGGGTATGACAGAGTACAAACCAGTCTGAATGAGGAAATCAGTGGGTTTGGAAAAAGGAAGAGAGAAGAGCAAGGAATGTTGACACCACATAATACATGTGCTCGAAAGATGCTGTTTGGTGATTTGGCAGCAGTAAAAGGAAAAAGGGACTTCATTACAGCAGGTGACAATATTCAAAGAGTCAGAACTGGTGAAAACAAACCACAGATGTCTGTTTCCAGGGACATGACTGGTGGTTTAAGTGAAGTGCAGAGAAAGGTAAGTTTTCATGGTCTGTCTTGGCACTCGGTCAAATCTGACCAACTGCAACTTGGACAGTTGCAGTTGGTAGCCTTGCCACTGTATGCTGAAATGAGTACCTGCTCACTCATTATCCTTGACAGCCTGTTGTTCACTGATGCTTCATGTTGATATGTTTGTCGTTCTGAGGTGGTTACAGTTGCTTACATCACACTCAATTTGTTGTGCCATGGCTGTTGTTGAAGTTACTTTGCAGTAGGTCCTTCTTTCCATCCTTCCCCCTCCCACCCTCCTTTTTCAATGCTTAATGTCTAAGCAGCTGAGAAGGCTGCAAGCTGTTTTGTTCTGTTCTGTGGATTTATTAGAAATGTAGTTCTGTCTGACAGGATGTCTTAAAAGTGTGTAATCTTATTAAAGGAGATTACTGCAGATTAAATCCCTGCAGCTTGGTGTAGAATAATATGAAGTTTACTACTGTTCTTAGTGGAATTTACTGGTGACTAGAACTGCAACTTATCAGTACTGAATACATTGTCACTGATACAGATATTTAATTTGGTTGGAATAACTTCATAATTACTAGAAAAGGAATTGTGTTTAATTTGAGGTTTTTTCAGCAATGTTGCTGAAGATTCAAGTCATCTGGGATATGATGCTGTGTTGTTGGGGATTAGTTCCTGACATCCTGAAGGATCATAATGCTTTCATTGTCACACTCAAGCAATCCAAGAAGTCCTACACCCCTTAGAAACATCCTCACCCAGCAACACATTGTTGCATTCCAGAAGACTTGAACCTTCAAGGAATTGTGTGTTTTATGTATTGCCAGCAGTTAACTTTGAAGAACAAACTAATATGATGCAACTTGCACATCATCTTCAACCCATGTAATATGGTCGTGTCGTGGAAAGAATTAAGAAACGTATCTTTGGTCTGTATAGTTAAAGATTTATTTTATGGCAGGTACACATGGGGAATTCAAAAGAAATTTAAAATGTAGTTTTTTTTTTCTTTTTATTCCTCTTTATTCTTTTCTTCCCTCTCTCCATGAGATAGGTATGTACAGAATGTTATGTTAGTTTATCACCTCTTGTGACCTCTGGCTGTGTTTCTTCTACTTATACTGTAAACAGTGAGATATTATGTATGTGCACAGGTTTTCCTGTAAAGTGTCTGTTACTTTTATCTGATTGTTAACCAAAGTGGAGTGTTTTGACAAACTTCAGTAAAATTACCCAATGTATAGTTTCAAAAAATATTGTGTGATGGGAGCCAAGTTGTTCCATGCAAGCAGTAGGAGAGACACGATGAAGCTAGTAGCTACTTTTTGCAGATTGCTTTACAGATGCATATAGAAACCATTTGTGCATGTTCATTGAGCAATTTTAAAACCTGTAGTACTAAAGACTTATCCATAGACCACTGGAGATGTGTGTTGTGTGTGTGTGTATATGTATGTAGGTATTTAGTCATGCCATATTTAAACAGCAAGGTATTTTAGGTGCTTTTAAATGTAATGTCACTCCTAGAAGTAAATGATGTATGCTGACATCATTGAATTTATTGAAGTGTTTAAGCATTTCTTCTATCTGAGACATGGGTTGCCATGTATATTTTCCATTGATAATTGGACCACCAAACATTAAATTCTAAGGAATTCTATGAGCCTTTTACAATACAGTAGAACTCCACTTATCCAGACGCTGGTTATGTGGATCACCAGTTATCCCAAATGGCTTCGCCCTTGGGTTAAATTTGTCAAGAATTCTACAAAACTAACTTGCCTTGAAATTACTGGTTACTGGATCAAGTACAGATCAGTGGCTTCTAGAACTTCATTCTGCCAATGTAGCCTATTTTCAAAGAAAAATCTTATTATCTGGATTTTATGCAAATCCAGATGGCTTGTTGTCCCAATTAATCTGGATAAGTGGAGTTCTACTATACCTGGAAAGGAAGTTCTGTATGGCACTTCCTTAAATGCTTGTGAGAAAATTTATATACACATACATGATGGTGATGCAGATGATTGTATGGCATAGTTGCCACAATATAAAATTACAGTATGATGTGTTTGTTTTTGAGAAATTTATATGATGAATATTTGTATATCTAATGCAGTTATAATTTGTTGTGATTCACAGAAATTACTTTGGGCTGTAGCTGAAGCACTGCGAGCAGAAGGCATCAGCATGAGTCATCCCTTATTCCGTCCTTATGCCACTTCTTTGGCACGGTTGGTGCGTAATGTCATGCCAGATTTAAACTGCAGGCGTACATTTAGTACAAGTGATCTCATGTTGCAACTTGCAAAACAGTATGTTGGGGATGTTATGAAGGAAGATCAAAATGGGCAAACTACAGTAAATTCAGGGACATAGTCTAAGAAGCAGTACATTAGTGTGCTGAAGGTTGTTCCACCATTACACTCAGGGCTACATAGGTTTTGGACTTTGTCCACTGTCTGGGGTTACATAAATACAGAATGTAAACACAACCCTTTGGAGCCTGGATTAGTTTCTGTCTTTAGTTGAAAAAAACAGATCCATTGTCCAAAACATTGAGTTTACCTCATTGTGTTTTCATGTTTGTGGAACACTAGACAGTGGACAGCATCCAGAACCTAAGTAATTGAACCATTTTTGTATAAATTTAGTGCAGTGGGAACCCTGTTTGATGTTCATCAGTGTAAGGTGTTGTCTAATTAATACGTGATTTCAGTGATACCAAATCAGTAATATTTATGTTAAATTTCCTCTGTATATGATTTTATTCAGTCCATTGTTCAAATCCACTACTTCCAGAATACCTTCAATTGGGTGTTTACTGTGTACCACGGTGTGCTTTCTGTGTTTTGTGGTTAAGTTGCGTAAGAGCTGTGCCAGTATGTGATAATTGGGGGTTATATAATGTAAGCCCTCCAAGAGAGAACAGGGATTTTGCAATCAAGTATTCTGACTACTCACAGTTTCTACTTCCTTAAGTCATATTCCCTTGAATTCGTACTATCTGTTCACTTCACCAAATCCACTGGACACTGGTCATACAAAATCTACAAAATAATGTACAAATAAGCTGCTGATATATATAGGTAGCATACAACAAGTTCTGTTATAGTGGTTGCATTTAATCTTGTTTCTAAGAAACATACTAAACATACTGAAGTTTTGCATGGTGTTCAGCTTCTAATTATTGTATGTGTGAAAATAAATACCTCTATGTCAACAAGATTTAGTTTTCATTCATTCATTCATTCCATTGCCATGTGCAGAATGTGACGATTCCTTGCTGTTCTAAGAAGCTTCTTCCATTCGTCTCTCTTATATACCCTTTCCTTCCACCCTTTTCCAACAACTAGTCTTCCATCCTCCCTCACTTCATCTTGCCATCTATTTCTTGGTCAACCTCTCAGTCTTCTCTTTCCAAATTCATTTATACTACTTTTTGGGGAATTCTATTTTCTTCCATTCTCTGTAAATGCCCAAACCAACATAATCTCTTTAACCTTATTCTCTCTGTTATAGTGGGTTTTTTAACCATTGCATAAATTTCTTGATTTGTTAGTATTCTCCACTTTTCTTTTTCATTGTCATATACTGGGCCTAAAATTCTTCTGTGCACTTTCCTTTCAAAAATGTTTATTTGCTGTCTATCTATCTTTGGTAGTATCCAGGTTTCTGATGCATATGTTAATGTTTTGTCTGTTATTGTGTTAATTAGTCCTAATTTAAGTTTTTTAGGTGTATTTTTATTTCAAAAAAATTTTTGTAGCGTAAAGTATGTTGTGTTAGCATTTTTTATTCATTCTTGTAAATCTATTTGGTGACTTATCTTCATTGATTATAACACCTAAATATTTAACACTTTCAGATGTATAATTTTTTATTGTTAATTTTCCTATTTTATTTTGTTTTGAACTGTTTTTCTGTTCACCTACCATATATTTTGTTTTTCCTTGGTTTATGTGTAGTCACAACTTTCTGGCAGTGTTTTCTATTTCTACGAAAAGATGTCTTATTTCTATTTCATTTTTTCCATTAATACAATGTCATCTGCATATGCTAATACATTCAACTGTTGTTTACCAATCTTCATACCACTAGTAACCATTGTTTATACTTTGTATCACTTTTTGTAATGCTAAGTTGAATAGTATTTGTGATAGTCACCCTATTTCAATTCTATTTTATTTTCAGGAAAGGATGACAGTGTTCCTTCTGTTCTAACAGCACTTTTCTTTTGTACACATGTTTTACACATATTTATTCATTTTTTAGGAATTTTAAATTATTACATTTCCATATCACGTCTCTATGTATAGAGTCAAATGCCTTTTGAAAATCAATAAGTAAATATTGTACACTCTGATTATATTCCCAAATTTTCTCTTTTATTATTTTCATTACAAATATGTTGTCAATTACAAATCTTCCATCTCTGAATCCATCCTGATAGTCCATGGTAATTTTTTAAATATATGGTTTAATTTTTTCCAAAATTATATTTGCCGTAATCTTGTAAGCTGCATTTCCTAATGCTTATCTACTGTAATTCTTCCACCTATCTCCATCTCCTTTTTTGTGTATAGGAACTATTACTGTTTCTTTTCATTCTTCAGGCATTCTTTCCTCCTCCCAAATTTGTCTTACTAGTTCATAAATTCTATTCAATAGTGTATTTCCTCAGTATTTTATTAATTCCAGATGTATTCCATCAGTTCCCAGCTGCCTTGTTATTTTTTAAATTTCTCATTGCCTTTTTTACATCTGATATACTAAGTTCTTATACTTCAACTTCATTAATTTCTCTGTTTCCTATTTTAATTAATTCCCTTGGTTCTACTGTGTTTAGTAAATTTATCAAAATATTCTTTCCATCTTTCTACTCTCTCTTTCATATTCATTGCCATTTCTCCTGTTTTGTTCCTAATCATGTTAAATTTATGTTGATATCCATTCTTAAATTGGTTTATTGTTTGGTACATTTTCCATGTGTTATTTTACTTTTTATCTTCTTCTGTTGATTCTGTTACATTTTTAATGTATAACTTTTTCTTATTCCTAATTATTTTTTGTGCTTTTCTTTTCTTTTATGGTGATACTCCTGCTCTTCATTCTCCCTTCTTCTTTTTATTAACCAGTTTTCTCTTGCTTCATTTCTTCTATTGCAGTTTTGCATTCCTCATCATACCATCTATTATTTAACATTTCTATGCTATCATCCTTTTCTATTAGCTTTTGTTTTGTTTCCTTGATTATTGTTCTGTTTTCCCAATTTTCATTAATATTATCGTCATTATTATCTTCATCTTCCATATTTTCCAATATTTTGAACCTATTATTAAGTTCTATAGCGTATTCTTGTTTCCACTTTGAATTTTTAAAAATATTCACAATTTTCCTTTCTCATTATATTTATTTTCAGTTTTTACCCTTAATTTCATTTTAAAGTTTATCTTAAATAAGTTGTGCTCTGATGTATGTTGTTGCACTTCTCAATCTAAGACATCATCTATTTGATTCGCTGTCCTACCATCTGCTGAATACCATGTCTGTTGGTGGATATCTTTGTGGAAATGTACTTTCTACATTAAAACCTTTAGATATTGCGAATTGAATCATTTTTATTCTGTTGTTGTTGGTTTAATTACGTAAACTTCCATTGCCAATGGTGGGTTTGTATATGTCTTCTTTACCAACTTTTGCATTAAAATCCCCAAGTATTTATGTCTGAATTAGCTATTTGATTTATATTTTGCTCTAATAAATTATAAAATTCTTCTTTTACCTCTTCAGTTTTTTTGTTTGTTGGTCATGTACATTTATCAACGTACAGGAGAACCATTTAGCTTTTAATCTCAACATATTCTTTTATTTATAATTTTAAATTCTTTAATGTATTTTAAAAATTCTCCTCTTACATAAAATCCGCAGCCCAATTCATGTTTTTTGCTTTCTGATCTGCTATTAAATAGTGTAAAGTTACCAAATTTTTGTATACCACTTCCCAATCATGTTTCTTGAAGTGCTACTATGTCAAAATCTAACTTTGACAGCTCATTATGAAGGATGTTTAGTGCTCCTGACCAGAATAACTTCTCACATTCCATGTTGCAGTATTCATGTTCCTAAGATTCAGTTTTGAAGAGTTTTATTTCATTTGTTTTTTAAATGTCCATGAGTAATTGTGCCATATATTGTTTCACATAAAGCATTGTAAAATTATATTTTATATGTGGTTTTCTCCATGTTGTCATGATTCATGCATTATATTGTCTGATCTGTTCAAAGTATAGAATTGGGGAAAACATTACTGTGACATGAACAGGTACGTACTGGTCTATAAGTTGTTAATAGTTGTTTGCTCATGGGGGAGATAGTCATTGGGTATGCATAAGGTACATTCTGTGTATTTTCTGTAGAAGTGTTTAAAAATACTTCAGTCTAGTAAAGTTATTTGTATTTTTTACATTAACATGTTGATATATGACAGTTAAATCCTATGAGAACATGGCTTATTTTAAAGAAATCATGGAAACAGTAAACTTAAAACTGCAAGAAGTATTTTGCAATGTTAAAATGTTTTAGATAATTTTTATAAGCTTGTATATTCATACTACTGAGTAATCTGTTTGTTGTAATTGTGTCTGAGATTTTTTTATGAAGCAGGAATTAGGGTGTGTTTATGAAATTCATGCTGTCATGTATATTTTAACACTAAAGCTTTTTAATAAAGAGCTATGAAATCATGTGAATTTATAGATAGGGATTTTATTTGACATATTCCAGTTCAGGTATACTTATCCTTTTACATCAGTATGTCGATCCATTGGTCATTTTCAAATTCCTCCAGTGTGCGAAGTTAAAATGTAACAGCTGAACATGTGAACATTGTCCCATTAAATGTAACTTTTTTCAGATGATAGGAAAAATGTTGGCTTGCTGAGGTGCAGACATGCACCTTCAAACAAAAATTACTCTGGCCATCAGCGGCTACATTGGGATTTAGAGGGTGGATGATACAATTTAATTGTACGTTACATGACATTAAAAATGTAGTCCCATACAGTCATATCCAAAATAAATTATGTGCATCTGTTACTTTCAAACCCCTTTACAGTAGGAGTTGCATTATCTGAGATGATATATGGCCTTGTCATACACTTATGCCCTCTTCTTCAGTTGCCTTATCATCATTGATTATGTCATGAATGAGACCAAATTTGGATTTTGAAAAAACTTTTTCAAATTATGAACTAACCAGGAAGACTTGTGAGAGTCTTACAGCTGTCGTAATGAAGAAACATTAGCCAAGCTTACTATGCAGAATCAGCGTACGTCATTTGCGCTGCTCCACTTGTCATATATGGAGGATTGCAGCCTGACTGACACACTTTGTTACTTCATCTTATGCATATTGGACCATGCATCATCTTGATATTTGAATAATGGTTGACCAACTAGATGACACTTGCTTTATTATATATTGCTCAACATGTTTCAGACGTTAGTACGTCCATCTTCAGGAG